>Ga0265298_10006222_pt1 | contig 14777 bp, 11 predicted proteins | sample AusTroGonzalo_MG_3_FD_193486 | JGI IMG/M metagenome (GOLD analysis project Ga0265298, IMG submission 193486) | Bovine rumen microbial communities from tropical cattle in Woodstock, Queensland, Australia - Gonzalo_01 | ecosystem: Host-associated > Mammals > Digestive system > Stomach > Rumen ... | reverse complement strand
GGCGGCAGGATACCGGGAAGGCATCTGGCTAGCATGGTCTTTCCGCTGCCTGGTACGCCGATCATGATCATGTTATGCCCGCCCGCTGCAGCAACTTCAAGCGCTCTCTTTGCTCCTCCCTGCCCTTTGATCTGTGCCATATCAGGTGCGGCGATGATCTCGCTTTTCAGGCTGTCAAAAGTGATCTGTTCCTGTTTTTTGATTGTATCGCTTCCTTCCAGGAATGCGATTACTTGTCTCAGATGAGAAACCGGCATTATATTCATGCCTTCGATGCATGCGGCTTCCTTCGCGTTTTTTTCCGGAAGGATTACGTCTCTGATCCCGTTTTCCTTTGCGCTGATAACCATCGGAAGCGCGCCGGCGATCGGCTGAACGTGACCGTCCAGGCTCAGCTCACCGAACATGGCAATCTTCTCGGTCTGTACAGCCGGATCCGGAATGATTTCCCTGTTTGCAATCAGTACGCCGACCGCGATAGGCAGATCGAATGAAGGCCCTTCCTTCTTCATGTCCGCTGGAGCAAGATTGATTGTTATCCTCCTCGGCGGCATCTGCTTTCCGCTGTTGATGATGGCGGCGTTGACGCGGTCCCGGCTTTCACGCACGGAAGCATCAGGCAGGCCGATAATCTCAACGCCCGGAATACCGTTGATTCCGAAAACCTCAACGTGAACCGGATATCCGTTGACTCCGTTCACGCCGAAACTCAGCGTCTTCGCCATAATCATGTCCATACAAATCTCACCCTATCCAATCAAATACTGGTTTTTCCCCAATAACAGAGACTGGGAAACGGATAAACGGAAGTTTTCCTGTTATCAATACCAGATTCTCAGTATTTTTTTTCCAATATCCAGCCAAGATACAGGTGCACTGATCCCGCTTGCATACGGGAACAGGATAATAAACATTACTGCAGCGATCACCGATACAGCGATACCGACCTTAACCGCTGTTCTGTCTCTGATCCCTTCTTTATGGTCAAAGCAAAGACTCATCGCGGTCATCAGGAACGGCAGACTGGCAAAGTAATGGTAGATATAGGTACCCCGGGGAACCAGCACCCACGGCAGGTACTGCGCAAGGATTCCCGTAAAGATAAACATGTAGCGCGGATCGTAGCCTGTTGTTTTCAGATGCCATATACCGTTCTCTCCGGAAAGAATATATCGTCTGCTGTTCAAAGCGCGGATTGCACAATAAGTCAGAGCCGCCAGTCCGCCGAACCAGATGACGGGATTCCCGCAGCAGAAAATGCTGTAATGCAGCTGCGAATCTTTGGGCAGATACTGTTCCGAGGCGTAGTACATAGGTTTTTTGATGATCGGCCATTCATACCACGGTGAATAGAACGGATGATCTGTTCCCAGATTCTTTGTGCCGTGATAGTTAAGCATGCTGATCTGGGATTTCCATACTTCATTGATGTAGTCGCCGATCGATTTGATCCTCCTGCTGTTATACGCCATATAGGGAATATAGCTTAGCAGGTAGATAACGATGGGAATGGCGGCGAAGAACACCACGCACCATCCGCAGATGATCAGGATTCGTCTGGCTGCACCGGCATTGTCCGGTCTTTCTGCAAGCCAGGATTCCGTTTCGCCCTTCTCTGCGGCGGTCATTCCGTCCCGCGTCACGGCCTGCTCTGCTTCTCTTCTCATCCTGTAAACACGGAAACAGTGCCAGAAGAACAGGATGGCAAGCCCGCCCCCCGCGTAAATCCCGATCCATTTGCTCGCAATTGCAAGTCCCATAAAAATTCCGCACGCAGCCAGGTTCGGCAGAATACCTTTCATGCGTTCCTTCAGGAAATCCGTCTGCAGAAAACGAAGCATGAAGAAATAGGCAAAGATGATGAACAGTACCGGAAAACTGTCAATCGTGGCAATCTGCGTCTGCGTCATATGCATGCAGTCCAGCGCCATAAACAGGCAGGCGAACGTCGCGACGCTCGTTTTTTTGGTCAGCTGCTTCCCGAGCAGGTACATCCCCGGAAGCATCAGGATGCCGGCCAGCGCTCCCGCGAACCGCCACCCGAAAGGCGTCATCCCGAAGATCGTTACGCATGCGCTCATCAACACTTTCCCCAACGGTGGATGGCTGGTTTCGTACGGTACGCTGCTCTTCAGGAACTCAAAGGCAGTTCTGGCGTGGTAAATCTCGTCGAAGTAGGTGCTGTTCCACCAGCTCGGCTGCGCCGGTTCGTCCTGCGCTCCCCCGAAATACACCGGAAGTTTCTCCATCGTATCCTGCTCATCAATCAGCAGTTCAGGGGCTGTATATAGTTCGGAATCCTCAAAGGCCCCCCTCCTGTCGATGACCGAGACCGGAATCGTGTTTCCCTCGCTGTCCCTGAACAGGATTTCGTTCAGCGTCAGCCCCAGGTACTGTGCAGACAGGCGTACATACCGGCCGTTCAGGCGGATGATATTGTCAAGGCTGGCGTTAAAATAGGTTCTGCCGGTACCCATTTCGATGGATTCGGTCACGTATTTCCATTTCCAGCACTGCCCCTGTTCCATTTGTGCCCAGTATTCATCCGTCCAGTGCTCTCCGTCGTCGCTGACCGCGAAGGAGAAATCATTTCGGCTGACCTGGCCGAAATACAGGACGGAAAACTGCTCCTGATGCTCGCCCAGGTCAAAGATGATTTCTTCTTCGTCGCTGCTTGCGGTCCATGCTGTCTGCGGCGCTTTGGTGCTTCCGAGTGTCAGCAGGCTCACCGTACCGAATACCACCGTAATCACGGAAAGGATCAGCGTATCTTTCTTTGTCCAATGCAGTCTCCGGTCTGGTTTCCACTTCAGTGGGTTCCGTGGGGCGCCCGCTATGGTCTGCGCCGGAAGCATAGGTTTCAGGAACCCTCCTGACTTTGGCTCTCTTTCCAGCAGCAGTTCAATGCTCAGCCACACAGCGTAGATCGAGCCGAGTATATTGACCACGCTGATGATATCCGCAAGCCAAACGGTATCCCGGTTCAGATGCCCCATGGAAGAACCCAGCCGGATGCTGTTGTCCAGCACAATTCCTTCATTCAGGAACAGCGTTGCCGTGAACAGCGTAAATATATACAGGATTCTCCGGTCGCCGAGCAGGATCCATCCCGCCGCAAGCAGCAGCAGGGCAGGGAAAAGGTAGCGCTCGTGCATTTTCACGCCGAATACATACAGCAGGATATACAGCAGTGCGCCGAGATAGCTGAGCAGTTCGATTTTGGTTCCGCGAATGGCCTGGCTCAGCACAATCGCGAATGTGAAGCCCATGGCCGTCCCGCCGACGATGGCCCAGCTTGCGCCGGTGATTGCGAAGATGATGAACGCAATTGCGAACACCGCGGAAACAGCGCATTCCGCCATCCTGTGGGGCAGTTCCTTTGCGCGGCGCCACCACCATCCGCCGTACCCCAGGCAGCCGATCCCGAGCAGGATCGGTGCGGCAAGGTGTGCCGTTGTTTCCACCTTGATCCAGTTGCCGCCCAGCAGGTAATGGAAGTTGGCCGTGTTCACTGTCGCGTAGGGATAGGACCCCAGCGTTTTGGCATACAGCTGGATCAGCCAGTCCCATGGCTGGTGAATACTGAACGGGATGACGCCTGCGGCAAGCACGATGATGCTGATACCTGTCCCGATGGCCATAGGCTTCCGGCTGTTCCTGTTCTTTACCAGCGCTTTGATGATATAGGTCAGTCCCAGCGGCCCAAGCATCAGCGCCTGCGGTTTAATCAGCACGCTCAGCATGTACAGCGGAAGCGCTGCAATCCACTTCCCCTCGATTGCCAGCAGTGCTACACACATCAGCAGCAGACACAGCACGCTGTCCATCTGTCCCCATGCTGCGCTGTTCATGATATTCGCAGGGTTGAAAACAATCAGCGCCAGGATCATCAGTGCATCATTCGTCCGGCAGTATTTCCGCTTCAGTGAAATCCTGTACAGCAGCCATCCTCCGGCGAGGTCACACAGCGAGGGAATCAGCCTGTATACGATTCTGGTTGTTGTTTCCCCGCCTCCGAGCGCCTGTGAAACCACATGATTAAAACCAAGTACATAGGTATACAGCGGCGGATAATCGCAGAAATTGGTCGCTTCGTAGAAACCGGCAGGCCCGGCGGTGGCAAACGTCTGCCCCCAGCTCAGGAAGCAGTTCACGTCGACCATATACCCGATGATATTCGCGCTCAGCAGGATTCTCAGCGCCATTGAAAGGATCAGGATCAATGCGGATCCGTATTTCGCGGCTTTGCCGTCCTTCAGCAGTTCTTCACGCCGGTTGTTCCTGTGCATCCAGTGAATAGCGGCCGCGGCTGCGGCGGCATAAACAGCGGCAATGACCAGCAGCCACGGCCATGCCGGACTTGCTTCGCTGCCTTCGTCTTCTTCTTCGGTATCGTCATATTCGTCCGAATAGCTGTCTTCCCTGAACCAGAGATCGGCCGCCAGGTCTCCGGGTACGGTATCGACTTTTTCCAGGCTCAGGTTTTTAAAACATGCTCTGCCGGTGCTTTCCCCGCTGTATCCGCCAAGTCTGGCAAACACGGTAATCAGGTCCTGTTCCGGCCCCGTTTCTCCGTAATAATCGATATGGATCCATTCGCCGTCGGTATCATACAGTTTTTCACTGAACGCGTATATCCCTTCAACGCTCAGGTTGGCGCCGTGCCCGCCTTCTACCCCGTCCGCCAGGATGTCGCCGCTCAGCCGGTACAGTGAATCAGGCTCAACTTCCACAATCTGGGCATAACGGGCGTCATTGTTTCCGATATTTTTGATCTCAATCATTCCGGAATCTGTTTTCGTGTCTTTCGCAGCACTGAAAACCGTATATCCGGGCTCCAGAATATAGGCGTCAGTATACCAGTACTCAGGATAGCCTTCCCCGTCGAGTTCCGAAAAATCCCCGTTCTCCAGCAGGTTTTCGGCAAGACCGAATGTGTATGGGATCATCATCAGAATGATCAGGATTCCCAGAACCCGCCGAGTTTTGTTAAACCGTATCAATGGTCATTAATCCTTTCACGCGATGGTCTCTGTTACCGGTAAAACATTCCGCCCGGCTGGAAAGCATTCGGCACATACAATATCCCGTCCGGCCTGACCTCAACTATGTCGTACCGAACAGCCCGGTTTTGCCAGCCTTTTTTCAGCAGGTACAGGATCGACGCATTGGTGATCCGCTTCTGTTTCCGCCTGTCCACAGCCATGATTCCGTTCCCTGCGTCTGCACGAAGCCGTGTTTTGACTTCCGCGAAAACAATCGTATCCCCGTCCAGCATAATCAGGTCAATCTCTCCGGCTTTGGTGCGGCATCTCTGTTCAATCACTTTCATGCCGTGTTCTCTGATCAGCCATTCGGCAGCCTGCTGTTCTCCGCTGATTCCCGTTTCATATGTCTGTTTCATACAAAATGACCGATGAAGCTTCTTCTGTGAACAGGACACGGGCCGATCCTCTTCAGCGCTTCAATATGCTCTTTCGTTCCGTACCCTTTGTTCCGGGCAAATCCGTATTCGGGATACAGCCTGTCCAATTCAATCATCTGCCGGTCTCTGGTTACCTTGGCCACGATGCTTGCTGCCGCAATGTTGTAAGACGAGGCGTCCCCCTTGATCACCGCAATCTCCTGCCCGTTCAGCCCGAGTTTTGTCACAGCGTCGATCAGGAATATATCCGCCGGCACCTGAGCTGCGGCTTCTCTCATTGCCTTGCGCGTTGCCTCAAGAATATTGATCCGGTCAATCTCTTCCGGTATAACTTCGCCGATCCCTACATAGAGTGCATGCTCCATGATCTCGTCAAATACCTTTTCCCTGCGGCTTTCGCTCAGTTTCTTGCTGTCGTCAACCCAAAGAATGGCAGGTTCTTCCGGCATCACAACGCATGCTGTCACCACATTGCCGGCCAGCGGTCCGCGCCCGACTTCATCCATTCCGGCAATCATGCAGCCGACGGCGCGATATCTCTGGTCAAACTCAATCAATTTCCTGACCCGTTCTTCCCTGTTAATCATTTTGAACCTCCGGCCATTCCATTGTGATTCTTCCCAGCTTTCCGCCGCGAAATTCGTCCATCACCACAGAGCAGCAGCGGTCATAATCATACTGGTTTCCTTTCAGCAGCCATCCGCGGCCCCTGCAAACGGCATCAAGCAGTTCGACGCCTTTCAGGTTCGTATCCTGAATGTGGAACCGTTCCTGCACCCTGTCGGAAACAATCAGGCAAAGATCTTCCAGCAGGCTGATTGTCAGATCATACAGGTCAATCACATCATCCCTGATGGATCCGATATAACACAGTCTTTTGGCTGCAGCCTGATCTTCAAGCCTCGGCCAAAGGAGCCCGGGGGTGTCCAGCAGTTCCAGATAAGGCGTAACCTTGACCCATTGATTGCTGCGTGTTACGCCGGGTTTATCTCCTGTCTGGGATATATTCCTTCCGTACAGGTGATTGATCAGCGTGCTTTTTCCGACATTCGGAATCCCGACAATCATGGCTTTGACCGTCTTTCTGATCCCCTTTTTCAGCGCTTTTTCGACAATTTCTTCAGTCGCCCTGTCGATCAGGCCGTTGATCTCCTTGCTTTTCAGCCTGGACGCGGTAATCAGGTGTGCCTCGATCCCTTCCTTTCGAAAAGCCTGAATCCATTTTGCGGAGGCCGCCGGGTCAGCCAGATCGCTTTTGTTCAAAAAAAGCATGTGCTGCTTTCCGGCGGTGAAAGAATCCAGTTCCGGATTGCGGCTCGAATACGGAAGTCTGGCATCGCAGATTTCTATGATCAGGTCAATCCGCCTGATCTGATCCTGCAACTGCCGCCTGGTTTTTGCCATATGCCCCGGATACCAGTTGATCTTCTTCGGGATTTCGCTCATGCCGCTTCCTTCAATCAATCAGAATTACTTCATTAATATATTCAAAAGTCTGATAACAGTCAAGGCGAACAAAAATCCGGCCGGCATGTATTGTTTTTTATGATCTCTTTTTTACATGTTCAGCCGAGCCGTAATTTTTCGGATTTCATCATAGACTTTCGCTTCGTTGATGGTTGTCAGTTTCCGGTTTTCCATGAGAACTTTACCGTCTATGATAACAGTGTCCACTTCGGTGCCTGTTGAGGAATATACCAGTCCGGAAATAATGTTGTTTGCCGGAATGAACTGAGGATGGTACAGATCAATCAGAATCAGGTCGGCAAGCGCGCCTTCCTTAATAATCCCGAGCTCGCCTTCTCTTCCGATTGCTTTGGCTCCGTTCCGGGTGGCCATTTTAAGGACATCTGCGGCGTCTATGCACTGTGCCTGCCGGGTTGCTCCTTTGTAGACCAGTCCGGCTGCGTTCATCTCAGAGAACATATTCAGGCTGTTGTTGCTGCCGCAGCCGTCTGTTCCGAGGCATACGTTAATACCGGCGTCCAGCATCTTTCTTGCAGGGGCAAATCCGTTGCCGAGCTTCATATTGCTCTTGGGACAGATCGTAACATTGACATGTTTCTCGGCCATGATCCGGATATCTTCATCCGTGGCGTAGACTGCATGGGCTACGATGCATGGGACATCGAATTCGCCAAGGGAATTAACGTACTGAATGGGCGTTGTCCCGTGGTCTTTTGCGATGCCTTCCATTTCAGCCTGGCTTTCAGACAGATGGATATGCTGTCCGATCCCGTGTTCTTTGCAGGATTGCGTCAGCTTTTGCAGGTAATCTGCCATGCAGCTGTAGGGTGCGTGCGGTCCGTGAACGAACTGCAGCCGGCTTTCATCCCTGAACATTTCCATTTCACGGATGGCCTCGCCGTATTTTCGTAAGGATTCTTCGGAATCTGCCGTACCGGCCAGCCCGCGGCAAATCACAGCCCGGAAACCGCTGTCCAGGACAGCTCCCGCCACGGCGGACTTCGGGCCGTTCTTTTCTTTTGCGGATTTAATGGCCATATCCACAAAGCAGGTTGTTCCGCTCCGGAGCATCTCGATGATGGCAAGCAAAGTAGCCCAGTAGACGTCTTCCTCGGTCATGCCCTGCTCCACTCGGTCCACTTTTTCCAGCCAGTCAAAGAAGGCCAGGTCGTCCGCATAATTCCGGTGAATGGTCATATAGGCATGGGTATGAGCGTTAATCAGTCCCGGCATGACCAGTTTGCCGGCAGCATCGATCACTTTGCAGCCTTCCACTAAAGGATCAGCTGATATATCTTCGATTTTGTTGTCTCTGATGACGATATTTTTCTTTTCAATCTTCCAGCCTGATCCTTCGCTCAGTAAAACCAGCCCGTTTTTGATCAGTGTTCTCATATACAACTCCCTGTATCGATCCAATGGTTTCAGCGTTTTCCGATGTCCTGAATATTGTTTCCGGATAGATCGGGCAATTTTATCAGACCGCAGAACTGTTCAGATAAGCTTTCTGTTCCGGTGTCAGATGATCAATTGTAATCCCTAAAAACTTCAGTTTCCGGTGAGCGACTTCCAGATCCACTTCCCGCGGGACATCAATGAGCTTCTCGACAATCTTCCCTTCATTTTCCGCCAGATATTTGGCCGAAAGCGCCTGAATCGCAAAGCTCATATCCATGATTTCTGCCGGATGGCCGTCTCCGGCGGCCAGGTTCACCAGACGTCCTTCCGCCAGGACATAGATATGCCTGCCGTTGGACAGGGTATAACCCATGATGTTGGCCCGCATTTCCCGGCTTTCCACGGCAATTTCACGGATGCGTTTCATATCGATTTCCACATCGAAGTGCCCGGCGTTGCAAAGGATGGCGCCTTCCTTCATGACCATGAAATCGTCTTCACAGATAACTCCGTTACAGCCGGTAACGGTGATGAAAAAATCTCCGATCCTGGCAGCCTCGTTCATCGGCATCACGGTGAAACCGTCCATATATGCTTCAATGGCTTTGATCGGATCAATTTCCGTTACGATGACCTGAGCTCCCAGGCCCTTGGCCCGCATTGCGACGCCCTTGCCGCACCAGCCATACCCTGCGACTACGACGTTCTTCCCGGCAACAATCAGGTTTGTGGTCCGGTTGATACCGTCCCAGACGGATTGGCCGGTTCCGTAACGGTTGTCGAACAGGTGCTTGCAGTCCGCGTTGTTGACCTTGATCATCGGAAAACGAAGTTTGCCTTCGTTGTTCATGGCGGTCAGCCGGACAATTCCGGTTGTGGTTTCTTCGCATCCGCCGATGACATATTGCAGTTCGTCCTGCAGCTCCGTGTGCAGCATATGTACCAGATCCCCGCCGTCATCGATGATGATGTTTGCGTGATGGGCCAGCGTTTCACGGATATGGGCAAAATATTCTTCCTCCGTGGCTCCGTGCCATGCATATACATTTAACCCTGCTTTGACCAGTGCCGCTGCCACATCGTCCTGAGTGGACAGAGGATTGGAACCGGTCACATACATTTCTGCTCCGCCGGCGGCAAGAACTTTGCAAAGGTATGCGGTCTTTGCCTCCAGGTGAATGGAAAGCGCGACGCGTTTCCCGGCAAAAGGCTTCCCTTTTGTGAAATCTTCTTCCAGACTGCGAAGAAGGGGGCAGTTCCGCCGAACCCACTCGATCTTGTTCTCGCCGGACGGGGCCAGATTGATATCTCTGATCATACTCATTGCTTTGATAATCCTCCTGTTTCTTCTTTCCTGTGGAACTCAAACCCGTAATGGCGTTCTCCGTATGAATCAAGCCATTTGCACAGGGTTTCTTCGAATGCTTTCTGAGTATCTGCCCAGACCTTCTCTCTGTTTTCCGGGTCGGTCAGGTACAGTTCTCTGCATTTCTGCTTTTGTTCGTCCAGCAGTGTTTCCGTGCTTTTATCGATGGCGTGGCTGAAAAAGTTCTGCTTTCTGACCTCTGTGGCTTCGATTCCGTCATTCAGGATAACAGGATCCGGCAGGTAAAAGATGATCCGGTCGCTGTCCGGAGTCAGAACCACTTCATTCAGGTCGATTCCGAGGCTTGCCGTATACTTGTATCTGATTGTTGTTGTTCCGACTGTACCAAGAATGATGACATCGGTTTTCGCTTCCAGAATTCCGTCCTCTTCAACCTTTGTCACTTCCAGCCGTTGGCTTGATTCCAGCTTCTGCTCGAGGATTCTGCTTTGTGCGTTGATTTCTCCGGTAATTCCCGGCAGGATCAGTTGAAAAAGCTGTCCGGCATAAGGCAGCAGCAGGATCACCAGAATCACGATCAGCGCCTTAGCGGCAATTGACGCAAACCATTTGCCGGTTTTTTTCATCCTCTACCCTCTTTATACCGTCAGCATTGCCAGGACACGCATCAGTACCTCCGTAATGAACAGGTACACGACGGTCAGAATCCCGATCACCATGAAGATTTTTGCCCAGACGGACATGCGGCCCGGATGTCTGTGCCTGTTTTCTCCTTTCGGCTCGCTCATGAACAATTTCTCCTGTTATTTTACACGCCTGCCGCCTGTTTCAGCGGGGAAAGATCGATACCCTTGTTGTCTTTGATGACTTCATAAAGATTCCGCAGGATCTCCTGAACGCCACCTTTGATATCGCTTTCCGCGTTTACAGGCATCACGGGGTCGTGCACGCTGAGCCGGAGCAGGAACCAGCCCGCGTCCTTCTGTCCGTCCAGATCAAAGCTGATCCGGATTCCTTCCCGGTTGTCCGGCGCGATATGCCAGTCCGGATCCGCTTTAGCATGCTCCGTCACCTGTTCAATTGCTTTTTCTCCAACGGCCTTGAATTCCGCTTCCGTAATATTCAGGCGGATTTCGGCGCTTTCGGCGGGCTCTTTTAATTCTGCAATAATGCTGCCCAGACTCCTGCCCTGCTGTTTCATCTGCATCGCGCGGATAATCAGCACTGTAACCAGATACATCCCGTCGTCCAGGAAATGGTTTTCCCTCAGGGCCGCGTGCCCGCTTGTCTCGATAGCCAGCGGACACCGCTCGCCCTCCCCGTTCAGGCGGATGGCCTCGTCAATCACATTGCGGTATCCCCTCTTGAACCGGTAGTGTTTTCCACCGCATTTGAGAATGAATTCCGCCAGTCCGGAGGATGTAACGCTGTCCGTCACGATCGTCTGTCCCGGTTCTTCCTCCAGCAGGATCGCGCTGATCAGGGCAATCAGACAGTTCCTGTTGATCGTTTTCCCGTCCCCGTCCACGATCGCGGCGCGGTCGCAGTCTGCGTCAAAGATCACGCCAACGTCGGCGCCGGACTCCAGGACGGCTTTCTGAATGGATTTCATTGCGTCCGGGTTTTCCGGATTCGGGATATGGTTCGGGAAATAACCGTCCGGATTCAGAAACTGGCTGCCTTTCGTGGATGCACCTAACGATGCCATCAGGTCGGCATAGAACCCGCCGGCGCCGTTGCCGGCGTCTACGGCGACCTGCAGACCTTCCAGCGGCTTTTCGGCCGTTGTCTGAAGCCCTTTCCGTATCCTGTCGGCAAGTTGTTTCATATATACCGGCAGAAACGGCGTTTGACTGATGTTTCCATTTCCTTGCAGGTCTTCCGTTTTCAATGCCTGCGCTTCAGTCAGGAGGCTGGCAACCTCTTTGCCTTCCAGGCCGCCTTTATTCGTAAAGAATTTCAGGCCGTTCTTATTCCAGGGATGATGGCTTGCCGTGATCATGATCGCTCCGTCAGTCAGAAAGCCTTCGGTGATTGTACTCATGAACATGGCCGGTGTGGTGCACATGCCGAAATCAACGGCTGACGCACCTGCCGCCGCGATTCCTTCCGCAGTGGCTTTCAGCAGTGCGGGTCCGGAGATCCGGCTGTCACGGCCCAGGGAAACGGTAATATCCCGGGCTTCTTTGTTTTTGTCCGCGCAGAGTTTCTTCACAAAAGCCGCTCCGAGAGCTTTCGCGATCTCTTCCGTCAGAACGGTTCCATCCCCGACGGCAGTTCCCCGGACATCCGATCCGCTTTTCAATGTCAGCCAATCCATTCGATTCATTCCTTTCCTGTCTGTTGTATTTCGTCTGTATAGCCCCGCAGAAGACGGTACAGCGGCGCAAGTGCCCTGAAATCCCTGCGGACTTCTTTGATGATCTTTTCCGAGAAAGCTTTCTCGTATACCGGATCAAGCTTGCTGATATACAGTTCCTTCGCACTGTAAATCTGCCGCATCCGCGGCGGAACCTCCGGCGGGATTTCGATCTTTTTATAAAAGGCCCCGCCGGCTGCTAGCTTTCTTTTTCCGAGTTCAAGATCGTCAAACAGGGCTTGGATTCCCTCCGGGTTTGCCCGTATCTTCTTCCGCATCAGGTCAAAAAGTTCTTTGTTCTCACCCCATATGCCCATGCCCCAGCTGAGACGGTCCGGCCCGAATTCAAACCAGTACATCACGGATTTCTCTCTGGGTTCTGCTTGCCGTCGGAACAGCAGCCAGTGATGGTCACGGTACGGGCTCTTGTCCCGCGAAAACCGTGTGTCCCGGTGAATCCTGGAAAGGCACTTGTACGGGCGAATTTCCATCAGCGGGTCAATCTGCTGCATCGCCGGGCCGAGGTCTTCGATGAATTCATAAAATGGAGCCTGAACCGCTTCAACATACCGATCGTGGTTGGCATGGAAGTACTCTGTGTTGTTGTGAAATTTCAGATCCAGAAAGAAACGGACCGTTTCATCCGTAAATCCGGTAAACATATCGCCTCCGAAAAAACCGACTTCGGTTTATTTTTGAATCACGGCCGGCTGTACCCCGGTCAGTTTCACACTCAGTTCATCCGGCTGACAGATTCCGGCGTACAGTGTGTAATGATCAACCTTACAGCGTTCGCCGGCGTCGTTGATCACCGTATCGGTATAGGGGTCCAGCTGAACTTCGAAAGCCTTTGTTTCGCCGCGTTTCAGAGCGATTCGCCTGAAGCCGCACAGCCGCGGATGCACAGGGGCGTATGAACTGTCGCAGGCCACATACACTTGCAGAACTGTTTCACCGTCCCGGTCGCCTGTGTTGCTGATTTCAACCGTTACCTCATGGTCTTCTTCTTTTGCACCCTTCAGGGCAAAAGAAGTGTAGCTCAGTCCGAAACCGAAGGGATACAGGGGCTTTCCGGTAAAGTATCGGTAGGTCCGGTTGACCATGCTGTAATCTTCAAAGTCCGGCAGGTCGTTCACGTCCCGGTAGAAGGTCAGCGGCAGGTGTCCGCTGAAATTCTTTTCGCCGAAGAGCAGTTCCGCCAGCGCCGTTCCGCCGGCCTGTCCGGGATACCAGGCAAAGACTTTCGCATTTCCCTCTGCCACATTCAGACTCGATCCCGCTGCGATGACCGTAACCAGTTTCTTCGCGCTCTTTTCGAGTGTTTTCAGGAGTTTACGCTGGCTTTCGGGGATCAGTAGGTCATTCTTGTCCCCGCTGAAGTATTCGTTGCCCGTGTCTCCTTCCTCGCCTTCAAGGCCGGCATCCAGGCCTACGCAGGCGATCGTAACGTCAGCAATCTCCGCGTACATGGCCGCTTCCGCCAGCCGGTCGTCCGCCATTGCGAGGTTTGATGTTCTGTCCTTGAACAGGTGGCTTCCCAGGCTGTACAGCACCCGGATCCCATGTCTTTCGGCATACGCGCGCAGCCCGGCAAGGAATGTGACGTACCGGCTGCTGGTACCGTTATAGTTTCCTTCCAGGGCCATGACGCTGTCGGCGTTCGGGCCGATCACAGCAATGGTTCTGATCGTCTCGGGGTTCAGCGGCAGTGTCCCGTCGTTTTCCAGCAGCACCATGCTCTTTTCCGCCGCTTTCAGCGCTAGGGCGGCGTGCTCGTCCGTGTCCGTGTCTGTGACCGGAATCCGGTCGTATTCGCAGTCGTCCGCGAACAGCCCCAGCAGGAACCGGGTGGTGAACAGCCGCTCGCAGGCTGTTGTAATCTGTTCTTCGGTCACCAGCCCTTCCTGAAACGCCTCCAGCATATGCAGATAGGTGTTTCCGCAGTTCAGGTCGCACCCGTTCTTCATGGCCAGCGCAGCGCTTTCCGGAGCGGTCGCCGTCACCTTGTGGTTCTCATGGAAATCGCGGATGGCCCAGCAGTCGCTCACGATGTGCCCCCGGAAGCCCCATTTTTCCCGCAGGGTCTTTTTCAGCAGTGTCTCGCTGCCGCAGGCCGGTTCCCCGTTTACCCGGTTGTAGGCGCCCATCACCGATTCGACTTCCGCCTCTTTCACCGTCGCCTCAAACGCCGGCAGATAGGTTTCGTTCAGATCTTTTGCGTTGGCCTTTGCGTCAAAATGATGGCGCACCGCTTCCGGCCCGGAGTGAACGGCAAAGTGCTTGCTGCAGGCGGCAACCTTCAGATATTTGCCATCCCCCTGCAGCCCTTTGATAAAGCGGACGCCCAGTCGCGAGGTCAGATACGGATCTTCGCCGTAGGTCTCATGGCCCCTGCCCCAGCGGGGATCCCGGAATATGTTGATATTCGGACTCCATACGGTCAGGCCCTTGTAGATATCCCGGTCCCCGTGCCGGCTTTGGCCGTTGTATTTTGCCCTTGCCTCCCGGGCGATCACGCTTGCGATTTCTTCCTGCAGGTCCTCGTCAAACATGGCGGCCAGCCCGATTGCCTGTGGGAAAACGGTGGCCGTTCCTGCCCGCGCGACCCCGTGAAGCACCTCGTTCCACCAGTTGTACGCGGGAATGCCGAGTCTGTCAATCGCGGGAGCATCGTATTTCAGCTGGGAAGCTTTTTCCTCCAGTGTCATCTTGCTGACCAGTTCTTTTGCTTTCGCTTTGGCTTCTTCTCTGTTTCTCATGCGTACGCCCCCTATAAGCACATAATATTCTGAATAATATTA
>Ga0265298_10006221_pt1 | contig 14777 bp, 18 predicted proteins | sample AusTroGonzalo_MG_3_FD_193486 | JGI IMG/M metagenome (GOLD analysis project Ga0265298, IMG submission 193486) | Bovine rumen microbial communities from tropical cattle in Woodstock, Queensland, Australia - Gonzalo_01 | ecosystem: Host-associated > Mammals > Digestive system > Stomach > Rumen ... | reverse complement strand
ATTTCGCCCACATGTTGTATGTGCCCTGCGCCACACATGTGGCCAAGTCGCCGCTGTTGACAGACAGCGCATTCTTGAAGTCGCTGTCTGTAACTGGGTATGTGACAATGCCATTATTGTATGCCATGATTACGCGATATTTAGAAGTTTTTCTATTTTGCTTAGTCGGAGGTCTTGGGCGGTCAGGCGCTCGTCGTGCTTCACGAGTTCGCGGGAGTTGCTGATGGATGCTACGAGTGCGGCTCTGCTGTCAGCAAAGGACAAAAAGCCCTTGCGGGTAGTGTGGACGCTCTCGGGAAGTATCTTCTGCCAATCCTGAGCGATAGAGCCAACCTGCAACCCATCTTCGGGGCGGTCTTTCCAAGTGTAGCGGATAATCCGCATAGACGCTATCTGTTCGATGGGCAGACCATCCATATACTCCACTACATCCTTCTTCCTGATGTCAGACAGAGCTGACACATAACCCTCCGATTCGAGGTTAGCCACAGAGGTGTTTCCTGCTCCGAGCGTCCCGTTAACATGGAGTTTGTAGTTAGGCGATGTAGTGCCGATGCCGACGTTACCATTGGTGTTAATCTGTAATCTAACCGTATGCGTTCCACTCGAAGTTGTACGGAGTATGATATTATGACTTGCGTCGAGACCAAGGTTGCCATATACCGTACCGCCCTGCGCCAAATCCATTCTTACAACAGAGCTCGCAGACGTTCTGTTAAGTACAAGCACATCCGCTACACTCGCATTTATGGTTAATCTCCCTGTGAGAGTTCCGCCTGTAAGAGGAAGATAGTCTCCGCCTCCGACCTCTATATCACCTGTGCCGTATATAGATTGCCCGCCGATAGTTTTGACATTAGAGGCTGTGAGGATATTTGCCCCGCCCCAAGTCAATGTACCATCAGGCTTCCCGACAAGTTCGCATTGTCTTGTTGCGTTGCGGGCGAATAAACCGAAGTCACCAGCGAGCGTTCCTGCTTCTACGGAACGGAAGTAAGCACCTGCTCCGTCTCTGTTCGCCCAATCCCAGCCGACATCTATGTTATTCGCAACGTCCTGACCTGATGACGCAGACGTGCGTTTGATGCCGAACATTCGGTTGTTGTAGCCCGTAAAAAAGAGGTCGCCCGTGAGCGTACCACCTGTTAATGGCAGGTAGTTAGCCAGATTATCTTGAACTCGATACCATGTAGAATTTGCAAACGAGCCATTGATATTACTTCTGCGCTCATAGACAACAGGAGAATTGTATTCTTGATAACGCTGGCGAAGCCAATTGTTATAGGTAGAATAGCTTCGTGTGTATTCTACAATTAGTCGGAATGTATAATTGTTTGTTGTCGGCTTGTTAGACACATATTGTGTCGCTGCATCAGCACCTTGCACGTATGTTCCAACCGTTGTGATGTTATTCAAGTCAATAGGATTCGTGGAACTTGCACCAAGACTCGTATATCTTGATATTCTCAGATACGAACCGTCGCACGCATCACTAAGATGGGATATGTTTATCTGCTCATTCGTGCTGGCTGCGAGAGCCGCCCACACCATTGTCATATCGGCGGTGCCACCAGCATTCACATTGACCCACTTTCCCTCGGTTGCATCATAGACGAGTATCTGCCCGTCTGCGAGGTTGTTCAGCGCCACATCACCCATGTTGGCGAGGGTGAGTGAAACGCTGCCTCCACCACTGCTGCCGAGGGCGCTCAGATACTGCTCCGTCCAGAAACCGAACATCGCCTTGATATTGGTGATGTTCGACTCCGTGTCGTTGTGGTTTACAAGTGTATTGCCGTTGTATGCGCGGAAAAGGCGGTCGAAGTAGGCAATGCTGATGAAGTTCTGAGAGACCCACGTCTCGGTGGCATAGTCGCCGAGCACGCCAGTGAGGTGGCTTGCGTCTATCTGCTCAGTGCCAACGGCTTCCAGCGCGCCCCACATGGTGGTCAGCACGTCGGGGCCGTTGACCCACGCGCCTGTGGTGGCGTCGAACGTCAGCAGAGAGCCGTCGTTGATAGGCGTGCTGATGGCCACATCGCTGAGATTGGCCAGCGACACAGCCTGCCCGCCACCGCCGCCAGAGCCCGAGCCACCCTGTCCGCGCTGCACGTTGTTGGCGTCTCGCATCATGCGTTGTATTGCTTCGCGTGTAAGTATCTTCGTCATAGCTCAAGAAGATTAAGTTGTATTACATCGTCGCGCCATACGTGGCTGATGCTGATTGGCGCAAAGTCCTGTCGGTTGAGTCGCACGATGAACGACGGTCTGATGGTACTGAGCGGCTGCATCTGTATGCTGGAGCCCTCGCCCATCAACACCTGCACATCAGCGCGCAGCTGACACGTGACGAGCTGGCGCGAGCGGGCGTTGAACGTCGCAATGCGGTTGGCCAGCAGCTGCTCCTGGTTCTGTCCGTTGATGGTTCCGAAGTAGGTGCCGTCGGGGTTGATCAATACGCCATAGCAGCGGCTGAAGTTAGAGCGGTTCGTGCCGTAGACAGTATCGATGGTCAGGTCGTTACTGTTAAAAAGCGACGCGTTCTCTGCCTTGTAGTCGTACTGACTGACGAGCCCGCTCTGAAGTTCCGAGTTGTCGGGGTCGATTATAGAGGATATACCATGAATCACGTTTACCTTCAGGTCGGCCATGTTGAACGTGGTAACATTCAGCGAGCCGATGTTGTCATTGATGAGCTTCAAATAAGACGTGCCGAGGATGTCGACAAAGACCAGACCTGTATAGCCGCTTGGCACGGCGACGTCGCCGAGACCATTCATAAAGTGCATCAGTCCGTCGTCGCGGCCTATCAGCATGTCGAGCGTCTGCGGTGTGCTCTCCCATGTGATTGGCACCGATGGGTCGCTGCTGCTCACCTTCAGCCACATGGCCGTCTGGCGGGTGCGTCCGATGCCGAGGCGAATCTTCACGTTGCCTGGTGTATAGATGGGATCGCCTATGAATTGGTAGTAACGATAGAAGAACTTAGCCGACAAGCCGATGCGGTCGCCGCTGAAGCAGTGCTCATACACCGTCTGGAGACTGGCCTTTACCGACCCGTCGTAGATGGTCTTGATGCGCACCATCGAGTAGTCGTTGAAGTCTTGCAGGTTGGATTCATAGAGTCTGCCCGTGTTGAACGACGCATCGCCGCTGACTGCCGAGCCCGTGAGGAACGACAGATTCAGCTGCTGCAAATCGATGGTGTAGCGCTCGCCGCCCAGCTCGTAGTCCTTCGATGCCGAGCCCCACCCCTGCTGGATGGTGGCGTCGTGGAAGGCGTCGCTGGTGATGTCTATCACCTCGCCACCTGCGCCGTTCAGGTCGGCAGAGATAACCACCTTCTTCACGCCTCGAATCATCATGATGTCGTTGTCAGTGTCGGCAAACACGTCGTAGTCGTCGATGCTGCCCGTGGGGGTTATTCTCACGCTGTCGCCCGCAAGCGTGCCTGCGGCCAGCGTCGTCAGCTGCGCCATCGTCAGCCGATAGCCCGCCAGCCATCCGTCGCGCTCTATCAGGTCGGTGTGTATGAGGTAGATGCTGTCGCCGCTGGTGCGGATGGTCATGCCCCAGAACTTACACATATCTTCGAGACACACGCCGAGCGAGAATCGAGGCTCCAGCCCGTCGTCGTTCTCAACCACGAAGTTCTGCCAGTCTAAGCACTTCATCATGTATGCGAGATTGACAAATGGCAGCTCGCCTGGGAAGAAGTACACATAGCTGAACGTGAGCCCCGCCATCTGGTCGATCATGTATTTCAGAAGGTAGGCGAAGTTGGAAATCTGTGTGTGCTGGTAGTTGACGTCGATGCTGTTACAGACACCCAGCGAGTCCTGAATAGAGAAACTGCGCTCCTGGGGGTTGCCGTAGAGCTCGCCGCCGTAGGTCTGCGCCTGAATATAGCCCTGCCAGTCTACGATGGTAGTGGAGTTCTCGGTATGTGTCAGCGTCACGGGGCGTGAGGTGTCGGTGGCTGGTACGAGGTCGAGCCAGTTGAAGGCGTTGCCGTTGGCATCCTTTCCGTCGTCGATGATCGACAAACTGCCGCTCTGCGTGCGAACGGGGGCGAACATATCGCTGTCGTCGTCCTCATTCGTAAGAAACGGCTGAGCCCCACCCTTCAGCGGGATGGGGTTGCCTGAATAGTCGGCGTCGTAGATGCTCACCGTGTAGAGCGTCGATGTACGAAGCGACTTGAATGTTATGGTCCAGTGTACTGCCATTTTCTGCCTTTTTATTATCGGCGAAAACAGCGTCTTAGGTTTACTCGCTGGCGGGAATGGCCTCCAGCGGGCCGTTGCCCACGAAGATGAAGGCGCCCGTGGCCAGGTTGCCCTCCACGGCGTTGATGTCGCACGTCTTCAGTAAGGCATTGCCCTGTACGCCAGTCGAGTCGGCAGCGCTGCGATTCTTGATCTTCAGCGTGTAACTGTTGCCCACGTTCAGCAGCTGCTGCACGTCGGCGCTGGCCATCAGCAGCCAGCTCACGTTGACCGTCCACGACTTGCGCCCTGCTACATACTCGTCGTATTCGCTCTGCGTGGCCGATGCCTTCTTCAGCAGTTCCGCCTCGTTGCGCACCTGATGGCTCTTCACGGCTCCTATCAGCGTGGAGCCTGAGTAAATCAATATGTTATGTCCTAATAGTGCCATAGCTGTATTACTTAAATGTTACAAGTTGACCTTTTCCCTGTTCTATCAGTTTGCGCTCTACACTTAGCAGGATGTCGCTGCCGCGAAGAACGCCCCGCAGATTCAACACACGACCGCCCTCGCCTGAGAAGGAGCCCGCCAGCGTTCCGACCTGGGCGCGGTTAAGCACAACCTCGCCGGCATTGAGCATCGCGGGTATCTGGTCAGAGCTGTATGTGTTGCCCTGCACGACACCACCTTCTGCAAAGCCTGTTGCGCCGTGGATTGTAGAGATCATCGTGAGCATCTGAGCCAGTCCGCTGGCTGCGAATGCTGCCCACACCCACGGATTGCCCGTCTGTGCGGCGGCGAGAGTGGCCTGTGCGTAACCGAGCGCCACCGTGGCGATACTCTGCATGACAGTGCCAGCCACCTTTGCCGCTGGGTCTTCAATGGAAGAGAAGGCGTCGCCTATTGATCTCACGGTTTCTGCGGCATACTCCGTTGTGCTGCCCATCTTTTTGAGCTTCTTGTTTGTCTCGTCGGTATCTTTGCCCGACACGCCCTGCGCCGCGTTGAGCTCCTGAAAAGCGTTGGTAAGACCATCCACAGAGTCTTTGGCTGCATTAGCACCCTCTACGATTGATTTCCACAGCTCAGACGGCCCTGAGTTCTCCAGTTGCGACTTATCCACAAGCCCGGCCTTCAGCTCCTGCTTCATGAAGTCGTCATAGGATGGCAGTTTCGCAGCCGCACCACCGCCACGACCGCCAGCGCCACCAGAGCCGCCAGTAATACCAGACGTGATACCACCACCAATCTGACGGCCATTCAGCACACGGGACAGTTGTTTGTCTACCTGTGCTATCTCGTTGCCGGTGCGCTCGGCTTGTGCGCCGAGGGCCTGAAGCGATTGCAACTCTGTGTCGTTCAGGCGGCGCAGGGCTGCACCAAGTTTCTCCTGGCGGTTGGCGGCAAACTCGGCCTCGTAGGTGGTTCCACCTCCGAACATACCACCGCCAACATTCACCAGCTTGCGACCACTCATCGGTATGGCCTTCAGACTCTGGTAGCTGCCATAGGTGCCGCTGAGTGCCATCAGCAGGTCGTTACCATTCACACCACGTTCGGCTGCTTTCTCCATCACAGCCTTGCGATATGCTTCGCGCTCCAACTTCTGACGTTCGCGCAATTCTTTCTGGTAGGCTGCACCCGCTATACGGACACTCTCTTTTGAGCCCTGACCGCTGCGATAGTCGGCTATGCTCTCGGTCATGCCAGTGCGGGTTTTCTCTACGTTTATCTGGTTGAAAGCGTTGAATGTGTTCAGGTTGTCGAGTGCGTTGTAAGCATCACGTGCGGCAGCCGTTATCTGGCCGATGCGTTGCAAATAGCCGCTGATGTCGCTGGTGTTCAGCGCATCCAGGAAACCAGTATAAAGGCTTTTACTCGATTCTACGGTGCGGCCCCAATCGTCCAGCTGCTGCTCGTTGCTAAAGAAGGCATCCTTTGCTATACTCAGAGCGCCCTCGGCTGCTTGCAGGCCCACATTAAACAGCTTGATAGCGTCGATATTTACAACAAATTTCGATGCCAGATTGTCGAGCATACCGGGTGCGGCACTCATCTCTGTTTTAGCATCTTTTATGCGCTGCTGCAATTCCTGAAGACTGGATGCAAGGGCTTTTCCGCCTTCGCTCTTCTTCATGGTTTCGCTCATCTCGTTGTAAGTCTTGGCCATATCGTTATAGGCACTCACCAACTCCTTTACCTTGTCTTTGGCATTGGTGGCACCAGTGGCCTGCTGACCAAGTGCGCGGGCTGCCTGGATTGCGCTGGCAGAAAACTCTTTAAAGTCCTTTCCGGCCAGCTCGTTCATATGCACAATCTCCTTCAGGCCCTTTACGGTGTCGCGTAGCTTGCTGTCGTACTGGGTCGTCTCGAGTTTAAATCTGGTAATTACGTCTGCCATATCTTATCAGTATAAAATTCCTTGTATAATGTCGTCGATCATGCGGTCGAGGTTGCCAACTGCCAGCTCTAACTGGCGATGGGATGCTTCGCCGAACCAGTTGCGGGCCTTGATGCTGCCGCGGTGGCCGAGTCCTTCGTGGTTGGCGATAAACGTATCGTATTCGCTCTCCGTGCGACCATTGCGCCCGCCATTGTAGCGCACACGGGTGCCGGCGTTAAGGAATCGCAATACAAATCCACGATCCTTGCCCAGATAGCTCATCAGTTCGGTGGTGCGGTCGCCACGGGTGCGCCTGTTACCGCCTCGCTGCTTGGGTTGCAGTTTGCGGGGTGGCTCATATAGTCGGCCCTTGCCAGCGTTTCGCGGGCTCAGGATATTCACCTGACCGCCGAATATTTTCCGATACACGGCATAGCGCACGGCCTTGTAAGCCTTGCGCGGGTCGCTATCCATCTGAAGTCCGTTGGCGGCATGGTCTTGTAGGTCTTTGCGCACTTTGCCGAGCACCTGTCTGATAACCTCACGGATGCGCTTCTGCATCATGGGGTTCTGGGTCGAAGCTGCGCCGAACTGTTTGATGCGTTCGTCGAGTCCCTTGATCTCTATCGTTGAATTATCAGCCATAAGATATGAAATGCCCGATTAGCGGACTGATTCACTAATCTGGCACAAATGTGGTGTAGGTTTACTACACCGAAAAAAAAGAAAAAAAAGGCCCGCCGCTGCGAGCCGAAGATTAAAGAAAAATTTGCATTACTACTAATTAACCTAAAACCTTATAATAACTAAAAACACTAAAAATATAAGCATAAAAACAATTTAAACCGATGGCGCCTCACGGCGCGAAACTAACTATGAAAAAAAGTATTATGTGGTCTCAGAGAAATCTGATGAAATGAACGGCCACCCTGAGGATGAACGTCAGCGCCACCAGTGCGAGCATGGCCGCAAGTATCTTGATGGTGGCGGCATATTCGTCGTCGTTCTTGCGCTTCATCTGTCTGATACGTTCGCGGGCCTGGCGCAGCGCCTCCTTCTTCTCCTCGTCGGTCGGCGCTGGTGGCGGCACCTCGTCCATGAGACCGTAGATGCCATAGGGGTCGAAAAACGGACCAATCATTATCATAGGCTATAAGTCTTTATATTCTGCTTTCGCGTCGAAACACGGACACGGCTTGCCTGGTTCGAAGTCGTGATGACCGTATATCTTCGCATTGGGGTATAGCTTCTTCAGCTCTTCGAGTAAGGTCAGCAGCCCTGCTTTCTGCTGGAGGGTGCGGGTGTCTTTAGGCTTGCCTTTGGCGTCGGTGCCGCCTACATAGCAGATGCCTATCGAGTGGGCGTTGTGGTTCTTACAGTGGGCGCCGATGATGTCTACATCGCGGCCCTCGTACTGACGTCCGTTTCTGTACACTACATAGTGATAGCCTATGTCGCTCCAGCCGTTGCCCTTTGGCGGCGGGTCGGTGTGCCATTTGCGGATGTCGTATATGGTGTAGTCGCGGCCTTCGGGCGTGGCCGTACAATGGATGATGATCTCTGTGATGGTGCGCTTCGAGCGCTTCAGTCGGGCGGGTATCAGCTTTGCCAGCGTTGCCGGCCCTACGATGCCGTCGGGCTTCAGTCCGTGGCGCATCTGGAACGACTTCACTGCCTCTTCTGTTATCACACCGTAGATGCCGTCGGGGTATAGATTCAGCGCCTTCTGAATCTGGCGAACCATCTCGCCGCGGCTGCCTCTCTTGTATAGTTCCATAAGCTATTGGGGTTTGTTCGTTTTCGGTTTTCTGATGCCAGAGGCGCAATTGACTTTCACGCACTCGGAGATTGGCACAAGTATTCGATCGTCGCAGTTGAGGTTCGCGCAAATGAAGGGGGTGAGTGCGCTCACTTGCTTTCGATTGAACTCTATATCTCGTTTCATAGTTGCGCGCTCATCGTCACTCTGTGTTCTGAAGTCTCTGAACTCCTTACTCAGTTTCTCAAGTTCGTCGCGCACCTCGGTGTAGTTCTCCTTGTAGTGGTCGCGGTCTTTTCGCAGCTCCTCAATCAATCGCTGGTTGTCGGCCACCTCCTTCTGCTTGTCTTCAAGCATCTCCTGGTAGGTGTCCTGCACCTTCTGCGCTATTACTACTTCGGCGCTTTTGGCTTCCGCCTCTTTTTCCTTGGCCTCGGCTGCTGCCTTGCGCTGCTGCCAGCGCCACGTAAAGAATGCGCCACATCCTCCTCCCAGCAGAATACCGAGTAAGTTGATCAATGTGTCAAGAGTTATTTCCATTTGCTTTGTTTTGTTTGATTGATAAAAAATTAGTCTCTTTACCAACCCGCCAAAACAGCGCTATGGGTTTACTCATTTGTCGCCGAACAGCCGCCAGCTGACGCCGACACCCGCATAGATGTCGGGCTGACGGCTGACGATGCCGACACCTGCGCCCAGCTGCACTCCTACCGACAAGCGCGGCGACGGCTTCACGATGGTCTTCGTGATGGTGGTCGTGATCTCGGGCAGACTGAGACGGATGCTGTCGAGCGCTGGTCGATATCCTGAGACCCATGCCGTGTATAGGCTGTCGTCGTAACGTTTCTGCTCTACTGGCAGCATCACAGTGATAGAGTCGTGGATGGTGTCGCTCGGCAGCGCGTAGGGCACCCTCACATAGATGGTATCGCCCGTCGCTTTCGCCTCTGCTGGCTCCGGATGGTTGATGATGGTGTCTCGCCACACGGTGTCGCGCTCAATTTTCGTCTCCGTCTGTGGCCCGCGACGAAGCAGACACACGTTCATGGCCACGCTCACGATGAATAGCGCTACCAATATCTTTGTTCCTGTTTTCATTTTTCTGTCTTGATTGGTTACACATTCGATTCGTAGATGATTTCTTTATGGCACGCCAGTGCATAGGCATGCTCAGACGTGGCGCCAGGACTGTCCCGCCAGTCGCTCAGCATGTAGATGGCGTCGCACTGGGCCACGATGTGCAAGTCGAACAGCAGGATGTAGGAGTACCAGTCGAACTCTCCCTCGATATTCTCATTCCGCCAGCGTGCTTCCTCCATCGTCACCACCCGCTCAGCCTCGCGCTGGAACTGACCATCTGCGGGGTTCACAACCTCCCAGCCATCCTTCTCCAGCCGCGCCTGTGCCGCGTTGAACTTGGCGATGGTCTTCTCGCTCAACACCTTCTCGCCCATCTTGCCACTGATGTATATCACTTTCTTGCTCATAGCTCTGCTTTTTGGTTTTTGAATGATTCCTCTATTTTTCTCTTGAACTTCTCACATTTAGCCAGATATATATCTGCCGTCTTACCTGCGCCGTATATCTGCTGGAGTTCTTTCATCGCCAGCATCACGTCAGCAATTTCCTCCTGCACGGCACCCACTTCAATACGACCACGGCGATAATGATTGATTGCCACAATCAGTTCGCCCATCTCCTCTATGGCATGGTCTATCAACTCACGATCACCATGCACGTTTCTGGCTCTTTTTAACGCCATCAATAATTTGAAATCTATTGCCATAATCTTCATGTTTTTAGTTTTGTTTTCTGTGGGGCTTTTCGCTGCCCCTACATATACCCTATTTCTCTGCAACAGGTTTACCAAAAGAAAAGAGAGGCACCCCACACATTCGGGGCGCCTCTCTCTTCGTGAGGTTCAAACGTGTGTCAAGTAAGCCGCGCCAGCGGTGCGAGGTCTTGCAAGCCTGGGTCGATGATGTCGACCGTCATGCCGAGTGCTTCGGCGATGGCTTGGATGGTCTCGAGGGTCACGGCATACTTGCCCGCCTCGATACGGCTGACATGTGTACGTTGCAGTCCCGCCCGCAGCGCCAGCTCTTCCTGGCTCCAGCCTTTCAGTTTTCGCATGGCCATCACCCTCATTCCTATGCGGCAGCGCACCTGCTGTTTCTGTTCTTCTGTCATAATTCCTAATATTTTGTCATGATCCAATATCTACGCTGCACACGCCATCGGTCACTTTCAGCGACTCGATGCAGTAGTCCTCGATGCAGTGAGGCGCATAGTTGTTGCCCTGCTCCACCTCGCGACTGACGATGGCGTTTATCTCCGTCAGCAGTTCGCGCATGGTGGTGATGGGTTTGTCGTCGTTGTGGAAGAACTCTTTCTGTTCTCCGTCCTCTGTGATAGGGTAGCCGATGAAGATGCGCTGAATGTTCAGCGGCTCGTTGGCAGTCCCCAGCCTGATATACTCCTCCATTTCGTCGGCGTCGTTCAAGCATACAAATGGGCAGAATGTTCGTGTCATTGTCTTATTGTTTTTTATTTTGTTTCTAATCCATCCTACCAAATCAAATTTGGCATTATCTTCAGCATGTTTTCTCATAACTGAGTATGCTGCGGCGATTTCGATAGGTACTTTCATTTCGTTTTTGTTTTAAAAGTGCTGGCGGCGATGGCACAGACTCTTTGATGTACTTCTCTGGCATTACATCCTTATTACCCAGTTATCGCGCCTCGCTGGACTTTTTATATGTAACGGTCAAGAACAACCAGCACTTTATATATTATGGGGAGGTTGCCCTCCCCGTTTTCTATCTTAGATAAGATTTGCTTTGTTGAGCATCAGGATTGTACCTGTGATAATTGTCAAAGCTGCCTCGCGCTCGAATCCGTAATTGCTAACTATCATATCAGCGATTGTGCTTCCTGATACGCCGTTCTTCAGATTGTTCATTACTACGGTGAGAACTTCATCTGTGTACTGTTTCAAAGTCTTCATAATCTTGTGCCGCTTATAGGTTGCCGCCCTGTTTTAAATTGTTATTGTTTCTTGTTTACATTGCAAAGATACGATAATTATTTGAATTGTGCAAGTATTTACACGTTTTTCTTACGCTAATGTATAATATTTAACACGTTTTAAGAGAATACGCACATTATTAGAGCCCATAGCGGCGGTGATACGCCGCCATGGAAATCATCATACACCGAACTATTGGGCGTGGTGGCTGTTCTGCCGGGCCTGCCAGCATTTCACGATGTTGCACTTCTTGTCGGCTTCGCCGATGTCGGCGCACATGTCGCCGGGCATGGGATGGTTGTAGCGCAGGGGGCAGCCCTTGCAGCACGGCTCATACCACGGATTGTCGCCAAACGTCTGGTGGCAGAAGTCGGCATAGATGCGCATGCGCTCGGCCGATCGCTTCACGAAGGCCTTCAGCATCTCCCAGTGGCAGGTGGTGGTCTCCCAGTTGATGACGATGCGCGGCGGGATGGACGTGTCGCTGGATGACGCGGGGTCGGGCGTCAGACGGATGCCGTAGCGCTTGCACAGCGACGCCAGCTCGTCGCGGAAGTCGCGCAAGTGGGATTCTTCATCGAACCCCACCATCTCTTCAATACTCTTGTTTTCCATACACTATCATTTTGTAATTGTTTTCTTGTTCTTAGTTCTGTGATTCCATTATTTCGCCAGTCTGGGCGTTCCAGATGTAGGAGACGCCGGCGCACGCCTTGGCGATGAAGCGCGGCATCTTCAGCCGCGCCACCTCATAGATGGTGTTGGCATCCTTGTCTAAGCCGGGCCACTTCTTCCGAATCGTGGTCAGCCCCGCCTCGACGCGCTTCATCAGGAAGTCTTCAGTGACAGGATTATAGCCGAAGTCCTCTGTGGCCTCAATATACTTCGGACTGAGGCCGATTCTCACATCTACCCGCGGTAGATTAGATTCTCCTTCAATATCACAGCATATAATGATTTCCGCCCCGTCCCATTCTCCATCTGCGTCATACTTCTGCTGTGTATAGATACCTACTAATATCAGTTTATTCATAGTTCCTTGTTATTCGTTTTTGCCTTGAAATTGTAGATTGGTTTGATAATGTCGACGATTTTCACCGTGTCGCCGATTGCGTCGATAATCTCCTGCATAGGCTTGTATGCCATCGGACTTTCGTCGATGGTCGCAGGGCAGACGCTCGTAGAATATACATCAGACATCTGAGCCGTGAACTCTTCCATCTTCAGCGTGTCGAAGGCCTGCTTGCGACTCATCAAGCGTCCAGCACTGTGAGGCGCCGAGCACAGCCAGTCGTCGTTACCCTTGCCTACGCAAAGCAGCGAGCCGTCGCGCATGTTCATGGGGATGATTAGCTCATCGCCATACTCAGCACTAACGGCACCCTTGCGCAATATCTTCAGGTCGATGTCGATGTAATTGTGAATAGTGTGGAACTCATGGGGGCCATACGTCTTCCAGTTCATGTGATAGAAGATAATGTCGGCAATAGTCTCTCGATTGATGGAAGCATAATATTGAGCATCCTTCATATCACAGAGATACTGCCCAGCGTCGCGGCCAGCGAGATAGGCTAAATCCTTATTCTTCACCTTCGGCTGAAGGTGTTTCATGGCCTCCTGTATCTCACGCTCGCGGCCCTCGGCTTTCAGCGTCTCTATGAGCTGGCGGCGCTGTTCGCTGTCGTTCATACACTTCTTTTCTGCCACCTCCTGCCAATACTCGCAGACGCGCTTTCCAAGATTGCGGCTGCCTGAATGAATAACCAGCCACAGCTTTCCGTCGGTTCCCCGGTTCACCTCGATAAAGTGATTACCGCCTCCGAGCGTACCGACTGAACGCAATGCTATATCAAGGTCGAGCGCCTCACGACATTTCATGTTATTCACCAAATAGGCTATGTTGTGCCGTGTCTTTATCGGCGTCTCGTGAATATTGAAACCAGAGGGCACGAACTCATTGATTGTGCTGTCGAGCAGCTGAAGGTCGATTTCTTTAGCTGGAATCTGTCGCACATACATGCCGCAGCCGATGTCAACGCCCACTGTGTTAGGCACGATGCGCTCTTTCACCTCAATCACCGTGCCGATGGTGCAACCCTTACCAGCGTGGCAGTCGGGCATGATGCGCACCGTGCAATCCTTATAAGCCTCGCACTGGCTCATATCCTCTACCTGCTTGCGAGCCACATCCTCCAGCGTGGTGGCGAATATCTTCACGCGATCTTCTGGTTTTTTCGGCACACAGGGCCTTGTCTGAATGAAGTCCACACTCTCCGAATAGTAGCCGTTGCTCTCGCCATACCAGCGGATGTCAACAAAGCCCTTGCGCGTCGCCAACTTGTAGAACGTCCAAGTGAACGAGTCCACCCATTCGCTCTTCTCCACGCCCTCCGGCCATTCGTCACTCTCCACGCACTCTGCCAGCAGAATCTCCGAGCCAATCAGGTCGTCCACGTCGCCGCAAACGTCCTCAATGCTCACACTCTCGCAGCAGTCCTGCTCGTGGTACATTTCATACACGCTGCCGTCGTCAGCATAGAACGTCACAGCGTCGTTGTTTCTCTCCAGTCCTTCAATCTTCGTCAGCACCTTGCCGCGAAGATTCTCAAATGGTACACTCTTTCTCATAGTTCCTTATAAATTCTCTAATTCTCAAATTCTTGATAAAACGAAGAGGAAAGACCCAACATCTTCCCTCTTCCATCTTACATCATACATCCGAAGGCCTACGGTTCCAGACCCCCGCCCGTGTCCTGACTGCCGCCACCCTGCTGGTTGCCGCCGCCAGTGCCGCCAGAGTTACCACCTTGTGCGGGTTCGTCGTCGTTGGGGATGGCTGTGTCGGTTGCCACCATCTTAACCTTTTGCGCCTGCTTGCTCAGTGCAAACTGCTTGCTGAACTTCACGCCGATCGTGGCACCAAGCACCCAATTAAGGCGGTCAGTAGTCAGGTCGCTTTCCTCGGCACGGGTGCGGACGGGAACGCTCGGGTCTGCCGTGTGGGCTGCTGTCGTCTCGCGCTCGATGTCGGCATCACTCACGCTGCCGTTTACCTTCGGGTAGATGCTGACCATCTTTGTGCCCGTATGGTCGGCAAGGCTAATGCGGTTGCTCTCCAGCACCTCCTCGCTCACGATGTCAGCGATGGCTGCGATGACCGTTGTCACCTCGTAAGCCTTTACACCAGTACGGGCGGCAATCTTTTCAGCCAACTCGGCGTTGGTGATTTCGTTGTTAATTACCGCTTCGGCAAAGAAGCTGTGGCTGCCCTGCTGGGTACTCGTCGGGTTGTACTCCCGAACTCTGTACTTCACTTTACTCATTGTCGTATCGTTTTAATTGTTCAACCTATATTTCTTTTTTCAGGAAACCTATACCTTTCTTTGGCAAAAGGTATA
>Ga0265298_10006218_pt1 | contig 14779 bp, 15 predicted proteins | sample AusTroGonzalo_MG_3_FD_193486 | JGI IMG/M metagenome (GOLD analysis project Ga0265298, IMG submission 193486) | Bovine rumen microbial communities from tropical cattle in Woodstock, Queensland, Australia - Gonzalo_01 | ecosystem: Host-associated > Mammals > Digestive system > Stomach > Rumen ... | reverse complement strand
GGAAAATGTCTTACAAAGTTTCTTGGTTTCAATAATGTTTTTCATGTCTTGCGACCTCCTTATAGCACAAAGGATATTCTTTTAACCCTTAAATGCCTTTAAGGAACCCTTAAATACTTCTTAAATCGTTATCTTTCAGAGAAATCCTTATTTTATAAGGACTTTATACGTTTTCCTGCTTGTTTTGACCGGGTTTTCCCTTATTCTTTCCCTTACAAACATTTTGTAAGGGAAAGATTGTCGCATAAATCTGTATTTATAGATGTTTCTATAAGGGAAAACATCATCCTGCGAGCCAATCAAGCAGTTTGGCAGAAGATTTCTTGGATTCGCAGCTACCATGAGCGTATGTGTTTATCGTAGTACTTAACCTGTTATGTCCAAGCATTTCCTGAACATCCTTAGGAGATACTCCGTTCTTAAGAAGATTAGTAGTAAAGGTGTGACGTAATACATGAAAGTGAAAGCCCTCAAACATAGGCACATTCTTTGCAACATACTTGCAAGCCTGTTCGATAGACTTCGGTGTCAACAACCTTCCGTCTCTACACCTACACACTAAATCCAAGGGCTTGTATTCCCCTGAGATCTCTTGCGTTCCGTCAAATGAATAGCACTCGTAATAGATGCGATTCTTCTCACGAACCTCTTTATAATAGTTCCTCTGGTACAATTCACCATAGGCCTTTTGAATAAGTGCCTGTTGCTTCTTTGCTTCCCAAAGAATCTTCTTCAGGTTTTCTCCGAAGTATACAGTTCTCACTTTAGCTCTCTTAGTGGTTCCTATCTCAGTCTTGTGTCTGATAGTATTACGGGAAACACTTCTTCGAACAATAAGATACTGTTCTTCAAAGTTTATATCCTGCCAAGTTAAGCCTGAGACTTCTCCAAGCCTTAATCCCGTGTAATACGAAATCTGTACCGGAAGAACTGCATCAGGGTGATGCTCACTAAGATAAGCGACAAGCATCTTGAACATCTCCGGTGTAATCGGAGTTGTGCTTTCGTCTATGTCCGTTTCGGATACAAACAAATCTGAATTATCCTTCTTAGTATGAATAACTACATACTCCATAGGATTGTAAGCGATATACTTCTTAGGAAATACCGCAAATCTGAATACATGTTTCAGAATAGCCGAGAATATCCAAAGATAACTTCTTCCATATCCGTTACCGGCATCAAAATCACCTTCTTTGCCGCCAAAAGCGACAAGATCAAGGAAAGACTGCAGATGTTCTGCAGTAATTGTCTTGAGCTTTCTTTTGCTAATGGGATGGAGTTTTAATCGCTTAATACAGAATAGATACGTCTTAGCTGTACCATTACTCAGTGATCCTGTCTTAAGTTCTTCTTCTGCCCAAATGTCAAGGAGCGCCGCGAGATCAAGATTCTTCGCATCAGCTATGAATCTTTTTGCCTCATAATCTTTCATAGCCTGACGAAGAAGCTTCTCAGTCTCGCTCTTACTTTCGGTTCCGACATATTCTTTCTGGATAAGCCTGCCGGAGGCATCCTCTACGTAGAAGCGGTAATACCACTTCTTACCTAGTTTTCTTACAGATCCTTTTGCCATTTTAATTAATTCCTTTCTTTAATCTGGCAATCGGAACTGTTGAAATGCTAATTTGATACTATACGATAAATCCGATTGCTTTACTATTCTTCCTGCTGGAACATCAGTCTCTTCAGCTGCATGTATGCTTCATTTGAATCCTTCGAGTAATTTCTGAGTATTACCTCTAAGTCGTTGAAGGCGTTTATCGTGTGAGTTATCTCTCTGAGGAACATTACTTCGTTATATTCTTCAACGGAACCGAAGCCCGTTGCCTTTGCAATGTTCTTTCCTCTCTGATTACCCTTGTACTTCTCACATCCTGAGCGGAACGAATCTAAGAACGATTCGTATTCGCTTAACATAAAGATTAGAAGATCTTTAGAAAAGTTATATTCTTCATCTTTGAGATCTTCCTGTTCGATACAGGTAAGTCTTCCGAAAATGTCCTTTATCTTAAGATCCTTCTCGTCCGTAATGTCTGATGTGTATTCTTCCGTTTCTCCCTTCAACCACTCGACTGAAACATGAAGCGTTTCTGCCAGACCTTCAAGAACGAGTTTCTTGGTATTGTCTATGGCTCCCGCTTCATATCTCTGGATCGTGGATTTGTTTACATCCATCTTGTCAGCTACATACTGCTGATTAAGACCTAATTCCAATCTCCTTTGTTTGGCTCTACTACCGATTAGCTTTCTAAGCTCTTTATTACTCATACGAAATGCCTCCTCAAAGGTTCATGTGGTTACTCTATCACAAGGGAAAATAAAATGCAATATGCAACTTTGAGAAATATTACAAGATTGCATAATGCTTGACATATTTAAGTTGAGGCTTTATATTATGCAATATCAAAAGTTGCATAATGCAACAGAAAGGAGAGTGCTCAGATGCAGAACATAAGGATAGCGTATTCGATCGACGAGGCAGCGGAGTTTACGGGGATAGGTAGAAACACTCTCCGTAAGCTAATCGAATGGAAAAAGCTGCCGGTCCTTAAGGTCGGGAGAAAGCTTCTCATACGTGGCGACACGTTGGAAGCTTTCCTTCGTCTGAACGAAGGACGAGACCTTAGGGACCAGAACGTGGTACGAGGAATAGACCTCTATTCCGAGTAATCCCCCGAAGGGGCGCCTTGAGTTTTGATACGCAGTGTCAAAACTCATAAGGCGTTACTTCTGTCAGAAGTAACAAGACAGCTTCAAGAGTCAAGCTAAATATCACTTAAAGAAAGGAGGTAGATCCGATGGCAAAAACCATATCATTCGTAAAAGGTAAAGGCAGTATAAACCATAACAACAGAGAATTTACAGCCAAGAACGTAGATGCATCCAGAACATCTATGAATGTGATCTATGTTCAGATCCCGATAGAAGCTATATCCCTGATAGATGCTACCGATTCTCAGATTCAGAGCAATTACGAAGTAATCGACGAACAGGAAGAAGAACTAAAGCAAATTAAGGAACGGATCGAAGCGGCAGAGCTTAAGATCAGATCGAAGCAGGAAGAAATTAATGGCATCGCCGAAGCGATGAAGCCGTCTTATGCAGAAATACAGGAGATAGAATCAAAAGTAACACCTGTCCCCTCCATGTTCGGCAAAGAACCTATGGTAAAGCTTCCTAAAACAATATACGACAAACTGATAGCAAGATATCAGCTTGCAGATACGCTCGAAAGGCTCTATCACCAGTATGAGTTCGAAGCAAGAACGCTAAAGATAAAAATCAATGATCTCAAGGCTGAAGTGTCCTTTCTAAAGAAGAAAGTTCAGCAATTTACGGATTTTATAGAAACCAAGGGGCTTGTTGAAGCCTTTAAGGAATTCCTAAATCCTATAAAGGCAATCGAAAAGATTAAGGATGACAGGGCTAAGAGGATAGAACAAAGGACAATGAAAACACAAGAGATGCCGGCCAAGAAAAAGAAACCGTCAATCAGATAATTACGATAAAAGTAACAGGCGCCGACCAAGGCGCCTGTTATACATTTAGGTAGCTATTCCATAATAAATCTTATCCTACACAAGCAGGAGTTTTATCTGTATAACCAAAGTATTCACTGATAGCCGTTACTTCACCTTCATCTGCACCTCTACTTCGCAGCAAATCATAAATAGATCTCTTGTAGGGATTCATACCAATTACCGCAACCATAACATCAGGGAACTGCTCCTGAGGGAAATTGGGATTAGAGACATTCTTCATGATATTATCTGCTTTCGCTGAATCTGCATCTGTTGGCTTCCAAACCGATTTTCCATTTTCATTAAGGATATCAATTAGTGTTAAAAATACTCGCCAATAGTCCAAAAAAGCTCTATCAAAAAGTACATCCTGCTTGATTCTTAAATACAATTCCGTTTTCTGCGAAGCAGAAATGCTTATGTTGTCAATCAAAGCTGATTCTGCTCCATCTCTAACTAGGTTAAATGCAGTTGCTTTAGCAATACCTGTTGCTGCACCCTTAAGACCAAAACCACCACCTACCAAATTCGGCACTAAGCTAGTAACAGCAGCAATTTTGTTTTTGTTGTTCTGTACTGTCAACTGCAAACTCTGATACATATCCGCATAATCATCAACGGCCAAATGATAATTTTCTATGTGTCTCTGCATAATAGTTTCATTTGTTTCAGTCCAAACACCAGCTGATACAAGAATGTCGGTAGTCTTACTAATGAGTTTTTCGAGATACTCCTTGTAAAGAGGAAGATATGATTTCATAAATGAATCAAAATCATTAATTTGCACTAAGTACTTCTTTTTGAGTCGTTTTGCATAAAGCGATGCACAATGCATATACATTGTTCTGTAAGTGTTAAATACGTCCCACTTTTCATCAACTTTAAGTGTTCTTCCAAGAAGAGGAAATTCTTTTACTTCCCCGATTGCCAATTTCCATGTTTCCTCTTCAATATTGTCAGATTCATCATGAGTATAGTTCTGAACGTAACTGATTATTTCATTTATCGTACTCTCTTCAGAAGGATCAAAAAGGAAAGACTTCTGAGAAGCAATATTATCTTCATTTTTATAATCAATAACTAGTTTTGTACCGTCAGAAACATTAATGGCTGAAATACTTGAAATCAATATTATTTCACGATTAACACTACTAACTAAACCTGAACCATTAGATCTGTGGATACAAATATGGTCTTCAAATACTTCTATTTTTTCAGAAGATGAATTGCGAATAGCGAATTTTCTATTAATAGCAGATCCATTTGCTTCTGAAATCTTTTCATTAGCATAATCGACACCTTTTTCAAATCCTAAGACAAATGTGTTAAACGTAAGTGTAAGAGGCTTATTTGTTGATCTTATTACGGCTTGAGCCAATCCATTAGTCATCTTATTTGCTGAATTCACAATTACTATTTCAGACAAATCACTATAAGGAATAATCTCATCACCATATTTCAAATGATCTTCAAAAAACCATGTGCTCTTCAAGATTACGCCTGCACCAACGCCGGAACCTCGAAACTCTTTTCCGAAAAATGTATTAGGATCAGAATTAAGAGGGCGATCTGCCTGAGGGGTTTGTTCTGAAGAACTGACTGTCGGTTGTTCTTGAGCAACAGCCAACTGCTGACAAGGATCCGGTTGCTTAGCTTGAACAACTTCAGTAGATTGTTGAGGAGGTTGTACAGACTGAACAGGCTGTTGCTGAGGTTGCACCTGCTGAACTGGTTGTTGCTGAGGTGCTGACTGATTTCCAGTTACAGAATTCACAGCACTTTGAGCGGTTGTCTTTATCTTGTCAAATAGTCCCATAATATTCTCCTTCCTAAATCATTTGATTCGTTTCACCCTTGGGGTATCTCATACTAATATTATAAATCGCAAAAATTATTACGATTTATATAATTATTGAACTTATTGTTACTTCGTATAATCGCATTTAGTGATACGAAATAAATGAGGGATGTACAATGAGAAAAGAAAAGGCCTCTTTCGATGTGCTTAATAAGATACAAATAGAAAGACAGAAAAGAGGTTGGACAGAATACGCACTTGCTAAGAATTCTGAGTTGTCTCAGTCAACTATATCATCATGGTATAGAAAAGATTTAGAACCATCACTTGCATCCATAGAACATATCTGTAACGGGTTAGGTATCACATTATCTCAATTCTTTTCAAACGAAGAATATAAAAGCAACTTATCAATAGAGCAAACAGTATTAATGGAAAAATGGGAAAAGCTTTCGCCAGATCAACGAAAGGCTCTCATCTCACTTCTTGAAAGTTTCGATAACAATTAACTATAAAATCTTTGAAAATTAATTAGCATTTCAACAGTCCGATTACCATAAAGTATTACTTCGTGTTATCTGGTTCTCTTTCCCTTATTTTTTCCCTTGTAATTGTATAAATGTTAATAACATGCAATAAAACAAGATAACAGTTATAAGGTCCGAGATGCGTATAAAGGCCTTTATTTTCAAGGGATTTCAGAAAACAAAGTAACAAGATATATCATCAAGTAATACTTCGAAAAAGATTCAGAAACTAATAATCCTTAAATCCGAAAAGCATTACACACACCTCAGATAAACCGCGGCTTCCAGCCCCTTTTCAAGGTTCTTAAGTTCTAATTTGCCGTCCATCTTTTCCATGAAATAGTTGGCTAAATAAAGGCCCAGGCCTGCGCCGTCCTTGTTCTCGGAATTGCTGCCTCTCTTATACTTCTCCTTAAGCAGAGGGAGCTCTTCAGGCTTAACACCGGGACCCTCATCTGAGATCCTGATGACAAGATATTCATCCTTAAGTTCGCTACTGACCTTCATTGCCGTATCAGCATATTTATATGAGTTCATGAAGATGTTATCGAATACCTGCTGCATTCTTAATTTATCCATGTATACGGTGCAGTCCGGCATTGTAAATCCGCCTGCCCTGTTCATGTAATCAGAATTCTTAATGAGCGTAGTGACGTAATCAGATTCATATGCGCCGGGATTTACCGCGATCTCAGTTACGTCCTGAACGCTTGAATTAAACAGGTTGTCAACGAGTGATTTGATCTGGTCAGTCTTAACGTTTATAACGTTAAACATTTCCTTCGTGCGTTCTTCTTTTGTAACCTCAAAACCAATCTCTGAAGTTGACTTGATGGATGCGACCGGAGTCTTAATATCATGAGATAATTTAGCGACCATTTCCTTCTTGTCATCACTCGCTTTTTTCTCTGCAGCGCGTGCCTTTTTAAGTTCAGTTCTCATGAGATCGAATGCTTCAGTAAACTCACCGAAAACATGTCCCTTATCCATCGTAAGCGGCAGATCGAGATTACCTTCAGCAACTCTCGTCGCGAAAGAATTAAGCTTCTTAAACGGCTTTACGACCTTCATGTCGATATAGACATACCATGCCACAACAATGACTACCTGGAGCACTCCGACAACAACAAAAAGAATAACGATATTACGTTTAACTTCTTCCAACTGCTGATCCATGCTGTAGTCGAAAATAACCTTGCCTGCAACCTCTCCGTCAACTGTCAGATCGAGTATCAGTCCGCGTGTTTTAATCGCATCATTGATCGTCTCTGACAGGCCGTCACGCGTCTTATAGACGAGCTTCTCATCATTATCAATAATGACGTAATCCATCTGGTTATTATACTTCGAAGTATCACCGTAATTCAGGCTGATAGAATACATGCATTCGTTGACTTTGACGGGATCGGTTTTTATGTCCTTGATCCTTGTTACCATGAAATAACACATCAAAGCTTCAGCAATGAATATCAGGATTAATATAATGATGAACGGTGATTTTTTCATGCCAATTAATCAGGTGCTACGAACTTATAGCCTTCCTTCCAGACCGTAATGATGTACTTGGGATCCTGCGCATCTTTCTCGATCGCTTCCCTTATCTTTCTTATGTGAACGTTGAGCGTTCCGTCAGTAGTAAACTTATCGTTCCATACGTTGTCGAAGATCTCATTTTTGGTAACGAGTCTGTTTTTGTTCTCGATGAGATAGTTCAAAAGTTTCCACTCGATCGATGTGATCTTCTTCTCTTCACCATTAACGAAAACAGTCTTGTTAACTGTATCCATTCTGAGGTATCCGTCGTCAAAATCCGACTTGGGTGCAGCCTCTGTTTCAGTGCCTCCGAAACGCTTCAGAACTACCTTTACTTTCGCGAGTAAAACACCCAGAGAATACGGCTTCTCAATGTAGTCGTCGCCTCCGATATTAAGGGCAATGATCTTATCGTCATCAGTATTTCTGGCTGAGATAAATAGTATCGGAATGTTAAGTGTCTGTCGGATCTTTTTGCAGAGTTCAAATCCGCTCCCGTCAGAAAGATTTATGTCAAGCAATACGAGATTCGGCTCGTTATCTTTTAAGAATGCTTCTGCTTCAGCGCTACTGTAAACAGCAGCAGTCTTAACGTCGAACATATTGAAATATTCACACGTGTTATTCGCAAGTTCTTTCTCGTCATCAATTATCAGACAATCGTATTTCATGCAGACTCCTTAATAAACAATCTCTTCCATTCCTGATGCTTTGTCACGATAGAGACGCACACCGCCGTTCTTAATTCCGAAATCATCCAGACAGATCGCAACGAATAATTTGCCGTCTTTATCAGTAAAATAATATGCAGTACCTGAAGGTGCTCCGTCATGATCGGGCAACAGCCTGTCTATCTCCTCGTAAGACAGGAACTGATTAAGATAACAGCCAATGCTCGTAGAATATTTTGCTTCGGGATCATAGTTCTCGTGAACATAATCAACGATGTCAAAATCCCTCGATTCATAATAATCATTATCCTTGGAACTGTAAGAACCCAGGTAAACATTATCCACATAAAACAGGTATTCACACGGACGCATTGACTTTACGTCATATTCAGCAAGAGTCTCATCAAATTCAGCCGCGCACTTTTTTGCCTTTTCACCGCTGTCACGGTCATCAAATGTAATTTTGAAAATATAATGTTCGAAAGAATAACTCATGCTATATCTGCTCTCTAACTTGGACAGGTCATATTCAGCCTCATCCAGCAGATAAGCATAATACAGCTTCTCAAAATCAGAAGAAGTATCCTCCTGGTAGCCGAAATTACTTCCGTCGATATTTATCGATGTCATGCGTGAAGTAACCGTATACTCAATTCCGGTTTCCTTGTCTTCAAGATATACGGTACGCACCGCATCATTGCCGGAACCCTTGTGTTCTTCTCTTACAAATGTGCAGTCACCGTAATTTGATTTGGCATATTTAATGAGATCGCTTTTGCTTAACACGTGACATGAGCAAAGCATCACGCCAATCACAAAAAGCATAACCGTTACAACTGATTTCTTATGTGCTTCCCAAACTCTTTTACTAACCATTTAATCCACCTATCCCTTAATAAAATGATTAACAAAAGGATTTTACTTCAAAAAGGCTGAATATGCTAATTACATTGAAATAACGAATGCCTTTTTATACTCTTCCCCAAGGTGATATCTGTTAACCTCAGGGTTCTGGACAAGTCTTAATTTATATCCGTGCATCTCGCAAATACGGTTGGACAATGGAAGTCCCAGACCCGTACCGCCGTCTGATGCCCTCGATTCGTCACCTGTAAAAAACGGCTCGAAAATATGCTCCTTCACTTCATCAGGAATCGCATCTCCTGAATCAGCGACGAAGATCCTTACGTCTTCAGCAGACAGTTCGGATTCGGAAGTAACTGCAACCTTGATCTTAATCCCTGAAGGATTGTGACGGATCGCATTGGTAATGAGATTATTAATGACACGTGTAAACTGCAGATTATCGGCCTTTATAAAGATCGGCTTCTCCGGAATTTCCACGTCGATCTCATCACCTGCAGCTTCGATATCGGTAAAACTGAATGCGCAGCATGAACGGACAAGTTCGCAAAGATCAATATTTGTCTTCTTGATCGTAAATCCCTCGCTGTCGAGCTTAACGTAATCCAACAGAAGTGCAACAACCTCATTCATGCGGTCAGTTTTTGCCATTATCGCTTCATGGTATTCAGCATGTTTCTCCTCTGGAACAATACCATCATTTAGAGCCTTGGCATACCCATATACCGTAGTCATCGGAGTCTTCAGGTCATGAACGATGTTGGAGATCATGAGATAGCGGCGCTTTTCTTCCTTACGGCGCGCAGTTTCTTTCTCGCGTTCAATGACACGGATCTCGTGTGCAACGGATATCGAGAATATAATACCGGCAATGACATACGGCGTGATCAGAATAATGGCCGTAACTGCTATTGCAAGTATCAGAAGGACTGCGCTCTTCGGGTCATGGGTTAATTCTTTGATCGTCCTGGTAGCTTCAACCACACCATTGCCCTGATCAGATAACAGACTGTTTAAATACGCATTAATACCATCCGGTGATATTCTGAAAAATGGAAGTATCCTGTTAACCAGGGATGAAGTCAAAAGAACAAAAGCAATAAGAAATAACTTGTCAGCACTGCCTACATTGAGCAGGGAGTCAAGTTCAAATGATCTTATCAGTGCAGGAACGATATATGCATTCGTGAGAAGAACGACAGCAAACTCAACAATGCTGGTGAGAATGAGAATTATGAAAAATCTGGTGAGAATGAATCCTCTGAACTGTTTTTCAGTATTCACCCGATGCCGTTCCTCCTACTGCTGATCCTTATACTTCCAGTCTGTAGCCCAATCCGCGCAGTGTCTTAATGTAGCGTGACGGATCTTCATCCAGCTTGGTGCGGAGCTTGCTTATTGCAACCATGATGTTGTTGTCTGCTACGAAATAGTCCTCGCCCCATGCATATTCATAGATCTGCTGCTTGGTAAATACTTTTCCCGGATGCTTCATGAGAAGCTCCATTATCTTGAATTCAACAGAAGTAAGATCCATTGACTTACCGTCTTTAATAAGAAGGCACTTATCGGTATCGAGAATAAGATCACCGCATGCAATCTGCTCGCTCTTCTCTTCCGCACCACCCAGAGAATGGAATCTTCTGAGCAGAGACTTAACTCTCGCAACAACTTCCAAAGGATTGAACGGCTTGCAGATATAATCGTCAGCACCGATGTTGAGTCCCAGGATCCTCTCCGCATCAGCAGTACGTGCGGAAATGATCATGACGGGCACATTGCTTACTTCTCTTATGTCCTTGAGAACATGGATGCCGTCCTTGCCTGGCATCATGACGTCCAAAAGGATCACGTCCGGCTTGAAACTGTCCATTGCGCCTGCAACTTCTTCGCCGGTTCCTACATCAAATACATCAAATCCGTCATTCTCAAGATAAAGCTTAAGGAGATTTCTTATCTCCTTCTCATCATCTGCGATCAATACTTTGTAGCTCATAAATCTCCCCCGTTTTCAAAGCCAACCGGAGGAGACTGATCTCCTCCGGCATGCTCTATTATAACCTATTCCTATCCCCAATTTTCCTTTTCTATCCTTATTCCTGATTCTATTCCTATCTTATTCCCTGTATTACTTTGCATCGATGCCGTACTTGAGTGACTCATAGAGTGCTGCATCTGTTGAAGCCTTGTAAGGTCCTACGAAAAAGATCTCGAGGAGACCGAATGTGCAGAGTGAGAGGATATCCCAACCGATGAATGAGAGGTCAAGAATGAATGACTTCCACTTGTTGCCCTTCATGAGCTTTGCGCTCTCTGCCTGAGCTTCCTTGAAGCTGATCGTAGGATTCTCACTTACGATGTAAGGAACCAGTCTGTATTCATATGTCTTGATGATTCCCGGAATGATGAAGAGTAAGCTCCAAAGATAGATGAAGAGATCTGTCATGAATGCTGTCTTAATTACGTTCTTATAGTGTGAATCAAAGACATATACGATATTTGAGAGCTTAGCGGGTTCATCAAGATTCTTTCTGAAGAACTTCCTGCATCCGTATTCAAAGGGTACGAGGAGTAAATATCTTACTGCGAGTCCGATTGCCATTATGAACAGTGAGATGATGAATACGATCAATCCAATTACTATCATTGCAACTAACGGAATCTCATCATTTGTTGAACCTGAGTCAGAATCAAATGTGATGTCCGGATTTCCATCATCATCGTAATCAATCTCAACGTTTACTGAATGGTCTCCATCGGTAATATCACCATCGTTTTCATCTTGAACCTCTTCATTGATTGCCTGTCCGAAGATCTGACCACCGTTGCTTGCCATGCTACTGAAACTGCTTCCCTGGCTGTTTGCGCCGATTACTACCGAGAGGATCAATGCGACCAGAACGCACTTCCAAAAATTTGAGTAAAAGCTTGTCTTACCCTTTTGCTTAACACTTTTCCTTGTCCACATATTTGCGACCACCTTTCCTATTGTTCCGACTGGAACATTTCCTTGTTCCTATCCCTTACACTCAACATTCTAAACATGGAACCTTAACCTCAAAATCGGTAAACCTTAACTTAAACTTAACTTACGGATTTGCTACAATAAAGCTATCTAAGCATCGCGAAAGAGGGATAGAAGATGTCAGAGAATGTTCAGATCATTAATGGAGTAACAATGTCCGATACTGACGTTAAGTGCCCTGGCTGTGGCGCTACCGTCAAGTACGATCCTGCTACCCTTAAGATGGTGTGCCCCTTCTGTGGTACGTCCAAGGAATTGCCTCAGCCTGAAGCCGGCGCAGTAATTGAAGAACTTGATTTCAACACTGCCATTCAGAGAGCCAGCGTTAACTGGGGTACAGTGCGTAAACTCATCGTCTGTTCCAACTGCGGCGGACAGTCCATCTACGAAGCTTCACAGGTTTCAGGATGCTGCCCTTTCTGCGGTTCAACAAGTGTTATGCCCGCAGCAGAGAATGAGCAGATCATGGCACCGGGAGCCGTCATTCCTTTCGCTGTGGATGCAGATAAAGCACGCCGTTGTTTTATTGATCATCTTAGAAGAAAAAGGTTCGTGCCCAGGGGAGTTTTCAATGTAAAGCTCGATAACTTCATTGGTATATATCTGCCCTTCTGGACATACGATACGGACACGGTTTCATCCTATGTTGCCTCTATCGGTTACAAACACAAGGACAGTGATGGAGATACCTATTACACATATAAGAAATACAAAGGTGTCAGGAATCAGTTCATCGACGACATGATCGTCTATGCAACCGACAAGGTCCAGCATCCTCACATCTCAAAAGTCCAAAACTTCTACTTTGACAAGATGGTTCCCTACAAGCCTGAATATCTTGCGGGCTTTGTTGCCGAGCGTTATACGGTCGGTCTTAACGACGGCTGGGAACGTGCAAAGGTAAAGATCGCCGAAAAGCTTAAGCAGGATATCGGCGAATACGAGAGAGTCAGAAACCGCGGTGACAGGGTCGGAAAAGTTAATCTGTCAACAAACTACTACAATGTTAAGTTCAAGTATCTGCTTGCACCCATGTATCTGGCCACATACACATACGGCGGCAGAACATACAGCGTAGCCATAAACGGACAGTCAGGCGAGACATACTGCGATGCTCCTTCCTACCTCTGGAAGATCATCCTGTTCATCGCTCTGGGCGTTATTACATCACCTATCGTTATGGGAACACTTCGACTGATCCTCAATGGTATTGAAAGCTTTTTCGGAGGATTATTCTCTTAAAGTTCAGTAAGAAGCCTGCCTGCCAAAGCGGTGAATTTTGTATCACCGCCATTTTCGGCTGCATACTTAAGGTAATCTTTGGCACGTTCACGCTCGCCCTTGAGCATGAGGACTTTACCATATCCATATGAATAACTTACTTTGGAGAGCCTGACCTTCTTAATATTCTCATCCTCAAGTTTAGAAGCGTAATACTCTTCCACTCCGTCAAGAATACCTTTACGCAGATTAAGGGAATACTCCATTTCCAACAGAAACTGATCACATAAGTTTTGAAGCCTCTGATTTTTACAGTTTGTCCTGTATGCTCTCAGATCACAAATTGTTTTCTCTGCCTGATCCAAAAGTTCTTTGTTCAGATAAAAAGAAAACATGAAGCGATAGTAATCCGGCTTATGCATATCAGCCGTTATCTGCTGGCAGCAGTCATAAACAGAATCATAGTCACCCAAAATGTCATATCCCAGAGCAGAATAATCAGCATAAGCAGACTTCATTTTTGATGGACGAGCATTAGCCATGCGCTTATCAAGCTTATCCATATACTCACGGACATTACATTCGTAAAGACAAGACACAACTTCTTTATTAAACTTTTTAAGTGCTATCCTCGAAAGAACAAAAGCATCAAGAAAGGTCAGAGCAAAGATTGCAATCAATACGGGTATCATGGAATCAGGATAAAAGTAAGTAATCACTCCGGCGCATATAATCAGAAGTGCGCCAATACTGTAGTATATGATCCTTAAACTTCCGTAACGCGTAAACATATCCACACCTTAAACTAAGCCGAGAGCTTCACTGACACGTCTGGTTACATAAGATCTGGTATTCCACCAGCCGTGATAGTTATAGTAGAACCTGCGGTGAGCGATCTTAAGATTTCTGCATTCACGTGCAATCTTATATCGAGAGCTTGTTCTGGACACAACCTCAACTACGAGCTTTTTTGATCCGTTAAGATAGAAAGTATAGATAGTTGCCATACCGTTTCTATAATCTTCCTGCTCAACCTGATAAGAAGGAAATTCTTCAGCGAATAATTTAGAGAAATAGTCCTGATAAGAAAGACCTGAATTATACTGGTTCTCTTCAGAAGGCATTTCAGGGCCCCAGGAATCGCCTGACATGGCTGAACGCCTGGGATTAGAGTGAAGGGGCTGTCCGATCTTTATGACTTCACCGGTGTTACGGTTCTGAATCCTGATCTCATCTTCATCTTTAAAATCATCAGCGCTCCTACCGCCGAACAATTTCGAAAACAAACCCATATCTGCTCCTCCCTGATCAAAGCATTCCTATCTCTGCCATATGTCATTTTATTAAAAAGAAACTGCATACGCAAATCAAACAGGCAATAAAAAAGCACCAATCATGTGATTGGTGCTTTGGCTCCCCGAACAGGACTTGAACCTGTGACATTTCGGTTAACAGCCGAACGCTCTACCGACTGAGCTATCGAGGAATTTAATCCGGCAGCAATCTATCTTCCCGGGCCGTTGCCAGCCGAGTATTGTCGACGCCAGTGAGCTTAACTTCTGTGTTCGGAATGGGAACAGGTGTGGCCTCACCGCAATCACCACCGGAATGGTTGA
>Ga0265298_10006217_pt1 | contig 14783 bp, 7 predicted proteins | sample AusTroGonzalo_MG_3_FD_193486 | JGI IMG/M metagenome (GOLD analysis project Ga0265298, IMG submission 193486) | Bovine rumen microbial communities from tropical cattle in Woodstock, Queensland, Australia - Gonzalo_01 | ecosystem: Host-associated > Mammals > Digestive system > Stomach > Rumen ... | reverse complement strand
CGATTTCGGGGCGTTCTCCATCAACGGCGGGCGCGACGTGTTCAAGGCGCGCGACGCTAGGTCGGTTGCGCGCAGGGCGCAGGCCCCGGTCGGCTCCTGGAGCCTCGTCGTCAAGTCGTCCGACTCCTCCGCCTCCCCGTTTGCGCGCGGCTACGGCGCACTGAACGCAACGCTCAAGGCGAACGGACGCGTTGCCGTCAAGGGTACGCTCGGCGACGGCACGAAGGTGAGCGTGCAGGCCAAGACGCTCGTCGGCGACAACGGAATGTCCTGCGTGCCGGTGCGCGCGGACCTTTACTCCAAGAAGGGCGGACTCGGCTTCGTGATGTGGTTCAAGAACGGACGCCTCTTCAGCGTGACGGACGAGTCGGAATGGATCGCCGCAGGCAAGAACGGCGCGTTCAGGACGTCCGTCGCTACGCTCAACACGACCGCGCCCGGAACTGGCGTGGTGGAGGGCGAGATGGACTTCCAGCTTTCCGGCTTCGACGAGGGCGACACGATAAAGGGCATGAAGGCCGTTGTCGATCCGACTCTCGACATAGTGACGGTCTCCGGCAGGAAGTGGGCCGGCACGGGCGACACGCTCTTCAAGGCCACGGCAAACGTCAAGACGGGGCTTCTGACAGGCTCCATGACCTTCTTCGTCGGAAGCGAGGCGCGTCCGCGCAAGGTCAAGGGCACCTTCAGCGGCGTCGTCATGGGAGGCTCGGGCTACGGCTCCGTGGTGGTCAAGGGCGAAGGCTCCTGGGCCGCCAAGATCACGGCATGCGGCAGCTGCGTCGACTGAGGATTTCCGCCTTCTCCATTGTTTGCAATTGACTGAACGGGTAAAATAAGTGTAAAATACCTACTTATATTGAGAAAGAAAGGCAGTCAATGAAGCAGATAGGAGTAGGAATACTCGGCTTTGGCACGGTCGGCGCGGGCGTCGCCGACGGGCTTCTTGTGCACCGCGAGGTCATGTCCAGGCGTCTCGGGGTGGATATCGTCCTCAGGCGCATAGCGGACCTCGACATAACGACGGACCGCGGCGTGTCGGTTCCGGACGGCGTCCTCACGACGGACGCGGCGTCCGTCATATCCGATCCGGGCATCCAGATAGTGGTTGAGACGATCGGCGGCACGGGCATCGCGCGGAAGTTCGTCATGGACGCGCTGAACGCCCGGAAGTGCGTCGTCACCGCCAACAAGAAGCTTCTGGCCGAATATGGGCGCGAGATATTCGACACTGCCGCGAAAAACGGCGTGGACATCTACTTCGGCGCCGCGGTCGGCGGCGGAATCCCGATCATCCGCGTGCTCCGCGAGGGCCTTGCGGGCAACGAGATCGAGTCCATCCACGGCATACTCAACGGAACGTGCAACTACATCCTCACGCGGATGGAGCACGAGGGGCTTCCCTTCGACACTGTCCTTCGCGACGCGCAGAAGCTCGGCTACGCCGAGGCCAACCCGTCCCTCGACATCGACGGGTTCGACACTGCGCACAAGGCGTGCATCCTCGCCGCGCTTGCGTTCGGCTTCCAGCCCAGCATCGACCAGGTCAATGTGGAGGGCATACGCGACCTTGCGGGCGAGGACGTCAAGTACGCGGCGGACTTCGGCTACCGCATCAAGTTGCTTGCGTGCGTCGCCAGGCACGGCGACGAGGTGGAGGTGGGCGTGCATCCGACGCTCGTTCCCTTCACGCACATGCTCTCGAGCGTCAACGACGCGTTCAACGCGGCGATGGTCAAGGGCGACATGAGCGACTACACGATGTACTACGGACGCGGCGCGGGCCGCGCGCCTACGGCGTCCACGGTTGTCGGCGACATCGGCGACATCGCGCGCAACCTCGCGCACGGCGAGACGCGCTACGCGCGCGCGGTCCCCGACTACGCCGAGGGGCGCGTCAAGCTCAGGCCGGCTGGCGAGATATCGTCCAAGTACTACATCCGCTTCCTCGTCGAGGACAAGGCGGGGGCGTTCGGTACTATCGCGACGATCCTCGGGCGGCGCGGCGTGTCGCTCGCGGCGGCCTCGCAGAAGGCGGGCAGCGTTGGCAACCAGCCGGTCCCCGTCGCGGTGCTGACGCACGCGGCAAAGGCGGCGGACCTCGAGACGGCTCTCAGGGAAATCAGGGAGAGCGGCGTCATCGGCGCGGACCCCGTCGCGCTCAGGGTCCTCTAAACCATCCATCAACTTTCCAACTTTAAAATCCCCAACACTCCAAAAATGAAGGTCTGCAAATTCGGCGGAAGCTCCCTCGCAAACGGGACCCAGCTCAACAAGGTGATTGACATCGTCCTCGCGGACCCCGCGCGCCGCATCGTAGTCGTGTCCGCGCCGGGCAAGCGCCATTCCGGCGACACCAAGGTTACGGACCTCTTGATCGAGCTTGCTAACGTCGCGCTCAAGGGCGAGAACACTGACCGCCAGTACGGCGCGGTCGTCGAGCGCTACGCGGAGATAGCGACGGAGCTCCGCCTTGGCGAGGAGATCATCCGCGAGATCGAGATGGACCTCATGGACCGCCTCGCCCAAGTCACGACGCTTGCGCCGGCGGAGTTCATGGACCTCATGAAGGCGGCCGGAGAGGACAACAACGCGAAGCTCGTCGCGGTGGCGTTCGCCGCGCGCGGCAAGAAGTCGCGCTACGCGAGCCCCAAGGACACCGGCATGACGCTCGTCGGCGAGTTCGGCGACGCGCAGCTGGACCCGGCGAGCTACTCGACGCTTTCGCGCGCGTTCTCGAACTTCGAGGGAATCGTCATCTACCCAGGATTCTTCGGCTACACGAAGTCCGGCAAGGTCGCCACCTTCCCGCGCGGCGGAAGCGACATAACGGGGTCGATCCTCGCCGCGGCGGTCTGCGCGGACGTCTACGAGAACTTCACGGACGTTGATTCGGTGTATCCGGTCGATCCGCGCATCGTCCCCGAGGTCAGCGAGGGGATTCCGACGATGACCTACCGCGAGATGCGCGAGCTTGCATACGCGGGCTTCGGCGTGTTCAACGACGACGCCGTCATCCCGGCGGTCCGCGCGCGCATCCCGATCAACATCCGCAACACTAACCACCCGTCCGAGCCCGGAACGATGATCCAGCAGTCGCGCCGCGTGGTCCCTGGCACTGTAGTAGGCATCGCGTCCGCCGACGGGTTCTGCAACATCGTCGTGGACAAGTACCTCATGAACCGCCAGATCGGCTTTGGACGCCGTCTGCTGCAGGTCCTGGAGGACGAGGGGATCGCCTACGAGCACATGCCCTCGGGCGTCGACTCGCAGTGCGTCGTGGTCAAGGAGTGCTACCTGCCGAAGGCCAAGGAGCACCGCGTCCTGCAGGCGATCCGCCGCGAGCTGAGCCCGGACAGCGTGCTTGTCGAGCGCGACATCACGATCCTCATGGTCGTCGGCGAGGGCATGTGCTACACGGCGGGCATGTTCGCCAAGGCGTGTCTCGCGCTTGCGTCCGCCGGCATCAACATCTCGATGGTCAACCAGGGCTCGAGCGAGGTCAGCTTCATGATTGCGATCCGCTCCAAGGACCGCGACACCGCCGTCCGCGCCCTCTACAGGGCCTTCTTCGGCTGATTCCCGGCGCGGACGATGGGCGCAGCGAGCGAAAAATCGAGTAACGCGCTGCGAACGTACGCATGTAAAATGTTGAGGACATGCATATGCACCTCAACGCGCGTGGCCTGTCCTTTGCAATGAAAATCAGAAAACCATCTTGCCTGCTTGTGTTGTAAAATGGGGAGAGACCCTTTTTTCGTTTAACTTTTCCGCCGCTTTTCTGCGTGTTTTCCTGAACTATCGTCTTTTTGCCGCATTTGCCGTAGCGGGGTCTCTCCCCAAATCTCCGCGGCTCTGCGCCTCCTATGAGAACATTTGTCAATAGGCTAAATCGCTTTGGCGATTTCCGCTTCCTTTATCCGACAGCTCGATGTTTGTCTCTCTCCTATTCGCAATGTCGGGCTGCCATTGACGGCATAGTCGCCCGCCTGCATTCTGTAATCCATCCTGCGGGGGTGCAACCTCTGCGACGCACTCAAGGTGCTAGGCGCAGAACGCACTCACCCGCGGACGGGACATTCAAGCGTTTTCGGAATGGTTTGCGGTCATCGCCTTGGCGTCGCATCCCTACCATTAAATCGTTTTCCGGTGCCTATGCCGGAGCCTGCGGCTCATGCCGTCGCCCTCATGGCGAGAAGCTCCTTTTCGCAGCGCTCCGACAGCGGCACGTATGGTGCGTCCGGCTTCTTGAGCATCGCCACCATAAGAACCGCGAGAGACCTCGCCACTGCGGTTATGGCCTTGCGCTTCGCGATCTTCGCGCCACGCGCGCATATCCGCAACCCCTTGGCCTTGAGGTCGGTGTCGGCCGAGCCGTCGCGCAGAATCATCTGTGCGCTCTCGACAAGAAGCCTTCGCATGAACGGGGATCCGGCTTTCGTTATGTGGCACTGCCGGTCGATGTCCCCGGACTGGTCTTGCTTCGGCGTGACGCCAAGCCACGGCCCGATGTCCCTTGGTTTCTCGAACCTTTCCATGTCCCCGCCCGTGACGGCAACGAAGCCGGTCGCGACGTACAGCCCTACATAGCGGATCTCCATAAGTCTCTCGACCTGGGCCTTGAACGTCGGCGTCTCGGCGAGCTCCCTTATCTGCTTCTCGTAGGTCTTGATCGTGACAGCCAGCTGCTCGAGGTTCTTGAGCATCGGCCACGCGATGTCGCGGAACTCCTTCGGCCACGCTTTCCTGTCGAGGTTGTGGAAGACTGCGGCCTGGCACTTCGCAATCCTGAAGCCCATCGACTTGGCGACGGCCCTCAGCTGGACGACAATGCCCGTGCGCTGCTTCACGAGGAGGTTGCGCATCTCGTGGAGGTTGAGCATCTTCTGGTGCTCCGCCCCGCGCAGCTTCACGGGATGCAGCAACCCGGGGTCGGCGAGCGCGATCCTCGCCAGCGTCCTTGCGTCGTTGACGTCGTTCTTCGTCTTCGACTCCGTTATCATCCTCAGGCGGCAGGGGTTCGCGACGTATGCCTTGAACCCCATGCCCTCCGCGACCTCGTTCATCCACCGGCAGTGCATGCCCGTCTCGAACGCCAGCGGCGTCGCCCTGTCCTGCGTCGAAAGGAACTTCGCCAGCCCCTCCTTCGTCGTCGGAATCGTCGTCTCCATGACGATCTTCGGCGTCGCTCCGGTCTTGGCCATGACGCAGACCTGCGTCTTCCGGTCGCTCACGTCCATGCCGATTGTGGTATAATATGCCTTGTCCATTTTGACCCTCCTGTCTGTTTGTGTTTTTGTACAGCCACCGTGGCTAGTGCGTTCCAAATCACATTGTATCAGATAGGAGGGTCTTTTGCATTCGCGGAAAGACTTGTGAACATGTCAACGCGCGCGCGGCGCTTCACGACGCAAGCGCGCGTGTTGGCATGTTTGCAAGTCGTATTTCGTTCAGCCAGTTGTCAAAGAACGAATCCTTCTCCACCGAAAAGAAAAGGCTCGTTCTACATTATACCTCTGCGTGAGCTTTCTTCTCTCACCTCTCTCCTGTATTCTCCTGTTCTTTGTGGCTCATCATCCTTATAGGAATGTGGGGAGAGACCCTTTTTTCGTTTAACTTTTCCGCCGCTTTTCTGCGTGTTTTCCTGAACTATCGTCTTTTACCGCATTTGCCGTAGCGGGGTCTTCCCCAAATCTCCGCGTTCTCTGAGTGAGATTTCTGAGCTGGGCTGGTGCGTGTGCTTGTCAACGTGACGGCTCGCTTCGCGCCAACCGTGCTCAGCTTCGAGAAACGGGCGAAGGCTTCGGGCTCGGGCCGGAGCAGCCGCTCGGTCTCGACATCTCCGGGGCGTGACGCCTCTCGCGCTTAGACAATAGGCTTCGCTTAGCCTGCCATGCCTCGGCAAAGATCACTGGTTGCGTGCAAGGCTATTCATACGGCTACACCCCTGCAATGTCTCACTCGCGGCTCTCCGCTCCCTCGCCCTCGCTAAAGAACAATGGCCACATGATCGCTTCTCCTTTTGCAGGATGTGGTTTAACGAAAACGGCAATTCATCATCACTCCTTCCTTATTGCGAAAAGTTTCGACACTTACACTTTGCGGACTTAGTGAACTTTGCGTGAGGCAATCCTTCCCCTGTCCGCGTCACTCGCCCTCGCGGTCGCTCGGGTTGGCGCGCTATAATCGCGCGCCCCGCTTCGCGGCGGTTACCCGCCAGCGGCGCTTGGCCTTGCGTTCGGTCTCGCTCTACGCCGCAGCGGAATATGGCGCCGCATGTCCTCCCCCGCCCAGAACCGGCTTCCCGCCATAGAGTCCAGCAGAAGGGCTGTGGTCTCTCCCCAAAGTGGTGGCCACAAAGTGCAGGAGAAACAGGAGAAGTATAGAAGAAGTTGCATGCTTGCGGTCTCCAAAATCTCTGCGTTCTCTGCGGCTCTGCGTGAGGTTTCATGGGCTTGAGCACTTGCTACGGGACAGACGGGACAGACGTGACGGACGGGACAACGGACCTTGGACCCAGGACTGAGGCGGAGAAAAGACCTTGATTCTCACAGTTGCTTGCTCAATCAGCCCGGGACTCATTGCAATTTAATCGGCTAATGCGCTTCCGGAGGCATAGTACAACTTGCTAAGAGGTGACCGTGCGTAATTTGTCGCGAAGAAGTATCTAGCGTGTTGTCAATATCCTTTAGCGAGCGCGAGGAGGGGCGAGCCGAGGGAATCAGTCGAGTGTGTGGCCATTGTTCTTTAGCGAGGGCGAGGGCGCCGACAGGCGGGCAAGAGGAAGGCGAAACTCGGCGCCGTTTGAGTTGCATTGCTCGCAACCAGTGATTTGTGCCGAGGCAAGGCAGGCTAGGCGAAGCTTGTTGTCTAGGCGCGAGAGGCGCAACGAGGTTGAGCCTGACGGTTTGACCGAGCTGGCGGGCCCGAGCCCGAAGCCTTGCCGGTGGGAGCCACAAAAAGATCGGAGCTTGCCCTCGGGAGACCCGACGAGCGCGCCACTTTTGCCGGATTCTCTTCGCCTGCCTGCGAGGATTTTTGATATAATAAGTCCAAAATGAGCGAGTTCATCCAGAGCCTTACTCCATCCCTTTTCTGGGATGTAAACCGTGAAGATGTCGACGAAGAAAAGCATCGCCGCTTCGTCATGCAACGCGTCCTTGAGCGCGGCAGTCTTGACGACTGGCGGCGCATGAAAGATAGATATACCATATCAGAGATTGTTGCCGAGGCGCGGCAAATGCGCAGCCTTGAACCAAAAGCCCTTGCCTTCATAGCCTGTGTCGGCGGAGTTAGGGAGGAGACTTTCAGATGCTTCACTTTGAGACGCTTGCACCAGAAACATTGGTTCTGCTGAGGGAAATCCAAAGCCTGCCGGCATTTAAGGACACTCGCCTCGTCGGTGGCGCGGCCCTTGGATTGCACTTCGGACATCGAACGTCGATGGACCTTGACCTTTTCGGCTCTTGGGAGCCAAATCCACCGTTGGAACTTGCATTGTCAAAGTGTGGTGCAGTGGAAAAGACCGGCGGCGATGGTGGCGCGTTCCAGTTCTTCAAGGTGAATGGCGTAAAGATTGACTGCGTGTCGTACCCCTACAAATGGCTTGCGCCTGCGGTGGTTGCGGATGGCATCCGCATTGCCGGCATTCCTGACATTGCGGCCATGAAGATTGCCGCTGTCACGAATCGGGGCACACGAAAGGATTTTGTGGACGTCTATTTCCTGCTTCAACGATATTCGCTTAATCAGCTTCTCGATTTCTATCTTGCGAAATTTCCGGACGGCAACGTCTATCTCGCGCTTCGTAGCCTTGTTTATTTTGCGGATGCGGAGGAAGAGGTGATGCCAAAGGTCCTTCAGCCGATTGAATGGGAGAGAATAAAGCTTGCAATCCAGGAAGAAGTGCGGAAATTCGCAACGTAAAGACTTGAGTTGCATCGCCTTGCGGCGATTTGCGCCGCAGCGCCTGTGACGCGCCTCGGCTCCGCCGGGCGTCCCAGCCGCTCCGCCGCCACCCTTCGGGTTGCATCGACCTGCCTCTCGGCTCCCGGGTTCGTGGTAGCGCGAAGCGCATACGCGTCGCTACACGCTGGGGCAAACATTCCCGCCGAACTTTGCTTGTCACCTTTGGCTTAATATGGTACAATTTAGGTGTAAAATGAAAACGCCTCTCTATAGAATCGCCATCGACGCGCGCAGGATGCGCGTAGGATGCGCCGCCCGGAAATGGGGGGGGGGCGGCTTCCAGGCCAAGAACGCGCATTAGAAGCCCGCTGCGCCGCGCCACGCGCGATTTTAGACGGCGGTCGCCGGACAGGGCAAGTCAAGGGACACAAAGGACGGAAGAGACCAAAGGGACATTCCCCTTGGCGGCGCTTCCGTCCTTCACTGTCTCTTGCGTCTCTTATGTCCCTTTAACTTGACTTGAACAAGGAGAAAAGCAAAATGAAAAGACTAATCGCAATCCTCACGGCGGCAATCGGCCTCGCCGTAAACGCGGCGACGCTCGACCTCTCGACCGTGACCGCCGACACGACGATACCCAACGGCACGACCTTGACGGGCACGCTCAATAGCAACGTCAAGCTGACCATCGCCTCCCGTGCGACGGTGACGCTTTCGGGCGTGACCATCAACGGCGTGGACAACAGCAGCTACAACTGGGCGGGGCTCACATGCACGGGCAGCGCGACGATCATACTTGCGAGCGGCACTTCCAGCACCGTCAAGGGGTTTGACAGCGACTACCCCGGCATCTACGTCGAGCATGGCTATACGCTGACCATCCAAGGTTCCGGTTCGCTCACCGCCCGCAGCAACGGCTACGGCGCCGGCATCGGCGGCGGTAGTCAGATTGATTGCGGAAACATCGTCATCGAGGGCGGCACGATCACCGCCTACGGAGGGAGTGACGGCGCCGCTGGCATTGGTGGCGGCTTTGGCGGCACATGCGGCAACATCACCATTTCCGGCGGAGACGTAACGACCTATCCTGGCAATACTGGTGCGGGCATCGGCTGCGGCCAACGCGGCGCTTGCGGCAACATCACCGTTTCGGGCGGGACGATATATGCCAGAGACACAACAGTCGGGGACGGGTCAAGCGTTGGAATCGGCAGCGGCTCTGGCGGTATATGCGGAAGCGTCGTCATTTCAGGCGGAGACGTGACAGCCTATGGCAAAGGATCCGCCGTCGGCATCGGCTGCAGCATCCAAGGCGCTTGCGGGGGCGTCATCGTTTGGGGCGGCAGCGTATATGCCGAAAGCGGCCGTAGCGGCGTCGCGCCCATCGGCGCGAGTAATAGCGGCTCGTGCGGCCCCATCATCGTCGGCGACGATATGGACGACCAGACTAGTGGGCGAAGTCGCACCATCGTCTCGAAGGTCGTCAACCTCGCCGCTGTCACGGAAGACACGACGGTTGCCGACGGCAAGGTCATCACCGGCACGCTCGGCGGCAATTACAAGGTGTCCATCGCGGACGGCGCGACGGTGACGCTCCGCTCCGCGACCATCAACGGCGTGGACAGTTTAAGCTACAGCTGGGCGGGCATCACCTGCGAGGGCGACGCGACGATCATCCTTGAGGGCGCGAACACCGTCAAGGGGTTCTACCTTTCTTATCCCGGCATCCGTGTTCCCGCAGACAAGACGCTCACAATCCGCGGCGACGGTTCGCTTGATGCGAGCAGTAACGGCTACGGTGCGGGCATCGGCGGCGGCTTTTTAAACCCCTGTGGCAACATCGCCATCGAGGGCGGCACGATAAACGCCACGGGCGGCACTTATGCTGCGGGCATTGGTGGCGGCTACAATGCCGACAATGGTAACGTCGTCATCAGTGGCGGCACCATCACCGCCACGGGCGGCAATAACGCGGCGGGCATTGGTGGCGGCTACAATGCCGCAAGCGGCAACAATGCCGCTGGCTACAATGCCGCATGCGGCAACATCACCATTACTAAAGGCGTGACCAGCGTGACCGCCACGAAGGGCGCGAATGCCCCCAACAGCATCGGTGCGGGATACAACGGCACTTGCGGCACGGTGACGATTGGCGGGGTTGTTACGGGTTCGATTGCTGAAAGTCCGTACACGTACCCCGAGCAACTCGTCGATCTTTCGGGGCTGTCGGCCGACATCACGGTTCCAAACGGCAAGGTCATCACTGGTACGCTTGGCGGCAACTACAAGGTGTCCATCGCCGACGGTGCGACGGTGACGCTCCGCTCCGCGACCATCAACGGCGTGAACAACTCCAACTACGAGTGGGCGGGCATCACGTGCGAGGGCGACGCGACGATCATCCTTGAGGGCGCGAACACCGTCAAGGGGTTCTACGATGAATATCCCGGCATCTATGTTCCCGCGAACAAGACGCTCACAATCCGCGGCGACGGCTCGCTTGACGCAAGCAGCAACGGCTACGCTGCGGGTATCGGCGCCGGCTATTACATCGCCTGCGGCAACATCGTCATCGAGGGCGGCACGATAAACGCCACGGGTGGCACTTACTACGCTGCTGGCATCGGCGGCAGCTATTGTGCCGACAATGGCAACATCGTCATCACGGGAGGTATCATCACCGCCAATGGAGGCGAGCAAGCGGCTGGTATCGGCGGCGGCGGTGGTGGCACGTGTGGTAACATCACCATCACGGTTGGAGTGACCAGCGTGACCGCCACGAAGGGAAATTATGCCCCCGACAGCATCGGCGCGGGCAACTACGGCAGCTGCGGCACGGTGACGGTTGGCGGCGTGGCGGGTGCGAAGACGGAAAGCCCGTACATGTATCCCGAAAACGTTGTCAATCTCTCGGCCTTGACTGGGCCGTACACGGCGAAGAACGGCGATGTGCTGAGGGGTACGACGGAGTACGCGGTGACGATTCCCGGCGGGGCGACGGTCACGGTCAACGGCGTGTCGATCACGGGCGCGGCTGGCGGGACGGTGCTGCCGGCGCCGGCGTTCTCGGCGGGCGGCAAGGCGGCGACGACGGAGTTCAAGCAGGGTGGGGACGGCAAGTGGACGCTCACGACGTTCGCGGAGCTTGCCAACGACGCGCTTGGCTCTGATGTCGCGGACGGCCAGATCAAGGTCTATGCGGCCAGCACGGTCGAGGGGCTGGAGAGCGCGTCGCCGATGACGAGCGGCGTGGAGGTGAAGGAGAAGAAGAGCGCGGTGAAGACGACCATAGAGGTCACGCCGCCGGAGGGCGCGAGCCAGTTCTTCAAGGTCAAGTTCGGCGAATAGCCGCCGCGCGCCCTTTGGCGCTACGCGCGAGCACGAAATCGGGCTCGAGAGTCAGGTCGCTTCGCGACCGTGATGCTATGCGTCGCAACGCGGCTTGAGACGCGGGCGCGTCTCGCCCCGCGCGACGCACAGCATCGCGACTTCGTCGCTGCCTCTCGACCCGAGCACGAAAAGCCCGCTTCGCGGGACACGAAAAATGAGTGCCACATGGTGGCTGGCTGCTGCTTCTCTAGCCCCATAAAAAGAGAGGCTGTTGGTTGCAGCCCCCATGCCCGTTGGCTGCTGCCTGTCTAGCCCCATAAAAAAGGAGCTGCCTTCGGCAGGGTTAGAAGACATGACAGCCGATCCCCGCACGCCAGAGGAGGTCTGGAGGAGACCTCCTCCAGCTCAAAGATGGAACGGATCGTTCAGCGGAACGCGAATGGTTGGCGCGAAGCAAATGTGATTCTGCGGAGCGGGAATGCGCCGAAGCGTAGCGGAGGGCAGGTGCCGAAGGCACGGCGAAGCCGCCCGCAAGGGCCCGCGCGAGAGCCCTGCTGATCGGAGTTAAATTCGGCGGCTTTGGCGAGGGTCGAACCGGCAGAAGCTAAAAAATGGGTAAACTCCAGGCAGCTCCGGACCGACGAGCGCGCCACTTTTTTGATATAATAGACAGTTATGAAGACAAAAGAGACGAGATCTGGCGCGCAGGCGCTGGTGGAGTCGCTCGCGCAGGCAGGCACGGAGGTGCTGTTCGGGTATCCGGGCGGACAGGCCCTCGACATATTCAACTGCCTCACGAGCGCGAAGTTTCCGTTTATTCTCGGACGCCACGAGCAGGGCTGCGTCCACATGGCTGACGGCTATGCGCGCTCGACCGGCAAGCCCGGCGTGTGCCTCGTCACGTCCGGCCCTGGCGCGACCAACACCATAACCGGCCTCGCCACGGCCAACATCGACGGCGTCCCCCTAATCGTCATCACGGGCCAGGTGCCCATGTCCCTAATCGGCACGGACGCCTTCCAGGAGGCCGACACGACGGGCGTTGCGCGCGGCGTATCCAAGCACTGCTTCCTCGTGCAGAGCGCCGACGAGATACCCGAGACGGTCGCCGAGGCGTTCTACATCGCGACGCATGGCAAGCCGGGCCCCGTCGTCATCGACATCCCCAAGAACTGCCAGCAGGCGCTCACCGACGCGCAGTATCCTGAGCGCGTGTCCCTGCGCGCCTACCATCCAGAGAGCGCGGCCACGACGGCTCAGCTCCACCGCTTCGCGAAGCTCGTCAACGAGGCGAAGCGTCCGGTCATCTACGCGGGCGGCGGCGTGATAGCGGCCGGCGCGGCAAAGGACGTTGCGGCGCTTGCGCACCGTGCGGGAATCCCGGTCGCGACAACGCTCATGGGACTCGGAAGCTTCGACGAGCACGATCCGCTTTCGCTCCGGATGGCCGGCATGCACGGAACTCCGGCGGCGAACTGGGCGATGAACGAGGCGGACCTCATTATCGCGCTTGGCGTGAGGTTCTCGGACCGCGTCACGGGCAAGATATCCAAGTACGCGCCGAAGGCGAGGATCGTCCACGTCGACTGCGACCCGGCGTCCATCGGCAAGAACGTGACCGCCGCGCTCGGCATAGTGGCGGACGTCAAGGACGTCCTGACGACGGTGATGTCGCGCGTGAAGTCGGCGACGCATCCCGAGTGGATCGCAAAGATCGACGGATGGAAGGCGTCGCATCCGGTCACGTGGACGCAGATGCACCCGAACGTGATCATGCCGCAGGCCGTCATGGAGGCCATCGACAAGGCGACGAAGGGCCGCGCCGTGATGGTGACGGATGTAGGCCAGCACCAGATGTGGGCCGCGCAGCATTTCCGCTACTCGATCCCGCGCCACTTCCTCACTTCCGGCGGAATGGGCACGATGGGCTTCGGCATCCCCGCCGCAATCGGAGCGGCTGTCGCGCGTCCTGACCACAAGACGGTCGCGGTATGCGGCGACGGCGGCGCGCAGATGACGTTCGAGGAAGTGGTCTGCGCGGTCGAGCACAAGCTTCCGGTGACTTTCGTCATCGTCAACAACGGCTGCCTCGGAATGGTCAGGCAGTGGCAGGAGCTTTTCTACGGAAAGAACTACTCGGGGTCGATACTTACCGTCAAGGGACGTCCGGCGAACGAGCATCTTGAGCAGGATCTCAAGTACGACTACCTGCCGGACTTCGTGAAGCTCGCTGAGGCCCATGGCGCAGAGGCCTACCGCGTCATCGACCCGGCGAAGCTCGACGCGACCATCGCCAGGGCGATCCGCTCTCCGCGCACAACGCTCGTCGAAGTCGTCGTCGAGCCGCGCGCAAACGTATATCCGATGATCCCGGCCGGCAAGCCAGTCAGCGAAATGGTGTTCAAGTGAGAGGCCGGGCCCTCCTGCTTCCGCTGCTGCTCGCGGCCGGGTGCTGCGCGGCGCGCATCGACGCGCCGGTGCGGCTGAGGGCGCGCGGCGCGGCTTCGTCCGCAGCGCCTCGCTCCGGCGTCGTCCGGCCGGGCCTTGTCGTCGTCCAGGCGCCGTCGCCGGCCGCGTCCGGCTGGCGCGCGCTGCTCGAAGGCGCGGGCGCGGAGATACACGGCTACATTCCAGAAGACGCATTCCTCGTCCGCGCCGACCAGGGCGCGCTCGACCGCATCAGGCGCGAGGCGCCATGCTTAAGGCTCGAGCAGTACATGCCGTCCGACAAGCGCGACGTCTCCGTTGCGGACGGCGAGCGCGAGTACCTCGTCGTCGCGTTCGGCGCGGCGGAGCGCGCGGCTGTCGCGGAGCGCATGCGCGCGCTGGACGGATGCCGCGTTGTGCATGACGCCGGTGAGATCGTCCGCGCGCGGATGGACGCCGCCGCGGTAGAAGCCGTGGCGGAGTGGGACGAAGTCGTGTGGATCGATCTGTCCGTAGTGAACGTGTCGCGTCCTATGAGCGACCTCGCCGTTCGCGCGGAATCCATGGACGTCGCGGCGGCATGGCCTAGTGCGCAGGGTGTGCCGGGCCTGACGGGACGCGGACAGGTCGTTGCCGTGGCGGACTCCGGACTGGACACGGGCGATTTCGACACTCTGCACGAGGATCTGCGCGGACGCGTCACGCGCGCGTACGCCATTGGGCGCCAGGGCGACTGGAGCGATCCGATAGCGCACGGCACGCACATCTGCGGCTCGGTCGCAGGCAACGGCGCGCGCTCCGGCGGGAAGGTCCGGGGGCCGGCATACGAGGCGTCGCTCATAGTGCAGTCGCTTTGCGACGAGAACGGACTCGAGGCGCGTCCGACGGACCTGACGGAGCTGTTCATGCAGGCGTATGCGGACGACGGCGGGTTCCCCGGCGCGAAGATCCACTGCGACAGCTGGGGCGCCGGTCGCGAGGAGGGCCCGGACGGCGCGCTGCTGCTAGGGGCCTACGTCGAGGACTGCCGGGTGATCGACAGCTTCACCTTCGAGCATCCCGACTTCCTCGTGGTGATAGCGTCCGGCAACGATGCGGCGGATCTCGACGGGGACGGC
>Ga0265298_10006216_pt1 | contig 14783 bp, 16 predicted proteins | sample AusTroGonzalo_MG_3_FD_193486 | JGI IMG/M metagenome (GOLD analysis project Ga0265298, IMG submission 193486) | Bovine rumen microbial communities from tropical cattle in Woodstock, Queensland, Australia - Gonzalo_01 | ecosystem: Host-associated > Mammals > Digestive system > Stomach > Rumen ... | reverse complement strand
TCGACATCGCGCAGCAGATATGCTCGCGGTCTATGTTATCGGCAGTGATACTGATGTATTTCACCTGAAACTCCTTGCACCAATCCAGATTGCAGCGGCAATGCCTCCCAGCAATACCACAACGGCAACGGTGATGTTCCAGAAACCCAGCAGCCCGCTCAATGCAGGAGCCATGGCCACAAGCGCAACCACCTTTGCAAGCTTACGTGCGTATTTCCTGCTGTCCTCAGGATCAACCGACTGCCTGGACCTGAACGGCAGCATCTTGTAATCCTTTGTCAGTGCAAGCAGTCCGGAGTAGATGAAAAGCGCTCCGGAGAATGCCAGCATCAGAATAGGGAAACCGTTCATCGCCTCACCTCAGTCGATATCCTTCAACTCGGTGTACTTCTTGCTGCTGCCGTACGCTTTCTCGACAGGATACTTCTTCTCGTTCTTATCCATCTTGGCGTTGATGATCTCATCCGCATCAAGTCCCAGCTTGTCCAGCATGTCCACACAGTAGACCATGACATCCGCCAGCTCTTCCTTCACATCCTCAATCTTGTAGTTGTCCTCATCCCACTGGAAGCACTCGAGAAGCTCGTTCGCCTCGATCGAGATCGATTTGGCCAGATTCGCCGGAGAATGGAACTGGTCCCAGTTGCGGTCCTCCGTGAATTTCCTGATCCTTTCTATGGTTTCCTGTTTCATAGCCTTCACTACCTCACGTCAACAATACCACACATCCCCGTTTTTCACACTGCCTTTCACCGCCCACATAGCACTTCATAGCCCTCTCCGCCTTCTTCGACCGCTTCGCGCTCTTCGCCCTCTTCGCTCACACGGCACTCTCAGCCCTATCTGCGAATCCCCTCCAACTCCAGTAGCCGGACCTTCAGGTCCAGCCCTGCACTGTAGCCGGTAAGACTGTTGTCCGAGCCTATGACGCGGTGGCATGGGATGATGATTGGAATCGGGTTATGTCCAACTGCACCTCCGACTGCCCGGGCAGACATTTTGGGAATACCCTTTTCTTTTGCAATCAATGTGGCTATCTGCCCATAGGTTATTGTCTTACCGAAAGGGACTGTCAGGAGGATATCCCAGACAGCCTTACGGAACGGAGTTCCTTCAGGATCCAGCTTCGGAGTGAAACCGGGATCCTTGCCGCTGAAATGGATATCAAGCCATTTTCCGGTTTCATCGAACACCGGGAGCTTTTCTTCATGTTCAGAGTACTGCCCGCCGATATCCAGCTCAGTGATTGAATATCCATCGCTTACCAGAGTAAGGATTCCAAGCGGGGATTCATAATGGCAGACGTACATTAAGGGTCAGTTTTCCTTGTGTTTTCCGAAGTAGGATTTAAGGACTTCCACGGCCTGCTCGCGGAGGACACCGGTGGTGACCTGTGGATGCCAGGCGGAGTTGTCGAAAACCATCTTGCTGCAGTTGCAGCCATGGGGGTTTCCGAGAATGGCCAGGAGGTCGTCGTTTCCGGCAGCGTACACAAGACGTCCGAGCTTGTACCAGACCATGTAACCGCTGCACATGAAGCAGGGTTCGGTGCTTGAGTACAGAGTATAATCACTCAAGTCTACTATTCCGGTTTCGGCATTGAATCTGCGTATAAGACCTGTTTCACCATGGAATGCCGGGTCATTCCTTGTGTATATCTGGTTCTCATTCGTGTAGACTATCTCCCCGTCCTTCACAAGGACAGCACCGAACGGCTCGTTTCCGTGGGCTACCGAGGCGGCTGAGAGCTCGATTGCCTTTGCCATGAATTCTTCATCTTTTGTCATATCATCCCTCCTGTGATTTTGCGTACCCGTTCTCGAATTCCCTGCCTGAATCGAACACATCCAGTTGTACCTTGTCGAGATCACCCTTACCGTCGAAGCGGTAGAAGCGCCCTCCTTCGGCCACGATCTCAAGGATGCAGTAGTCTTCGTCATCCACTCCCTTCGGGTAGTATTTCTCATCCCCTTCGTTCCAGAGAAGTTCCTTGTACTTACGCTCCATAAGTACCACTGCCTTTCCATACAGGCAAAGGCCTTCGAATCTGGAATCGTCGGAGAAATATAGGCAAACGTTATGGTTCCTGAGCAAACTCCTTATGTGGCAGGAACTTGTGTTTGTGGAAATCAGATGCCTGCCAAGGCCTTTGTGCCAGACACAGAACACACGTCTGACATTCTGCCTTCCCTCTTCATCCGTGTACCCGATTGTTGCGAACAGGGATCTGTTCACAAGCTCCATCAGTTCCTGCATTCCCATCATGGCTTCACCCCATCGTCTCTTCCGCTTCACGCATGATTGTTCCGACATCCGCACCGTAGATATCAAGTCCTGTGGCTTTGATGAGCCTGACCTCGGGTATTCCATAGAACGACTGTGCAAGTGTCTTCACATAGCCGTAACCGTACTCTTCGGGAACATATGTTCCACCGGCAGTCATGACATATGTCAGACGCTTTGCCCTGCACAATCCGACAGGTGTACCTTCCGGCGTGTAGCGGAAGGTTATTCCAAGGACATTGATATGTTCTATGTACTGTTTGAGCGAAGCCGGGAATGAGAGGTCCCAGTACGGTGCGGCAATGACAATCTCATCCGCCCTGGCGAACTGCCTTGCAAGGTCGAACATAGAATCACCGAAATCCTCAGCTGCAATCAGACTGTCACGACGGTCCAGGAAGTCCTGGTCGGTGACCGGGAATTCAATTTCGAGAAGCTTCACTTCCTCATACTGGCCGCCAAGTCCGGAAAGCAGGCTCTTTGCCAGCTTTAGTGTTCTCGATTCCTTTTTCACACAAGCATTGATGAACAATATCATGTCCAAACTCTCCCGATTCTTCAGTTTACCTTGGAATACAGGAAAGAAACAGACCTTTATCCCCCTTCACGTCTGTGCGTCTTCCCCTCCAGCCAGTTCAGCGCTCCAACTTGACAACTTGTCAACTTAAGATATATCATAAAGACATGGAACAGATGACAGTCGCAGATTTCAAAGCTAGGTTCTCGGAAGTGATCACACTGGTCGCCAATGGTGGAAGCGTCCAGATTCTTTACGGCCGGACACACAGGCCGATTGCTGTCCTTTCGGCTTATGTCCCGCAACAGGACAGCAAACGTGTCATAGGAACGTACGACGGAATAGCAGCATTCAGCGAAACCGGTGGAGGAAAGATTACAGAAGAGGAGTTTCTGGGACTATGACATATCTCCTGGATACTCACGCGTTCATTTGGACCGTACTGGATTTATCAATGCTACCTTCTCGTGTCACCGATATCATCGAGAATCCGAAAAATGATATATATGTCTCATCCCTGTCTTTCTGGGAGATATCGATCAAGACCCGACTGGGTAAAATGGACTTCCGCTACATAGACATAAGGCACCTTCCGAATATCGCAAATCAGTACAACTTCAAGATTCTGGAAGCATCTCCATACGACATGGTATGCGAGAACGAGCTGGAGTATTTCAAGGAACACAGGGATCCGTTCGACAGGATGCTGATCAGCCTGGCTATCAGGCACAACATGATACTGCTTAGCAAGGACCAGGAATTCCAGAGGTATCTGCCTTCAGGGCTCCAGCTCCTGTGGAACTGACAGTTCAACTCAGAATCATCTCCACCATCACGGGGGCATCGCCGTAGTAGTCTGAGGCATCGAGACAACGGGATATCTCTTCTGAAGACATGAAGTTGAGTATCGATTCCTCACTGCAGAGCAGGTCCTTCAGTGGGTTGGGTCTGCCCTCCTGGACTTCGGCCCATGCCTTCAGGCTCTGCGTACGGATGACTTCGTGCATCTCCTGTCTGTCGGCTCCGCGGCGTCCGAGTTCCATCAGCAGGCGCTCGGTTGCGGCGAACACACCGTAGGACTGGAGGTTGCGTCTGATGGCCGGGATGTGGACGTTCATGCCGGAAACGACCTTGAGTGCAGTGGTCAGGACCTCATCCATGGAGAGGAATGCCTGCGGCAGGAAGAGCCTGCGGTTAGCGCTGTCGTCCAGCGTGCGCTCCAGGATGCTCAGCGATGCATTGTCCCATGCGTTGGGAACCAGCGAGTGGACATAGCGGCAGAGGCTGTCGATCTTCTCGCAGTTTATCGGATTGCGCTTGAACGGCATTGCGGACGATCCGACCTGAGACTTTCCGAACGGCTCGCTCCACTCCCCTATGGCTGTACTCTGCAGCATGCGGAAATCAAGGGCGAACTTGGCTATGGCACAACTCAGGCTGTCAAGAGCATGCATGATCCTCAAATCCTGTGAACGGGGATAGACCTGTGTAGCGCCGTCGAAAGCCACAAGACCCAGCTCGTCCATCACGATCTTCTCCATCTGGGCCGATGTCATGGCCGAACCTTCGAGGAGGCACTTGTAGCTGGCCCTTGTCCCGACGGCACCCTTCATGCCCTTGCCTTTGATCTCAAGGGATTCGAGTTCCCTGATGCAGTCGTCCAGGTCCTGCACCACAAGTGCGAGCCTGTAGCCGACCGTGGTGACCTCGGCGCTCTGGATATGGGTGAAGGCCATGCAGGGTTCGTCCTTGTATTTCATTGCCTGCCCGGCAAATGCATTCCGGAGTTCCCCGGCCTTCCCGAGAACGAGACGGACGGATTCCTTCAGACGGAGGGCATCGGCATTGTCCAGGATGTCCATGCTGGTGGCACCCATGTGGATTATCCCCCCGCCGACCTTGCACTGCTCGGCATAGGTCTTTATCTCCGCCATCAGGTCGTGGCGGATTTCGGATTCGATTTCAATGGCCCTTTCGATGTCGACCTGTCCGGCATGTGCCCTGAGGTCCTCGAGCTGCGCGTCGGAGACAAGTCCGGTCTTGTTCTGGGCAGCAGCCAGTGCAACCCAGACCTTCCTCAGAAGGAGGCGTTTGTTGGTCTCGGACCAGATGTGCTTCATCTCAGAAGAGCCGTATCTCCATGTGAGCGGGGATATGAATGTGTCGAAACCGAAATCCATCGCAAATACTCCAAACTTATAGAATTACAGAATGATTATCTGGTCCCTCTCCGGGCCGACGGAGACGTAGGAGACCGGGCAGTGTGCATACTCGCCGATGGCCTTCACGTACTCCCGGGCCTCACGCGGGAGGTCCTCCCAGCGGCGGCACTTCGTCGTGTCGCTCATCCAGCCCTTGAATGTCCTGAAGATGGGCTTCGCCCTCTCCTGTCCCTCGGTGTCCGGCAGATACCTGGTGATCTCACCGTCCAGTTCGTAGGCCTCGCAGACCTTGATCTCCTCGAAAGTATCCAGGACATCGAGCTTGGTCACGGCGATCGATGTGAAACCGTTGATGTAGGAGGAGAAATCCAGTGCCACTGCATCCAGCCATCCGCAGCGTCTGGGACGACCTGTCGTCGCACCGTATTCGGCACCGATGTCCCTGAGCTTCTTGCCGGCTTCATCGAACAGCTCTGCGGTGAACGGACCTCCGCCCACGCTTGTCGAATAAGCCTTGGTGACACCGATGACCTCGTTGATGCCGCGCGGTGAGATTCCGGAGACATTGGCGGCTCCGCCGCTCGTCGGGTTGCTGGAGGTGGTGTACGGATAGATTCCCCAGTCGAGGTCACGCATGATTCCCAGCTGACCCTCGAGGACGATCTTGCGTCCTGCATCGACAGCCTGACGTACTATGGGAACTGTATCCACGATTCTGGATCCGAAGGCCTCCTTCCACTTCATGCACTTTTCGAAAAGCTCCTCCACAGTGAACTGGGGAAGACCGTAGTACTCGAGCTCACGGTTCTTCTTCGGAAGGACTTTCTCGATGTGGGCCTTCAGTGCCTCGGGATTGAGCAGCTCACCTGCACGGATGCCTGTTCTGGCGGCTTTATCGCTGTAACAGGGTCCGATTCCACGTTTTGTCGTTCCTATCTTGTCATGCTCGGAACGTTTGCTTTCCTCCGCACCATCCAGAAGACAGTGGTAAGGCATGATCAGATGGGCCCTGACATCGATGCGCAGGTTCTCGTGGAGGAACGGGGGAATGCCCTTCAGCTCCTGCTCCATTGTATCGAAATTCACAACGGCACCGACACCGACAATGCTTGTGGCCTTGGGATTGAAGATTCCCGAAGGAACGATGTGCAGTGCGAACTTGCCGTAGTCGTTGACGACCGTGTGTCCTGCATTGTCGCCGCCCTGGTATCTGACGACCACATCCGCATCGGTTGCAAGATAGTCCACTATCCTGCCCTTACCTTCATCGCCCCACTGGGCTCCGATGATTGAAATGACTGACATTGGGCACCTCTTATTTCTGCGGGATCTTCATCTCCGCGATGTACGGCAGCGTCCTGTACTGCTCGCCGTAATCCAGTCCGTATCCCACAACCCACACATCGGGGATCGTGAATCCGACATACTTGAGATCGACGGGTACGACATGGCGGTCCGGCTTCTCCAGAAGAACCGTGGTATTGACCGACTTCGTCCCGCGTGCGGTGAAATTCCTGACAAGGTAGTCGAGCGTGTAGCCCGTATCCAGGATATCCTCGACGATGAGGACATCATGTCCCTCGAGGTTCTCCCTGGTATCCATCAGAAGCCTGACGTTTCCGGTGGACTCGGAGCCCTTTCCATAGCTGGATACAGCGATGAAATCGATGACATGCGGGACCGTGAGCTTCCTGCATAGGTCAGCAAGGTAGATGAACGAGCCTTTAAGAACCCCTACGAGTATAAGGGGCTTCTCTATGTCTGCATAATCGTTGTTTATCTGGTTTGCCAGTTCGGTAACGCGTCTCTGAATCGTATCTGCATCGATCAGGACCCTCTCAAGATCCGGCGTAAGAGGCGGGATCGCAATTGAACGGATTGACTGCATTTGATCCTCCATTCCAAGGATAAAGAAATACGGCATCCGTGGCAACCACGCGCGCGCACAATACGCGCATAAATGCGCATGGATGTTGCACTCATGCAACAAAAAAGGAGAACTGTTGCAAAAATGTCTCAGACGGTCCCTACGCCCAACTCAATGAGCTTGTTTCTGGCATCAACCGGATCCACGAACCTGATGCTTTTCATCCCCATGGCTATGGCGGCATCCACATTTACCTGGAAGTCGTCTATGAAGACACTTTCTTCCGGTTTCAGACCGTAGCGGTCAAGGAGAATCCTGTATATCTCCGGTTGCGGTTTGATGCACTTCTCAAAGGCCGACACAACCTTGCCCTTCGCCTTCTGGAAGAACGGGTATTTGTTTTCAACATAAGTGAATCCGTCCTTGCTGAAGTTGGACAGGATATAGATGTCGTAGCCTTTGTCATACACCCAGTCGTAGAGGACGCGTTCTGTATCCTGCTTGAGCGTGTAGACCTCGAACCAGTCCGGCTGGAAGAAACGCCTTATGTCCTTCTCCATGTCGGGATGGCTCTTGACGAACTCGGGAAGAGCCTCTTCGTAGTTCTCGAAACGCCCGATGTCCATGTCCTGCCAGAGCGGATTGTAGAAGATGGCGTCGCGCAACTCTTCAGCATACTTTCCCGTATATCCCATGTCCGCGATGAACTGACCGGGATTGTAGTTGATCATGACCCCGCCGAGGTCGAATACCACGTTCCTGATTTCACCCATACCGCCATTATACGCATTAATCCGGGGCTTTCCAACCAGCCTCATCCGGAAACGGAAAACGCAAACGCCCCTTCCCAAACAAGGTCTTTTTGCATTAACATACGGAAAACCGCATGGCAAATGCAAATTAATGCAAATCCGGAGGCATATTGTGACTGTCGACAAGCAGAACGCACATCTGATCCTGCCCGACCGCGGGGACATCGCCCTTGACGTCATAACCGACAACATGGGCAACCACAGCATAGACATAGAGAAACTCCGCGCAAAAACCGGCTACATCACATATGACCCGGGCTTCATGAACACCGGTTCGTGCATGTCCGAGATCTGCTACATCGACGGTGAGAAGGGAATCCTCCGCTACAGGGGCTACGACATCGAGGACCTCGTGCAGAACTGCGACTTCATCGAGGTCGCCCACCTTCTGGTCAAGGGAGTCCTCCCCAACGTCTCCGAAAGACAGAACTACCAGCAGCTGCTCAACAAGCACTCCATGCTGCACTACAACATGCGCAACTTCTTCCGCTCCTACCCGCAGGACGCCCACCCGATGAGCATCCTGGCAAGCATGGTGGCATCGCTTTCAGCGTTCTACCCCGAGATGGAGGAAAGAGACCCCGAGGACAACATCGACCTCACCGTGACGCGCATGCTGTCCAAGATGAGGACCATCGCGGCGTTCATCTACCGCCAGGCCAACGGTCTGGACTTCGTGGACCCGCGCTGGGAGTACAAGTACTGCGAGAACTTCCTGAACATGATGTTCCACACGCCCGTCAACAACTACCATCCCGACCCGGCCCACGTGAACATCCTCAACAAGCTCCTGATCCTCCACGGCGACCACGAGCAGAACTGCTCCACATCCGCCGTACGTCTCGTCGGATCGTCCGAGGCCAACCTCTACGCATCCGTCGCTGCAGGCGTCTGCGCACTCTGGGGCCCCAAACACGGCGGCGCCAACCAGGCCGTCATGGCCATGCTCAAAGACATTGTGGACAACGGTTTATCTGTCGAAAGCGTCATCGAGAAAGCCAAGGACAAGAGCAATCCGTTCGTACTCTCCGGATTCGGCCACAGGGTCTACAAGACACTCGACCCCCGCGCCCGCATCGCCAAGAAGATGAACATCGAACTGCTCAATTCCGACCACCACGAGGACAAACTCCTCGAAGTCGCCCTCAAGCTCGAGGAAAGGGCCCTCAGCGACGACTACTTCATCGAGCGCCACCTCTACCCGAACATCGATTTCTATACCGGGATCATGTTCCACATGATGGGCTTCCCTCAGCAGATGTTCACCGTCCTCTTCGCCATGGGAAGGACCCCCGGCTGGATCGCCCACTGGCTCGAATGGAGACACGACATACACCAGAAACTCGGCCGCCCGCGCCAAGTCTACGTCGGACCCCAGGCCCGCGAAGTCGAACCCATCACCCAGCGCAGATAGCCCGATGCCATCTTCCCCGGCATCGTTCCTGCTCACAGATTCTCAATCAGTATCTTCCCGAACCCACGCGTCCCGACACAGACGGACTGCCTTCCTTCGTTCTCCATCAGAACATGGAAGTCACGCGTGACGTGTCCGCCGGCTATGGACTTCTCAACGGAATGGAGGACCAGGTCCGCGGCCTTTGTGAAGCCCGCATGCCTGAGCAGCATCTCACCTGAGAGTACCATCGAAAGCGGATTGACGATGTCCTTGCCCGCAATGTCGGGAGCAATCCCGTGCGTGGCTTCGAAGATAGCACATCCCGTATTGTAATTTATGTTCGCACCGGGAGATATCCCGATTCCGCCCACCTGCGCGGCAAGGGCATCCGATACGTAGTCACCGTTCAGATTGAGAGTTGCGACCACATCGTATTCCTCCGGCTTCAGCAGGATGTTCTGAAGGAAAGCATCGCAGATGCAGTCCTTTATCTCTAGGTCGGGCTCTCCGTCACGCGGGATGAATGTGCGCCCGTCGCGGACAACGGCATCGTATTCCTGCTCGGCCAGTTCATAGCCCCAGGACCGGAATCCACCCTCCGTGAACTTCATGATGTTGCCCTTGTGGACCAGCGTCACATTGCGCCTGTGGTTCTCGAGCGCGTAGTCGATGGCCGCAGCGATCAGGCGCTTGCTCCCCTCGATGCTCACCGGTTTAACACCGATCGCACTCGTCTGCGGAAACCTGATCTTCTCCACTCCCATCTCATCCTGAAGGAATGAAATCACCTTATGGACATCACCTGTTCCCTGGGCCCATTCGATCCCGGCGTAGATGTCCTCCGTGTTCTCCCTGAAGACGACCATATCGACCTTCTCCGGATGCCGTACAGGTGAAGGCACACCGTCGAAATATTTCACCGGCCTGAGACAGACATACAGGTCCAGCGTCTGCCTGAGAGCGACGTTGATGCTCCTGGCACCTTTTCCGACCGGAGTCATCAGAGGCCCCTTGATGGCAAGACCGACCTCACGGATGCGCGTGAGGGTGCTTTCCGGAAGGTTCGTTCCCAGAAGCATCTCAGCCTTTCCGCCGGCATAGGCCTCTTCCCATGCAATCGCCTTCTCTCCGCCATAGGCCTTGTCCATGGCGGCATCCAGCACGGCACGCATGACGGGGGTTATCTCGGCTCCGACGCCATCCCCTTCTATGTAAATGACTTTGGTGAAATCGGTCATCTTCATTCCCCTTTGAGACTTTCCCTGATCTGGTTGAGCCTGCCTCCTGCGATCAGCATGGATTTCTGTAGCTCTGAAGCCTCGAGATGCATCCGGAAATCGTAGTTCCCGGTCACGTTCCTCACTGTTATCGTGTCGCCCGAGCGCACCTGCTCCACAGCATTCTCGATGACTATCGTATCGTGCTGGTTGATCTTCTCATAATCCTGTACATCCAGGAATGTGAGCGGCAGGATTCCGAAATTGCAGAGGTTCGCCTGATGTATCCTTTCTATGGACAGTGCCAGGACAGCCTTCACACCCAGGAACATGGGACAGATAGCTGCATGCTCACGGGACGATCCCTGACCGTAGCTGAGACCGGCGACAACCACGTTGCCCATACCCTCCGCCTTGTTGATGAGGGCCCTTGTGCTGAACGACGGATCCACAGGCTCGAAGACGAAGGATGAGTACTTCTCGATGTTCGACCGGTACTTCAGTCTCGCACCTGCCGGCATGATGTGGTCGGTGGTGATCTTGTCGCCCACCTTGAGCGTCACTTCCGCCCTGATCGTACTGGCCAGAGGTCTGCAGTCGGGCGGGTTCCCGATGTTCGGGCCTCTCATGATTTCCCCGGAGTTTCCATCCGAATTGGGAAATATGAAAAGATTATCATCGGAAATATAGCTCTCGACGGCAGGAACTTCAATTGAAGGGATATCCACAGTGGTAGGATCGGTCAGGACTCCCAGCACCGCACTGACCGCTGCGGTCTCCGGACTCACGAGGTAGACCCGGGCATCCTTCGTACCGGAGCGTCCCTCGAAATTGCGGTTGTTCGTCCTGAGGCTGACGCCTCCCGTATCGGGAGAGAAGTGGTTCCCGATGCAGAATCCGCAGGCACTCTCCAGTATCCTCGCTCCGCTTTCCACCATGCGTGAAAGCGTCCCGTCCGCGGCTATCATCCTGAGGACTTCACGGGAGCCCGGAGCGATCCCCAGGCTCAGCCCCGGAGCCACACTGTGTCCTTCCAGGATCTTCCCGACCTTGTACAGGTCCGCATATGAGGAGTTCGTGCATGAACCGATCGCAACCTGGCTGACCTTCAGCCCTGCGATCTCACTGACCTTCTTCACATTGCCGGGCGAATGGGGACATGCAGCCATGGGGACGACTTCCGACAGATCGATTTCAAACAGTCCGTCGTATGCGGCATCCTCATCGGCGACCAGTCCGCTAAAATCCTCTTCCCTTCCCTGCGCCTTCAGGAATTCCTTAGTGACATTGTCCGACGGGAATACCGATGTCGTGACACCGCACTCCGCTCCCATGTTGCAGATCGTGGCCCTTTCGGGAATGCTAAGGGATGCAACTCCCGGACCGGTGTATTCGAACACGGTATTCACATTGCCCTTCACACCGAACTTCGCCAGAACAGTGAGTATGACGTCCTTTGCAGTGCAGAACGGGCGCAGCTTTCCTGTCAGTCGTATTTCGATCACTTTCGGACAGATTATGGAGAACGGAACCCCGGCCATGGCGAGGGCGACGTCCAGGCCGCCGGCTCCTATGGCTATCATCCCTATCCCTCCGCCCGTCGGAGTATGGGAATCGGACCCGATCAGCGTCTTTCCGGGCTTTCCGAACCGCTCCAGATGGACCTGGTGGCAGATTCCGTTGCCCGGACGTGAGAACACCACTCCCTTGGATTGTGCGACTGTACGGAGGTAATCGTGGTCATCGGCGTTCTCGAACCCCACCTGGACGGTGTTGTGGTCGACATAGCTCACCGCAAGCTCGTTACGTACCCTGTCCAGCCCGAGGGACTCGAACTGGAGGTATGCCATGGTACCCGTGGCATCCTGTGTAAGCGTCTGGTCTATGTGCAGGTCAATGGCCGTACCGACCTCGAGAACACCGCCGACAAGATGCGATGCCAGGATCCTGTATGCAACACCGAGTCCCATATCATCCTCCGAAGTGAGAAATCTGTTATATTTATACTATTTTATTGCATTGATATGCAACAACTCAGAGGCTTTTCAGGAACTCCATGATGCACTGCGCGACCTTGACGTGTCCGAGGTCGTTGTAGTGCAGACCGTCCAGCGTGTACTTCTCGCGGTCCTCTTCCTTCTTGGGGTCGATATCGAGCTTCTCCAGAAGATTCAGGACCGGAACATCGTATGAAGTCGCGATCTTCACGATGGCATCGACATATTCCTCGAGTCTCTTTCCGACAATACCGCGTGTTTCCATCTTCTCCTGCGGCGGGTTGCTGGCGTCGTCGAAGCGGTGGCCGGGTGTGACCATGACAAGCTTTGCTTCGGGATACAGCTCGCGGATCCTGTTGATCAGGTAGTCCACGCTTCCGCAGAATGTCGTCCTGTCCTTGTCGCCGATCTCTCCGAACGGAGCGTCGCCGTGGCCGTAGTCGTTGGTTCCGCCGAACACGACGATGATGTCGGCAGAAGGATCCAGATCATAGCAGCGGCCGCAGAAATCCAGGTCGTGCCTGGCCTTCTCGCTCGGATGGCGCTGGTATGCGATCCTCGTACCGCCGATTCCGTAGTTGTTGGCCTTCTTCAGGTTGCAGGCCGTGGCGATGTACCTGTCGTACCTGTTGGCACCGTAATCGAGTCCCAGTCCCTCGGTGAGGCTGTCTCCCAGGAAATCTATGGTCTTGTCCTTGAGTTCCATTGTCCGTTCTCCTTGCCCATCGGATTGCTACCTCTCCATGTTCTGATGGTCCCGGCGCAATCCTGCGGTTCACATGTCCGTCTTATCACACAAATGTGAACCTGTCACTACAGAATGATAACAGAGAGGAACCGGTTTTGTAAAACAATCAGTCTTCTTTTCCGGTCTCGTTCAGCCTGGCGAGCTTTTTCATGAACGACGGGATCTCTATGCCCTGCGGACAGTGCTCCATACACGAACCGCAGCCGATGCACCTGGACGGCATCTTGTCCTCCTCGAAGCCCTTGAGGTTGTTGTACCACTGCAGGTCGTACTTGTACTCGTTGTAGACCTTCAGAAGCGCAGGTATATCCAGCTGCATGGGACAGTCCGGCGTGCAGTAGCGGCACCCCGTACACGGAACCGTGAACCCCTTCTTGAACTTGTGCGCGATATCGATGAGGAAGGCCGACTGCTCCGGAGTGAGCGCGTTGTCCGCTCCGAAAGTCCTCAGGTTGTCCCTGACCTGGTCCATTGTGGACATGCCGCTCAGCATGACGATTATGTTCCTGTGTGTCATCAGCCACCTGAACGCCCAGGACGATACCGACCAGCCCGGCTGGGCTTCCTGAAGCTTTGCATCAAGCTCCGGTGTCAGACTCGAAAGACGGCCTCCACGGACAGATTCCATGACGATTATCGGTATATTTCGCTCTGTCAGGATATTGTATTCCTCTTCCGTGGAGGAGAACTCCCAGTCCAGATAGTTCATCTGGATCTGCGCGAAATCCCACTTATGGGCATCGGCGAAACGCCTGAGGGTCTCCGTCGAGGCATGCGAGGAGAAGCCGAAATAGGTGATTTTCCCTTCCTTCTTCATCTGCTCGAAGAACTCGATGCACCCGCAGTTGAGATAATCGTCGATGTTGGAATCCAGCAGGCAGTGCAGCAGGTAGAAATCGATATGGTCTGTCTGCAGCCTCTCCAGCTGCTCGGCGAAAACAGCCTTGTAATCAGGATTCGCCCTGTAGTTGAACTTGGTGGCCAGATAGAAGCTGTCGCGCGGATAGCGCTTCATCGCCTCACCGACACACCTCTCCGAATCACCGTTCTGATAGACATAGGCCGTATCGTAGTAGTTCACCCCGTTCTTCATGGCCAGGTCGATCATCTTATGGGCTTCCTCGTAGTTTATCTTCGAATCCCTGTTCTCCGGATCAAGCGAGGGAAGCCTCATGTTCCCCATTCCCAACCTTGACAGTTTTATTCCCTTGAAATCGCTGTAGATCATATCTCTCCACCCCTTGTCTTGACTTGATGCCCCTTCCGCACCGTTTCATACATGATAACATGAAAAAAGCCACCGGACAGCAGTCCGATGGCTGAAACAACATGAAATAAGGTTCAGATCACTTTGCCTTTCCCTGGTTGGCGACTGCCGCCATCTTGGCAGCAAGGGCGGCCTGATCACCGAGGTAGTACTTGTTCACAACATTGAACTTGTCATCGAACTCGTAGACCAAGGGGACACCGGTCGGGATGTTGACGCCGAGAATCTCGTCCTTGCCCATCTTGTCGAAATACTTCACAAGAGCCCTGAGTGAGTTTCCGTGGGCGGCGATGATGACCCTCTTTCCGGCCTTCATGTCCTTCTTGATGACATCCTCGAAATACGGGACGACTCTCTCGATCGTTGTCTCAAGGCTCTCCGTCAGCGGCAGCTCCTTGGGATTGACCGATGCGTAGATGGCCTGGTTGGCCGGGTTCCTCTCGTCAGTGGCCTCGAGTTTGGGCGGCTTGACGTCGAAGGACCTTCTCCAAATCTTGACCTGCTCCTCTCCGTACTT
>Ga0265298_10006215_pt1 | contig 14788 bp, 19 predicted proteins | sample AusTroGonzalo_MG_3_FD_193486 | JGI IMG/M metagenome (GOLD analysis project Ga0265298, IMG submission 193486) | Bovine rumen microbial communities from tropical cattle in Woodstock, Queensland, Australia - Gonzalo_01 | ecosystem: Host-associated > Mammals > Digestive system > Stomach > Rumen ... | reverse complement strand
TCCTTTATAAATACATGTACCTGAAGGAGAATCCACAAATCGCTGCCAATCAAGTGGAAGCGTGCATCCACGGCCTGCGCTACTCCAATCATATTGAGTTCGGCTTGAGCCAAACCAAACCCTCGAAAAACGAGGAATCCGTGCCTTTCTTGGAAGACGCCACCTTCATCCCCGACATGGAAGCGATGCTAAAAGCTGTGGTAGCCGAAATGTTAGATATCGAAACACCCTTTACCCAAACCGAAGACGAGAAAAAATGCCGGAATTGCGATTTTCAGGGGATTTGCAGGCGGTGAACGATAAAAAACACTATTTTTGCGAAATCAAAACAATTGGAAGCCATGTCAGAAAAGGAAATCAACGCCTATCGCTTGACTTCGTTGGAAGAACCGACGGACGAGATGCTGGCGTATATCATGCGGGAAGCTGCCGAAGAAGCTAACCAACGCTACGATGAAGCATTGGAACGCTATTTCTTGGAAATCAAAGAGATTTATCAGAAACAATACGGAAAGAGAGCATGAATCCAAATGAGCGGAAACCTGTTTTAATCGTAATCGCAGGACCTAACGGAAGCGGGAAAACAACGATTACAAGGAAAATTCTTCATCATGAATGGATGGAAGATTCCGTTTACATCAACCCCGACATAGTAGCCCAAGAGCGTTTTGGCGATTGGAACTCCAAGGAAGCCATCATGCAAGCGGTGAAGTATTGTGAAGATTGGAGAGAACAATGCTTAAAAGAAAAACAAAGTTTGATTTTTGAAACCGTGCTTTCCGCAACCGATAAAGTGGATTACATTTTGAGAGCTAAGGAAGTGGGATTTTTTGTCAGATTGTTTTTTGTCTGCACCAACTCCCCTATTATCAATGCCTCAAGAATTGCAAAACGGGTTATGGAAGGCGGCCATGATGTACCCATCACAAAGATTATTTCGCGTTACCAAAAATCCATCTCGAATTGCAAGTTTCTTTCTGACAAGACCGACCGAACCTATTTATATGACAATTCCATTGACCGAGCCGATGCATCTTTGCTACTGCGTCTTTCCGATGGCCAAATTGCGAAAAGATACTTGAACGAACTGCCCGAATGGGCGAAACAGATAATTGAAGAAACAGACAACAACAATTGATCGATAAATAATTAACACAGTATAAATTAGGGCTTTACGCTCTTGTTCTCCGATTGAAAAGTCTGGAAAACTATTTAAGAAAGAGAATAAGCAAGCGGAAAGTTCGCGTTTTGGGCGTGAACTATTTCGTGCTTATTATTTCTAGGGCTTTTCCAGACGCCTTCAATCGTGATAAGCATTCAAGCGAAAGGTGAGCGCCTTTCTTATTGCTTGTGGGCAAGGCCACAAAGCCTTCAACCGAAAAGCACCATGACCAAAGAAAAACACAATCCCACCGAAGATTTCCATTTAGGTAAATTGATTAAAGCCGAACTCGCTCGACAAGGCCGCACGGCCACATGGCTGGCCAAACAAGTGCATTGCACACCCGAAAACATCTACAAGACCTACCACCAGAAGTGGGTCACCATGCCACTGCTTTTTGAGATTAGCAAGGCTTTGGACTGCGATTTCTTTAAGGCTTGTTCGGAGTATCTTGAAGCGGAGAAAACGAACTTATAGTTATGATTTTTCGGGAAAACAATTCAGCTATATTGATAAAATGAGTTAGTTATAATTCTCTGGAATGGAATGGTTTATGCATAATTTTGCGACATACAATTTTCAAACTAAAAACATAGAAAAATGAAGAAGTTACTTGTTTTAACGATGCTTTTCATCGGAATAGGCGGTCAGACTGCAAAAGCCCAATATTGGGTGCCTAACTTTCGTGAACCTGAATATGTTACCATATCCTCAAAGGAGGGTATTAGTGTCAGTTCCATAACGCCCAATCAGAACAATTCTTACACGGTATCCCTTTATAATGGTAACACTGGAAACCAACACGAAATTACCAGTTATAGTTTCGAATGGTACCTTTCTTATAAAGGTGAGCGGGTAAGTGACTATTACCAAGAAACCGTCCGTTGCGGACAATCCTCTTCGAGAACTGTCTATGCTTGGCCTGGGGAAGTGCCTGCGGGAAACGAAAAATATGTAACCGCACAATTGGGCAGACAGCCTGCCAAGAGAGACCCGAGAGACGACGATTAAGCAAACAACAAACATTTAAATAACAACAAATTAGAAGTTGCGCCCGGCACGAATTTAGGGTAAAAGAAAATGAAAAAGATAATGGCAGCATTAACCATTTTGATGTGTTTAACATCTACCAATGTTTTTGCACAACTGAAAGAAGTTAGAGGCGTGCAAACGAGGATGGTTGAATACCAAAGTAACGAAAGCAAAGGTAATGTAGGGTACAAACGGCACGGTTTTGAGTTTAAAAACGAAAACAGTTATTCTGTCTGGGTTGAAGCAGAACTATGTACACAAGGATTCTATATAGGTAATGGCGATAATGTTAATGCAGGTACTAGGGATACAAAGAACTTTACTCTAAATGCGGGAGAAACTTATGTTTGGAAATGCGGTGATAGGATGATTTGGGAATGGAAAGGAAGTAACTACTATGATCCTAGAGATTTTTCCGATCGTTATTTTGTAAAATACAGAGCATATAAAGCAGAATAAACCAAACTACAAAGAGAGAGTGCATAATATTGTGTGCGTTCTGTTTTTCAACAACTTAATTTACAGAGTTATGAATGAGAAAACATTTGCACAGGAGGCAATTCAAAGGCAAATAGAAGAAAAGCAAAGGCCTTTGAGGTTTCAAGATTTCGGATATGGAGATGAGTATTCAGAGGCTCCGTACAACGATTATAATGACTGTCATGGGGATTATTATGATGCTGATGTGGCAAACTAGTTCTTCATAATCTAAAAAGAAATCTTAAATGGAGAAAATGACGTTTGCCCAAAAGGCAATTTTGAAGCGAATTAGAGAGAAAGACAAAATAGGACTGGAATTCCAAGATCGGAGTTATGATGTGCATTCTGAATATGATGCTTATGATGATTGCCATGGTGATTATTATGATAATTAGAGATGTTGTTGTGTATAAATATTAATGATTTGAAAGAGTTGGTATTCAATGGTTTGACATCTGGAATCCTAGCCGGTTTAATTTGTGCATTGTTGACATGGATACTTAAGCCAGTCCCACGCATCAAAATTTCAAAAGAGGTTGCTTATAATAAAGAAAAAACCAAATATCGGTATAAAATACAAAATAAAGGACTATCCGATATTGGCATTTCTGGTTTATACCTGACGTTATGTTATAAAGGAGAGTTTTATAATCTAAAAGGAATTGATGTTCCTTTTATACATAGCAAAACGAGCACAAAAGAAACGGGATCAGACTATACGTATGAAAGATTATTTGAAATTGATGTGTCGTTACTTAAACCAGAACAAATCCGTAAATCAGGTGACAAGAAATTAATACAAAAATTGGCTAACAAGGAATTGATTTTGCATGATTTTATTGACAATGATGAAAACTTCAAGATTTACGTTGGATTACAAGCAGTTAGCTATCGTTTTAATACCATGAGATATTACAAAGAGACCTTGAAACAATGGACAGAAGGTGAATTCGAACGTGGAAAATGTCATGTTGAAAAAGGCAACACTCCAATAGCAAACTAATGATAATCATCCTTAAACCCACCTACTCATGTAATTTCCGTTGCAAATACTGCTATTTGAGCAACGAAACCAAAACCCATAAGGACACTTTCAGCCTTGCTTTTGCCAAGCAGATCATTCTTCAATTAAAGGAATATTTGAAAAGCCATCCACGCCAAAAGGTTACTTTCATTTGGCACGGGGGAGAGCCTTTACTTTGGGACATCAATAACTATCGAGAGATTTTTGCCTTCATGCAACAAGAGCTAGACGGCATCAACTACCAAAACAGCATCCAAACCAACCTTTCATTAGTCACGGAAGAATTCATCGACCTGTTTTTGCAATACAATGTCCGCCCTGGCTTTTCGTTGGACGGCACCAAGGCCATCCACGACCAACAGCGTGTGGGCATCAACGAGCAACCTACATTCGACCTTATCATGTCGAAACTTGCACTTTGTAGGGAGAAAGGTATCAGTCCCGGATGCATCGTGGTTGCTGGGAAGAAACACATCGGACACATCCCCGAACTATATAACTTCATGAAAGAAAACAAGTTGAACTTCAAGTTCAACCCCTTGTTTTCGGCTGGCGAGGCTACCAATAATTTGGATGAATACGGTATTACGCCATCGGAATATGCCCAAATGTCAATAGAATTGTTTGATTTGTGGTTCGATGACAACCAAGGAGAAATCACCGAGTCCAATTTCGTGGAAATCGCCAGCAACATCGTTTCCAAGAAGACCACAGGCTGTATGTTCGGCAGAAACTGTCAGGACAACTTCTTCGCCATTGCGCCCACAGGCGATGTGATGCCATGCGGCCGCTTCTGCGATGACGATTTACTTCACTATTCCTATGGCAACTTGCATAAGGAAACGCTATTGGACATCCTACCACGCATCAAGCAAAGTGAAATCTACAAGCGTTCGGAATACATTGAGAAAGGCAATTGTAAGAACTGCAAATGGTTAGACATCTGCCACGGAGGTTGTCTGCACGACGGTTTCCTCAAATCTGGCGATTTCCGCAGCAAGACCTTCCTTTGCGCCGCCTACAAGAAAATCTTTGCGCATATTGAGAAACGGTTGCAGGAAGCAGAAATCCAAGAAAATGTTTAACTTTGCCCCCCCATGAAATCTTGGGCATACATCATCGCATCAGCAATTCTTTTTGCTACCACAAAACTCCTTTGTTGGTTTAGCTGTACAGACGGCTTCACTGTTTTGGTTATTCCATTGGGGCTCTTCTGCTTATTTACGGTACTTTATTTTTCCACGCTTGTCAGCTCGACCTTCGAGAAAGACTACCCAAAAAGGAAAAAAGCGTTTCGGTTTTTGGCTTTGTATATGATAGTTGCCTGTTTCCTTATGTGGTACCCGTGCCACAAATACCACGAAGTGGTCAATCTCTTTTTTGACACTACCATTTTCGATACGTCAAGTTGGGAAAATGGCATGGAAGATTCCATGTATGAAATAAACTACCACTGGTGTTTCTACCAACTTTATTCTGGAGTCTTGACAGCGGTATTTCTACCTTGCATCATAAAAGCTTTTCTTTGTCTTGTTTCAGAAATGAAGAAACGGATAGAAGCAACCAATTCTCAAAAAGAGATAAAAGAACAACGGTGCACATTCTTCTTGGTTTATACACCAACCTTATTGTTGATGTTACCGTATGTCATTGCCGTCTTCTCTTGGCCTATCATCCTTTTACAAATAGTTTCCATGCTCTGGCGAAAACACAAAAAACTGTTTTGGGCGACCCAAATCCTCTGTGGATTGATTCTGATTGGATTTTTGTCCTGGTACTATATCAAAAGGCCCTTACTACAATAGTTAGGTAACATCTTCAATCCAGCATCACAATCACCCACTCAAACTGGCCGAATACGACCATTTTTACCGTTATTCGGCCAGATAAAGGGGTACTTATTTGGCCGAATCAACTACTTTTTCTATTGATGCGGCCAATTTGACTACTTTAAGCATTCATGACAACTTTAATTCAACACTATCTCCGAAATCATCTCCTTCCCCACCACCTCATTCAAATTCTTGAGCAACAAGGATTTCGAATAGCTCAATTCGTTGCGCAGAGCATCGGAATCGATGCGGGCGAAGAGGATTTTGTTGCGGATGGATAGGTCGATGGTGTGGGAAGCAATGAACGGCCCGACCACCTTGGGCCACGATTGGATAACTTTCAACTCATCCACATAGCCGGGGCCTTTGTGCTGTGCGTAAAAGGCTTTGATAAGGTCGCTGAGCGGCTGGACGTCATAGTAAACCATCGCTACCTCCTATCTCCTTGACTTGTCCTTTCACCACCTCGAAAATCTTGTGGTTGATATTGGTATCCTCAAACAGTTTCTCAATTCTTTGTTGCTGAGTATCAGTAATAAACACCTGACCGAAATGGTCGTCACCGACCAAACGGACAAGCTTCATCACACGCTGGTCGTCAAGCTTGTCGAAGATGTCGTCGAGCAACAAGATGGGCTTGTAACCAATTCTCTGATAGTTGAACTCGAACTGCGCCAAACGAATCGAGACGACAAACGATTTCTGTTGCCCCTGTGAGCCAAATTTCTTTAACGGATGCCCGTCCAAGGTGAACTCCAAGTCATCCTTGTGGACGCCCACGTTAGTGTATGACGAATAGCGGTCTTGCAGCAAGTTTTCTTCAAGCAACTCGTTCAGCGGTTTCTCGTCCAAACGCGATTGATAAATGACATTCACCTTCTCCGTGCCGCCCGAGACAATTTCATAGTAATGTTGGAAAATCGGCAAAAAGTCCTCCAAAAACTGGCGGCGTTTCTGATAAATATCATCGGCGTTTTGTGCCAACTGGTCTTCCCAAAGGCGAAGCAACTCACGGTCGAAGGTGCGCGTTTCGGCAAAGTGTTTCAGTTGCATATTGCGTTGCAGCAAGGCGCGGTTGTACTTTAGCAAAGCACTGAGATACAGTGGGTCGAATTGTGAAATCACGCCATCGATGAACTTGCGGCGGAGGTCGCTGCCCTCATTGATGAGGTCGCGGTCATAGGGCGAAATCATCACCAAGGGAAACTTACCAATGTGCTCGCTGAGACGGTCGTATTCCTTCTTGTTGAAACGGAACGATTTCTTTGCATCGCGTTTCTGCACACACGATACCAACTCATCGTCCTTCCCATCGTGCGAATACACGCCGTGGACGGCAAAAAAATCCTGTTCATGCCTGATATTCAACTTGTCAGCAGCACCGAAAAAGCTTTTGCAGAACGAAAGGTAATAAATTGAGTCGAGAATATTGGTCTTCCCGGCCCCGTTCAAGCCGACGAAACAATTCACCTTCTCCGAAAACAGCAAATCCGCCGTTTCGCAGTTTTTGAAGTTCGTCAGTTTGAGTTCGCGGAGGTACATGGCTCAGAACTTGCTCAAGTCCACACGAAGCGTCAGGAAGTGGGGCGAGCCGACAATGTTGTTCCTCGAAAGGGCATAATCAATCTCGAACATCTTGATTTTCACGCCAAAACCAGCTGAAAAGCCCACCAAGGAACGCTTTTGGGGCACATCCATATAATAGTGCGTCGCGTAGTTGTAGGAAGCCCTCAGCACCAAGTTCTTGCCAATTTCAAGCTCACCGCCCATGATGACATGGCAGGCCAAATTCGTGAAGAACTTCGCAGCTTTGGTCGGCTCTTTGGTTTGTCCCGTGATGGGGTCGTTGTTTTCGGCAAGGTCGAGCGGGTCGTCGAACCTCTTGTTCCATTTCTGGATGTCATTATACCCCACAATGATGGTCAGCGGCAAATGCTCCAACTTCTTGGAGACCATGAAATCCAAGGAAAAAGGCAAGAAACGTCCGTTTTGGTTGTCCAAATTACTGAAAATCTGCATTCCTGCATTGCGGGCAGCCAAAGTGAAGGCCCAATTGGAATAAGACCAATAAGTGGCCGCCACATCCACGCCTATGGCTCCAGCGCGACCGCTTTCATACTGAATACCAGCGTATTTCAGGTTGGCGCCAATGCTCCATTTGTCGGTCAGCTCACGGCCCCAGCCCAAGGTAATGGCATAGTCGGAGACATTGAATGTGCTCCCGTCAACATTGCCGCTTTCCGAAGCATATTGCATCGAGCCGTAGTTGTAATATTGCACGGATGCCGCAAAGCTGCCCAGTTTTTCAAACGTGTGGCTGTATTGCGCCGTCGCGAAATTCGTCCCCAAATGAAAATCGCCGACATACGAGACAGTCATTTGGTTGTTCATATCGGGGCAAATGGCTGAGGGATTGAAAGTTACTGTCTGCAAGTCGCCGTCATGAACGGGAAGCGGATAACCGCCCAACGCCATCACACGGGCTGAATTGGCATCAGTCAAGGCACGATACAAACCATTGCGCACCTGAGCATTGGCCTGCAAAGCCATGATTGACAGGACAAAGCATCCCACTATCTGAAGAAATCGCTTCATATTCAATGTTTTTCTCATAACGGACAGGTCGTCAAAATATTGCGTCGGTTCACATTTATTTGTCTATCAGGCCGATGCCCGTCTTGACAAGTTTTCCGTTCTCCATCAAGACCTCTGACAGCCGGTCGAGCATACCGTTCACAAAACGACGGCTGTCGGGTGTACTGTAGAACTTCGAGATTTCGATGTACTCGTTGATGGTCACCTTCACGGGAATGAAATGGAACTCGCAAAACTCGGTCATGGCCATGAAAATGAGGATTTTATCCATCAAGGCCAAACGGTCGTAGTCCCAATTGGAGATGTTGGCTTCCACCAACTTGGCATATTCGTCGGCATGAAGCAGGGTCTTCTCGAACAGCTTGACAGTGAAGTCCTTATCGTCGCAATTGTCCTTTGTCTCATTATAGACAGGAGGTAGTTTCGAAGCTTCGTTGAAGCCTCGCGGCAGCTCATTGATGAACTTCCAAAGCAGATAAACGGACAACTGGTAGTCGCTGTTGAAAGAAAGCTTGCGGTCAGAATAGAAGTCGTACAAGGAACTGTCCTCGGCCATATAGTTGTCGATGACTGCCACCAGAACTTTCTTGTCATCCTCGAAGCTATCTTTTCCGTTGTTCATATATTCCTGATATTCAGAGTATTCAACAAGCCTATTATAGAAGCTCCGGATGAAGTCGTCACGGAAATCAGCCCAATTGATTTTATACTTGTCCTCCAAAGACAGCAGATGGTTATTGTTCTCCAACGCATTGATAATCCGATTGTTGACAAACTTCAGATTGGGATTCAGGTCTTCCTCGGTCGGGAAATGCTTGTTGCGGTTTTCCTCGATGCGACGCTCAGCGAACTTTTTCACCTCGACCCAAAACGAAAGCTGATAGACAAAAAGCTCATAAAGATTGTCGACGGACTCCATCAACTGACGCTCGGCCTTCGCCAAATCATTGTCGTTCGACTGGTGATAGGCGTAGATTTCCTGCAACGCCTTGACTCTCAAAAATCTTCTATTCAACATAATAACTCAAAAAAACATGTAAACGGTGTGCAAAATTACTAATTTTTTCCTCAAAACCATTGCCCATGAAAGAAAAATACCTACCTTTGCGTTACCAATTACATTATGAACTAATTCTAAACCTAAAAAAAGACCAAATCGCATGAAAAAGAAATTCATCTGCCCCATTTGCGGGTATGTCCACGAAGGAGAAGAAGCTCCCGAACGTTGCCCTCAGTGCAAGCAAATCGTTGAATGGAAAGTCGTTGACGAGTCGGCTGCCCTGAACTTTGTCACCGAACACGTCCTCGGCATCGCCAAAGGCACCGGCGAAGACATGATCAAGGACCTGAACGCCCACTACATGGCTGAGGCCACTGAAGTCGGCATGTACTTGGCTATGAGCCGCCAAGCCGACCGCGAAGGCTATCCTGAGATTGCCGAGGCTTTCAAGCGCTATGCTTTCGAAGAGGCCGACCATTGCTCACGCTTTGCCGAACTGCTTGGCGAAGTGGTATGGGACACCAAGACCAATCTTTACAAGCGCATGATTGCCGAATGCGGCGCCTGCGAAGACAAGATGCGCATCGCCCGCGTGGCCAAGGAACGCAACCTTGACGCCATCCACGACACCGTCCACGAGATGGCCAAAGACGAAGCCCGCCATGGCAAAGGCTTCGAAGGACTCTACAAACGCTACTTTGGATAATGACGCTTGCGTCATTACGAGGAGGCACGACGAAGCAATCCAGACAAAAACATAATCTTTAGATTGCCGCGCTTCGCTCGCAATGACATAAAAACTGAACAACTAAACAACTAATAACTAAAACAATGATTAGCAAGAAATTAGCAAAAGCCATCAACGACCAAATCAACGCTGAGATGTGGTCGGCCTACCTCTATCTGAGCATGTCGCAAGACATCTACGCCAAAGGTTACAAGGGCATCGCCCATTGGTTCAAGGTGCAGTTCCTTGAGGAACAAGCCCATGCCGCCATCATGATCAACTACCTGCACTCGCAGGATGCCAGGGTCATCCTTGCCCCCATCGCCAAGGTTCAAACCGAATGGAAGACCGTTCTGGCCACATTCGAAGACACCCTTGAGCACGAAAAGAAGGTGACTGCCATGATCAACAACCTCTGCGACATCGCCGACGAGGACAAAGACCGTGCCGCCGCCAACTTCCTCGCCTGGTTCATCGACGAACAGGTGGAAGAGGAAGAGAACGCCCGCGACCTCGTCAACCACTGCAAGATGATTGGCGACCATATCGGTGGCATGATTATGCTCGACAAGGAGCTGGGTGCCCGCGAGTACCACACTCCCGCTCCGCTGAAATAACATCAGACCACGAGAGACGCGCCACGGCGCGTCTCTACGACAAATGCAAAAGAGGACGCGCCGCATGGCACGTCCTCTTTGCTTTGATACCTTTTTATATATTATCTAGTCAGAACGATTTTCAGCGTCTGGCTGCCCGTTTCAGAATTGGCGTTGATGAAATACACGCCCGATTCCAACGTATTCAGATAATTCTCCAACGTGGTGTGGTTCAGGCCATTGAAACTGTATGTGTAAAGGCAACGACCCATCATGTCGTAAACGGCAATTTCGGCTTTTGCACCTCCGTTCAGCATGACGCGCACCGCACCGTGCGAGGGATTGGGATACACCCCGATGATTTCGTTCGCCTCCACGGGCGTTTCGCCAACGTTCAAAAGTTCCAAAGCTTGCGAGAAATCGGGAATGCCGTAGCCATAATAGCTGTCAGGGTTATCAGCGTGGTTGCCGCACTGACGGACGGCATCGCAAATCTCCTGCACCGAGGCATAAGGGCGCGCCTGACGCAAGCAAGCGACAGCACCAGCCAACACGGGCGTGGCAAATGAAGTGCCGTCACCATTGTAATAGGGCCACCAACTGCCATATCCAGAGGCAACGTAGGTACCTTCTCCCATGGCCATCACATCGGGCTTGATGCGACCGTCGTAGGTCGGACCCACCGAGCTGAAATAAGCGCGCTCACCCGAAGCGCCGACGGCGCCAACGGTCAGAATATGCTCGGCATCGCCAGGAATGCCCAAAGTGCAAATACCGCCACCATCGTTGCCAGCAGCGTTCATGCAAACCATGCCACGGCTTGCCGCGATTTCAGCGCCAATCGACATGGGAGCCGTTTTGCCGTCAAAGTGCTCAAACGGATGGTCCCACTGGCTTAGGTCGAAGCCAACATAGCCCAACGAGGTGGAACATACATCCACGCCGAGGCTGTCGGCATACTCCGCACCCGAAACCCAGTTGTATTCCTCGATGATGTTTTCAGAGTCACCGTCTTCGGTATGAAGCAGATAATAGGAAGCTTTCGGTGCAGTTCCAACCATATTGTTGGGGTCGTAAGCGGCCATCGTGCTCAGGCAAGAGGTGCCGTGTGTGCTCTGCGTATACACCGAATTGGAGCCGTAAACGAAGTCACGGACACCAAGAAAACGGCCCTCTTCGCGCATGTTGTCGAAACAGGAGTGCTCTTCCGTCCCGACAAAACCGCCATCAAGGACAGCCACAATAACACCTGTGCCATCAAAGCCCATATCATGCAACTCATTGACTCTCAATTGCATCACCTGGTCTTCTGCACCACCGTAATAACCTTTGGTGGCACGATTGACCACAACAGGCTTCAACTCATTGGCCATCCAGCGTTCCTTCATCTCTTGCGCCTTGAGGTCATTGGGGCAATTACGCACCTCAGAAACAAACTCAAGGGCGTTGATGGCGTCAATCACGCTTGGGTTGGTGACATGCACCGAAACGCCGTTCAACCACTTCGAAGGATTCAGCAGTTCAGCGCCGCAATCGGCCACGGCCTGAAGGTATTGCGGGTTGACCGGAATATCAAACTCGTCAATGCCAATGCCCAAATTTGCACGACGTTGCAAAGCCCTTGGACTCAGATAGGCTTCAGGGTTGTCGATGGAATACGGTGAGTTGGCCTTGTCGGTGAACTGCACCCAGTAGATGTTGGTCGCGACCTGCGCCTGCGCGAACACCACGGCCATCAAAAACAATAGTAAAAACGATACTTTTCTCATAATGACTTAGTTTGAAGATTAAAACGCGCAAAAATAAACAAAAATTCCCTACTTTTGCCAAAATTTAAAAATCTTGCTCCATGCGCATTGACATCATCGCCGTTTTCCCTGAAATGTTTGAAGGTCCGTTCACCGAATCCATCATCAAACGCGCTGTAAACAAGGGCATTGTGGAAATCGGACTGCACAATCTCCGCGACTACAGCACCGACAAGCACCACAAAGTAGACGACTACTCCTTTGCCGCCGGTGCGGGCATGGTGATGATGATTGAACCCGTCGACAACTGCATCACGCACCTAAAAAGCCAACACGACTACGACGAGGTCATCTACATGAGTCCCGACGGCGAGTTGCTTGACCAGCCGTTGTGCAACCAACTGTCTATGAAACAAAACCTTATCATCCTTTGCGGCCACTACAAAGGCATCGACGAACGCATCCGTGAGCATTTGGTCACCAAGGAGATTTCCATCGGCAACTATGTGCTTTCGGGCGGCGAATTGGGTGCTGCCGTCTTGGTTGACAGCTTGGTACGCCTCATTCCAGGCAGTTTGGGCGACGAAACCTCTGCCCTCTCCGACTCGTTTCAGGACGGATTGGTGTCGCCTCCTGTCTACACCCGCCCACGAAATTACAAAGGTTGGGAAGTTCCAGAGATACTTTTGTCGGGCAATGACCTGAAAATTAGCGAGTGGAAACTGGAAAAAGCCATCGAACGAACCAAGGCGCGCCGACCCGAAATGTACGAAATTTTCAAAAAAAGCTGAAAATCCTCGTTTCGTATTGAAATAATTCGTATTTTTGCACCCACTTTTTAGAGAAAAAATATATAAAAATATATACAAATGAGCAAAAACGCATTAATTCAATTCGTTGAAGATCAAATCGTTGTAAAAGATTTTCCGAAGTTCAGAGCAGGTGATACCATCACCGTGACCTACAAAATCGTTGAAGGTCAAAAGGAACGTTTGCAGAAATTCCAGGGCATTGTCATCAAGCGCAGTGGCCAAGGAAAGACCGGCACATTCACTATCAGAAAGATTTCCAGCAACATCGGTGTTGAGAGATGCTTCCCGATTGCCTCTCCCATGATTGAGAACATCGAAATCAACAAGCTGGGCGCTGTCCGCAAGTCGCGCATCTACTACCTCAGAGGTCTGCGCGGCAAGAAGGCCAAGATCAAGGAGGCCAAGCGCAAGGAATGATTTCCGAAAACAACGAAAAAAAAGAGAGGGCGACTTGTTATCAAGTCGCCCTCTCTTCGTATGTCCTTATTCCTCTGCGATTTTCAACTTGTTTTCAAGCACTTTCAAGTCTTCCTTCGCCTTGTTGATTTTCTTTTCGTATTCCGCCTTCATCAGTTCTGAGTTCTTGCTGTTCGAGAAGAATCCAATGTTGTTCTCCAGCACGGAGATCTCGTCGCGGAGCTTCTGAATCTTGTTTTGCAGCGTGACACGTTCCCTTCTCACCTTGTCGCGCGATTCGGGGTCGTCCTTCAGGCTTTCCATCATCTCACGGAATTCGTTGGTCGAAATGTCGTTCTGGTTCTTGCGCATCTGGTCGAACAAGCCATCGATGAGGCTTCTATATTCCTTATTAATAGCTTCCTTCTGCTTCATGGGCACGTAGCCGATTTCAATCCACCGTTTCTGGAAGTCCTTGATGGCATCCATGTTCTCGTTGCGATTGGGGCCAAGTTGGAAGGCCTTGATTTCTTCAAGCAAAGCTTTCTTGGCAGCAAGATTGGCTTCCTCCTCCGACCTGCGACCGCTGAAATGCACGTTCTTGCGGTTGAAGAAAGTGTCGCAAGCGGTGCGGAAACGCTTCCAAATCTTGTCGGTGTGGCGCTTCGACACAGGACCGATGGTCTTCCATTCTTCTTGCAACTTCTTCAGTTGTTCAGTGGTGTTTTTCCAATCCGTCGACTCCATCAGGGCTTCAGCCTCCACGCAAAGTTGGGTCTTGCGGTCGAGGTTCTCAGTCTGTCTGTCCTTCATCGAAGCGAAAAATTCCTTCTTCTTCGTGAAGAACGTGTCCATAGCGGTCTTGAAACGGTTCCAAATCTCTTCATTGTCTTTTTTGCTGGCGGGTCCGATGGTCTTCCACATCTTGAAGAGTTCGGCAAATTCGAGGGACTTCTTTTGCCAGGCGTTCACGCTGGTATATTCCTCACCAACAATCTCTTCCGCCTTCTCGCACAAGGCTTTCTTGGCCTCAAGGTTGGTGTTTTGCTCCTCTTGTAGCTTGGAGTAATGCTCGCGGCGGATTTGGTTGATCTTGTCGGAAGCGGCCTTGAAGCGTTCCCAAATCTCGTCCTTCTTGTCCTGAGGCACGGGGCCGATTTCCTTCCAGTCCTCATGCAACTTCTGCAAGGACTTGAACGACTTGGTCAGCGACTTTTCGTTGAGCAGTTCCTCAGCCTTCTCGCACAAGTCAATCTTCGCATCCAGGTTCTTCTTCATGTCGAGATCCCTGAGTTCGCGACCGATTCTCACCTTGTCGAAGAACTGTTCCACCAAGAAATGGTAGTTGTTCCAAAGGTTGGCGTTTTCGGCTGCCGGCACCGGC
>Ga0265298_10006214_pt1 | contig 14790 bp, 10 predicted proteins | sample AusTroGonzalo_MG_3_FD_193486 | JGI IMG/M metagenome (GOLD analysis project Ga0265298, IMG submission 193486) | Bovine rumen microbial communities from tropical cattle in Woodstock, Queensland, Australia - Gonzalo_01 | ecosystem: Host-associated > Mammals > Digestive system > Stomach > Rumen ... | reverse complement strand
TGGCAAACAGACCGGGGATAGAGGTCTGCAGCTCGTAGTCAACCCAGATACCACCCATTGTGTAGTGGATGGCGGGGAAAATCATCATCGGATTCTCATACGGATTGACATCGGTAATCTCCTCATACATATCAAACAGGTTACCGTACTTGTCGGCTACAGCCTGCTTGCCAAGACGCTGGATAGCGTACTTGAAGTCAAGGAATACGGCCAGACCTGTGTTGTTTACACCATAGCCCTTGTCGCAACGCTCCTTGGCGGCACGTGAAGCAACGTCACGCGGAACCAGGTTACCGAATGCGGGATAGCGGCGCTCCAGATAGAAGTCGCGATCCTCATCAGGGATATCGTTGGGGTTAAGCTCGCCTGCCTGCAGCTTCTTGGCATCCTCAAGCTTCTTGGGAACCCAGATACGACCATCGTTACGCAGAGACTCTGACATAAGAGTCAGCTTGGACTGCTTGTCACCGTGTACGGGGATACAGGTGGGGTGGATCTGAGCGAAAGCGGGGTTGGCAAACCATGCACCCTTACGGTAGCACTGCATGGCAGCTGAACCGTTACTGCCCATAGCGTTGGTTGACAGGAAATAGGTGTTTCCGTAACCGCCGGTACCTATTACAACAGCGTGGGCTGAGCAGCGCTTGATCTCACCTGTTACCAGGTCACGGTATATGATACCGCGGGCACGCTCCTTTCCGTTCTCATCCTTGATCATAACCAGGTCAAGCATCTCGCAACGGGTAAACAACTCAACGTTGCCCTGCTGAACCTGATAGCTCAGTGCTGAGTAAGCACCCAGAAGCAGCTGCTGTCCGGTTTGACCACGGGCGTAGAATGTTCGCGATACCTGAGCACCACCAAATGAACGGTTGGCAAGTGTGCCGCCGTACTCACGTGCAAAAGGAACACCCTGTGCTACGCACTGGTCAATGATATTGTTTGATACCTCGGCCAGACGGTAAACGTTGGCCTCACGTGAACGGTAGTCACCGCCCTTGATGGTATCGTAGAAAAGACGATATACTGAGTCACCGTCGTTCTGGTAGTTCTTGGCTGCATTGATACCACCCTGTGCAGCTATTGAGTGTGCACGACGGGGTGAATCCTGGATGCAGAAGCACTTTACCTTGAAACCAAGGTCACCCAGGGTTGCGGCTGCTGATGCGCCTGCCAGACCTGAACCTACAACGATGATGTCAAGCTTACGCTTGTTAGCGGGGTTGACAAGTTTCTGATGAGCCTTGTAGTTGGACCATTTTTCGGCCAACGGGCCTTCGGGAATTTTTGAATCTATAGTAGCCATAATTGTGTGCGTTTACAGTTTAACAAAGGCTCTGGAAAAAGTAATAATAAACCACGCTCAGGAAGCCAAGGATTACCAGGGTAACGTAGATGTTACCGATAACCTGCCAGCGGCGCTGCCATTTGCTGCCACTCCAACCTACAGTCTGGAACATGCTCCAGAATCCGTGTGAAAGATGGAACCAGAGAGCTACAAACCAAACGGTGTAAATCACTACATAGTACCACTGTGAGAATGTGTACTGGATCAGGAATGCACCATCGGTAGGACCGTTCTGTCCCGGAACAAAGTTTGTACCGTGAATGATTTCCTGAAGCTGCATCTTTGACCAGAAGTTGGCAAAGTGCACCAAGAGACCTACAAACACGATGATACCCAGCACCAGCATGTTCTGTGAAGCCCACTCTACTGACTTGGGCCTTTCTGAAACGGCGTATCTAACGTTTCCGCGTGCTTTACGGTTCTGGATTGTCAGCCAAAATGCAAAGACAAAGTGGAGAACCATAAGTACGGCCAGGCCTGCAGTACCTACCAGTGCATACCAGTTAGCTCCCAGGAATTCGCAGATGACATTGTAAGCATCGCCCGAAATAAGGGCTACGGCGTTCATTGCCATGTGGAATGTGAGGAACAGGATCAGAGCGGCACCGGTGACGCTCATCACAACCTTACGTCCGATTGATGAATCGATTAACCACATAAAAGTTCAGTTTTGATTATAATTGTTTTTAGTTTGTGTGCGTAGTAGGGCGCAAAGATACTTAATAATATGTATTAAACCTATAACTGTATGACGGATTCTTGTACCTTTGTCTGCAACAACTCTAACTAAACACTGACTGAAATGAAAAGTAAAGCTCTATTCCTTACCCTGCTTATGAGCGTGTTGGGTTTATCATCATGCAACAGCAACAACTGGACAGACCTGGATCCTGATGAATTTGAGAAAGAAGCTTTTACCGCCGGTACCTGCATCATCGACGTCCGCAGTGCCGATGAGTATGCCCAGGGACACCTGTATCGCGCCATCAACGTTGATTTTCAAAAAGACGGTTTCATCGACGATATCAGCCGTATGATAGACAAGGAAATACGTCTGGCCATTTACTGCAAGAGTGGCAAGCGCAGTGCTGCAGCATCGGCTGTACTCAGTGATGCCGGATATAAGGTTATCAACCTCAAAGAGGGCTTTCTGAGCTGGGCCGCCGCCCAAAAGATGAGCAACACCTACCAGGTGGAGTGCATCACCAACGGAACGGAACCTCTGTACGCAACCCTTATCAAACACGGATCACTGGAAATATCATACAAGGGATTTTCCATTCAGGTTGATCCCGTAAGCGGATACGGCAAGAACACTGATTACTCCAAGGAGTTCCCTAAAGCCGATGTCATACTTGTTACACATGAGCACGGTGATCATCTGGATGTTAACGCAATCAAGGCGCTTTCATCGGACAAAACACGCATAATAATGAACGCCAAGTCGCAGCAGCAGACCGGCATGGGCCAGGCTATGTCAAACGGCCAGCGCACCTGGCTTGACCCCATAGGCATTTCTCTTGAGGCCGTACCCGCTTACAACACCACTGCCGGACGCGAGCAGTTCCATCCCAAAGGTAACGGAAACGGGTATGTACTTGGTTTTTATGGAGGTTTAAAGGCATACATAGCAGGCGATACCGAGGATATCCCTGAGATGGGGCACCTTAATATTCCTGACAACAGGATAACTGTTGCGTTCCTGCCTGTCAATCAGCCATATACCATGACTGTTGAGCAGTGCGTCAACGCCGCAAACATGATCAATCCGGAAATACTCATTCCGTATCATTTTGGCCAGACTGACCTGTCCGGACTGCCCGACATGCTGCCTGACACAAAGGTGTTATTGCGAGATATGCAGTAATCATTTATCTTTGCGCCGCCAGACTTTATACTATACAAGGAAGCTATTACTAATTAACCTAATAACAATTACGATGAAACATCTATCACAGCTGCTGACTGCCGGAGCTTTCCTGTTCTTTACAGGATCCGTCTTTGCACAGACAGAGAAAGACACCGTTTACGTATTCCTTGAGAACATGCCTGATGCAGGCATCTATCTGCCGCCACCACCGGATATGACCAGTACCACATATGCCGATGACTTTGCCCAGTGGCAGTGGGGTAAGACCGTGCGTCCCACCCAGCGTGGACAGCAGGCCAATGATGACTCACAGTGGGGTATAGACGGAATGATAAGGGTACACCAGGGCACACTGGGCTTTGAGATAAGCAAGGAAAAGACTCCCGCCATCTACCGTCTGCTCTACAACGTACTCTGGACCGAGAACCTGAGTACACACAACGCCAAGCGCAAGTATATGCGCACCCGCCCGTTTGCACAGTACAACGAGCATACATGGGGCCGTTTTGACAATGAGCGTGAACTCCGCTTTAACGGATCATACCCATCGGGTCATACCTCACTTGGATGGAGTACCGCACTTGTTCTCTCCGAGATGGTTCCGGAACTGCAGGATACACTTTTGCGTACCGGTTACCAGTATGGCGAGAGCCGTATCATAGTAGGTGCACACTATCAGAGTGACGTGGATGCCGGTTTCCTGTGCGGAACCACTGCTGTTGCGGTGATGCACGCCAGCCCCTACTTCCAGAAAGACCTGGAGGCAGCCCGCAAGGAGTATTGCAAGATAAAGGGTATCAAGAACGTAAGCCAGACAGAGGGATTCCCCGATGGAACCAAGGTTTTTGACGGTCCTGTAACTGAGGAGAGCCACCGCTTTTACGGTGACGTGATAAAGTACTACGAGACACTGCCCGAGAGAGAGACCGAGCGCGGTGAACAGGCCAAAACTGATGCCGACAACAGCATTGAGGCACTGCTCAAGAACTTCTCCGTTCCCGCCGGACGTGAGCTGAGTGCAGAGGCTACTCCCGCTATTGCAGCCCTCCTGTCATACACAAGGGACAACATGGTAAAAACCGCCGCTGAATTGGGCAGTTCCACATTCCGCGAGCGTCCTTATGTAAGACTCAATCCCAGAAGGAACAAGACTCTTATTCCTGATGATGAAGAGGCCAAGAAAGAGACCACAAGCTATCCCTCAACCAGTTCCGAGATAGGTTGGGGCATAGCACTCATGCTTGTGGAGATCATGCCGCGTGAAACCGCCAATGATATCCTTAACCGTGGATTCGAGTACGGCCGCAGCCGCGTCATTGCCGGTTACAACTACCCCAGTGATGTTCAGGCCGCACGCCTGTGGGCATCGGCCACACTGGCTCACCTGCACACCATACCTGAGTTCCAGAAACTCCTGCAGGCTGCCAAGGATGAACTGAATCCTCCAGCCAAGGGCAAAAGAAAGAAATAACAATCTGGTCTGCAGGGCATATCATACGGGTGGCGGAGCATATTGTTCCGCCACTCTTTTTTACTGCTTTGGATACTACAGCTCAAAATCTAAAGATTTTGCAGTAAATTTGCGGCTTGTATGGACTTTAAATATGATGTGATTGTTATCGGTGCCGGACACGCCGGGTGCGAGGCCGCCGCTGCCGCTGCTCAGATGGGCTCCAAGACCTGTCTCATTACCATGGATATGAACAAGATTGGGCAGATGAGCTGCAATCCCGCGGTTGGAGGTATCGCTAAAGGGCAGATTGTCAGAGAGATAGATGCTCTTGGAGGGCACATGGGACTGGTAACAGACTCCACAGCCATACAGTTCCGCATACTCAACCGCTCCAAAGGCCCGGCCATGTGGAGCCCGCGTGCACAGTGTGACCGTGCCAAGTTCATATGGGCATGGCGCACCGTTCTGGAGAACCAGCCTAACTTGAACATCTGGCAGGATACCGTGACCGAACTGCAGGTAAAAGACGGTCAAGTTGTTGGTTTAAAGACACTTGAAGGTGCTGAGTTCCGTTGCAAATGTGTGGTTCTGACTGCCGGAACGTTCCTTAACGGACTGATGCACATAGGCCGTGTAACCATGCCCGGCGGACGCATATCGGAACCGGCATCATACCTGCTTACCGAGTCCATTATACGCCACGGCATACGCACCGGCCGCATGAAAACCGGCACACCCGTACGCATAGACAGCCGCAGCGTACACTTTGAGGAGATGGAACGCCAGGACGGCGAGAATGATTTTCACCGTTTCTCATTCATGAGCAGCCAGCGCCAACTCAAACAGATGTGCTGCTGGACCACATATACCAATGAGCGTGTACATGAGGTCCTAAAGTCCGGACTTAAGGACTCACCCCTGTTCAACGGACAGATCAAGAGCATAGGCCCGCGCTACTGCCCAAGCATAGAGACCAAGCTTGTTACTTTCCCGGACCGTGACCAGCATCAGCTGTTCCTGGAACCCGAGGGCCAGGATACCAATGAAATGTACCTGAACGGATTCTCGTCATCCATGCCCATGGATATACAGATCCGCGCATTGAAAGAGATTCCCGCTTTCCGTGACCTTGTGATTTACCGCCCGGGATACGCCATAGAATATGACTATTTTGATCCAACCCAGCTTAAGCATACACTTGAGTCAAAGGTCGTGTCAGGCCTGTTCATGGCCGGACAGGTAAACGGCACCACCGGATATGAGGAGGCCGGCGGTCAAGGTATTCTGGCCGGAATCAATGCTCACATAAGCTGCCACGGCGGAGCACCGTTTACCCTGGCCCGTGATGAGGCTTACATAGGAGTTCTGGTTGACGACCTTATAACCAAAGGCGTTGACGAGCCGTACCGCATGTTCACATCCAGGGCCGAGTACCGCATACTGCTGCGTCAGGATGATGCCGATCTGCGCCTGACAGAGCGCGCCTACAACATAGGCCTTGCCACCCGTGAGCGCTATGACCTGATGTGCTCCAAGCGTGATGAGATAAACCGCATAGTGGATTTTGCCAGAAACTTCTCAGTAAAACCAGCCTTGATAAACGACGCTCTTGAGCAGCTTGGAACAACGCCGCTGCGTGAGGGATGCAAGCTGGCCGACCTGATTGAAAGGCCCCAGCTTACACTTGACAATCTGTCGGCTCACATCAAAGCACTTAAAGCAGAACTTGACAAGACTCCGCAGGACCGTCATGATGAGATTGTTGAGGCTGCCGAGATCCTGATGAAATACAGTGGATATATAAGCCGCGAACGTCTTATAGCCGGCAAGATGAAACGCCTTGAGGATATACGCATCAAAGGCCGTTTTGATTACTGCACGCTGCAGTCACTCTCAACAGAATGCCGCCAGAAGCTTATCAAACATGACCCTGAGACCCTGGCTGAGGCAAGCCGGATTCCCGGAGTTTCACCCAGCGACATCAACGTATTGCTGGTATTATTAAACAGATAGCACAAAAATGTTCCACGTGAAACAATTTTAGAAACATGAGCAAACAGTCACTTATCAAACACCTGCGCAACATCCCTGATTACCCCATGAAGGGTGTGCAGTTCAAAGATGTAACATCATGGTTCATGAACCCCGATGACTTTACAGAAATTGTGGATTCGCTCTATGAGATGTACAAGGACAAGGGTATTACAAAGGTCTGCGGCGTTGAATCAAGAGGATTCATAATAGGTGCAGCTCTTGCTTACAGACTGGGCGCAGGATTCATCCTTATACGCAAACCCGGCAAACTTCCTTATGAAAAGGTTGACATTGAATACAAGAAAGAATACGGTTTTGACCGCATTGAGATGCACAAGGACTCAATCCAGCCCGATGATACCGTTCTCATACATGATGACCTCCTGGCAACAGGCGGAACACTGAGTGCATCATGTGAACTGGTAAAGACATTCAACCCCAAGAAGATCTACGTAAACTGCATCATTGAGCTCACAAACTTCCACGCCAAGGATAAATTCCCCAAGGATTGCCAGGTGGACAGCTTTATTGAGATTGATGAATTTGACGGCGTAAACTGATTGAAAGGCAAGGAAGCATACGATAAACGGCTAAAACTGATTGTCCAGAACCTGCCGGAAAAGCCCGGGTGCTACCAGTATCTGGACGAGCAGGGTACGGTCATATACGTAGGTAAGGCCAAGAACCTTAAACGCAGGGTCTCATCATACTTTATAAAGGAGAACCAGACCGACAAGACACGCATGCTGGTAAGCAAGATCTCCGATCTTAAGTATATAGTGGTTGAGACGGAGTGGGATGCTTTCCTTCTTGAAAACAATCTGATTAAACGATACAAGCCGCGTTATAACATCCTTCTTAAGGATGACAAGACATATCCGTCAATCTGCATAACCCGTGAGGATTATCCGCGTGTGTTCAAGACACGCAAGATAATACGTAACGGATCAGAGTACTTTGGTCCGTTCAGCCACACAGGAACACTTAACGGACTGCTACAGATAGTAGCCCAGGCTTACAAGGTTAGGACATGCCGCCTGCCGCTTACCGATGAAGCAATTAAGGCCGGCAAGTACAAGGAGTGCCTTGAATATCATATAAAAAACTGCCCTGCACCATGCATAGGGCATATCTCACGCACGGAATACAACGCTCAGATAACCGAGATTAGAGAGATTCTTAAGGGACACAGCCAGGAACTTACCAAGTCAATGATGCAGGAGATGAAACAGCTTGCATCCCAGATGCGGTTTGAAGAGGCACAGGCTGTTAAGGTCAAGTTTGACACCATAATGGAGTTCCGTGAAAAGAGCCGCGTGGTTGATACCGGACTTGACAACGTTGATGTCTATAACATAGACAATGATGAGGATGTGGTGTTTGTAAACTACTTGCACGTATCCGGCGGATGCATAAACCAGGCTTTTACCTTTGAGTACAAGCGTAAGATGGATGAATCCCTTGATGAAATGCTTATGCTTGCCATAGTTGAGATGCGTGCCCGATACCACAGCACTGCCCGTGAGATAATAGTTCCGTTCATGCCCGAATCTGAGATAACAGGCGTAACCTGGACCGTTCCGCAAAAGGGAGAGAAGAAAAAACTGCTTGAACTGTCAGCCCTGAACGTAAAACAGTACCGCGTGGACCGTCTTAAACGTAGCGACAAACTCAACCCCGAGCAAAAGCACGTACGCCTTATGAAAGAGTTGGGCAGTCTGCTAGGCATGGACAAAACCCCGCTCCGCATAGAGTGTTTTGACAACTCACACATATCAGGAACCGATGCCGTAGCCGCCTGCGTGGTATATGAGAACGGTAAACCGTCACGCAAGGATTACCGCCTGTACAATATCAAGAGCGGAGCCGGAGGTGATGACTACGGTTCAATGTATGAGGTCATGATGCGCAGGTGGATGCGTGCAATAGAGGAGGGTGGCACCATGCCGGATCTGGTCATTGTGGATGGCGGAAAAGGGCAGATGTCAATAGCAAAGGAAGTTATTGATAACCTGAACATTAGTATCAATATTGCAGGCCTTGTCAAGAACGCTCACCACAAGACATCGGGCCTGCTGTACGGCTTCCCGCAGATGGAGGTTGGAGTAAAACCGGACAGTGAGCTGTTCCGCCTGCTGGAGCAGATGCAGGAAGAGGTTCACCGCGTTGCCATATCGTTCCACAAAAAGAAACGCAGCAAGCGCCAGACTCAATCAGAACTAACTGATATAAAAGGAATTGGCCAGAACACCGCTACCTCGCTGATCAAAAAATTCAAGAGCGTAAAGAGAATATCAGAGGCCACGCTTGAGGAACTGACCACGGAGATAGGAAAAGCAAAGGCCCAGACAGTATATAATTGGTTTCACAAATGAGAGCAGTAATACAAAGAGTAACTGAGGCCAGCGTCAAGGTTGACGGTAAGATAACAGGTGCCATAGGCAATGGACTGCTAATACTTGTAGGCATTGAGGACGCTGACACTGAGGAAGACATAGACTGGCTTGCAAAAAAGATTGTAGGCATGCGCATATTCAACGATGAAAACGGCGTTATGAACCTGTCAGTGCAGGATGTTGGAGGCAATCTGCTGGCAGTGAGCCAGTTCACACTGATGGCCAGCACCAAGAAAGGCAACAGGCCATCATACATAAGGGCATCCAAAGGTGACTATGCGGAACCCATGTACAATAAGTTCTGCCAGGCACTTGAAAAAGAGTCCGGTAAAAAGGTTGAAAAAGGCATTTTTGGAGCCGATATGAAGGTGTCACTCCTTAATGACGGCCCAACAACAATAATAATGGATACTAAAAACAAAGAATAATGGAAATCTACGATGAAATGGAAGAGTCTGTAAACCAGCCCACTACAGACAAGTTCAACGAGGCGTTCAGCAAGTACAACATGACTGTTGATGCAGCATGGGTAAAATCTGTCATTGAAAAGGCCAAAAAAGAGGCCTTTGGAGCACATGACAAGGAGACTCTCAAAAAGATTTACAGCTGCATTGACCTTACAACCCTCAAACCAACCGACAATGAGGACACCGTCCTGGCCTTTGTAGAGAAGGTAAACAAGATGGAGGATCAGTACCCCGACCTGCCGTCAGTTGCATCCATCTGCACATGGCCCCTCTACGCCAAAACCGTGAGCAGCTCACTGGAGGTAGAGACAGTGAAAACCTGCTGTGTATCAGGAGGTTTCCCCTCATCACAGACCTTCTTTGAAGTCAAAGTTGCCGAGACATCGCTTGCCCTGCATGACGGAGCCGATGAGATAGACATAGTACAGAACGCCGGACACGTTCTGAACGGTGACTATGAAACTCTTGCCGATGAAACCGATGAACTCAAGTCACTCTGCGCCGACAAGACGCTTAAGGTGATACTTGAAACCGGCGCCCTGGGCTCACTTGACAACGTCAAGAAAGCAGCCCTGATAGCAATGTACTCAGGAGCCGATTTCATCAAGACATCCACCGGCAAGGAGGTTCCCGGAGCCGATCCAGAATCATTCTGCGTAATGTGCAAGACCATCCGCGAATACGCCGATGAAACCGGCCGCACAGTAGGTGTCAAAGCCGCCGGAGGCATAAGTACCGTTGATGATGCCATGCTCTACTGGACCATAGCCAAAATCATCCTGGGCAAAGACTGGCTAAACAACACCCGCTTCCGCATAGGAGCCAGCCGCCTGGCCGACAAATTACTTGACGCGATTTGTAATTAACTCCAGATAGCACTCAAACGAGTTGCGGAGTTCTGCAGATATGAAAGCGGGCAATCCCTGGATTGCCTGCTTTTTAAGTTCCTCCATCTTGGCGAATGCGTAGTTGATTCCTCCGTTGGAAACGGAGTATTCGGTTACTTCACGAATCTGATCAGGAGTGGCTTCAAGAGCGCGGATTGACTTGATGTGAGCAGACCAGTCGCGGTCGCTGTGATTAAGTGCATAGATAGCAGGGAGGGTGAATTTACCCTCTTTCATGTCATTACCGGAAGGCTTTCCGGTCTCGGCACTGTCATGATAGTCAAGGATGTCATCCATTATCTGGAAGCATAGTCCCGCTACGTGACCAAACTGGCGGAAGGCCTCTATCTCCTGGCTGGATGCGCCGCTCAAAAGGGCGGAAAGTGATGTGCAGGTTGAAAAAAGAACTGCTGTCTTCTTGGAGATGATGTCAAAATATAGATCCTCGGACAGAGTTGAGCTGTCAAGAGCATTGAGCTGTGTTATCTCACCCTCTGACAAGGTGCCTATAAGAGTTGAGAGGGCTTCAACGCACGCCACATTGTTGGTAGCTGTAATCTGTCTAAGTGCCTGTGACACAATGTAATCACCCAGCAGTACAGCCAACTTGTTGTCATATACAGCATTGGCCGATACCTTGCCGCGACGCTTGTCACTCTCATCAACAACATCATCATGGATAAGGCTGCCCTGATGCAGCAGCTCCACGGCAGATGCAAGATGGTAGGCACCGTCATTTACCTGACCGTAGCACTTGGCTACCAGCAGAACAAGTATGGGACGCATAAGTTTACCCTTGCGTTCAAGCAGGAACTTGAGCAGCAGGTCAACACCGGGATTAGCCGATGAAAACAGCCTAGAGTATCTCTGTGAGAACTCATTGAACTCAAGCTCAATGGGAGCACATATCTGCTTTCTGTAATCCATACCGACGGCAAAATTAACAATAAATGTCCGTTTGAAGAAAAATTTGTACTTTTACGTATCAATATGCTTTTTGTATGGACAAACTCTTTCTGCTTGACGCATATGCACTTATATACAGGGCTTACTATGCATTCCTTAAAGCTCCCAGAATAAACTCAAAAGGGTTCAACACATCGGCCGTATTAGGATTTGTCAATACGCTTGAGGACATCCTGAACAATGAGAAACCAACTCATATAGGTGTAGCATTTGACCCCAAGGGCGGTACATTCCGTCATGAACTCTATAAGGAGTACAAGGCTCAGCGTGAAGAGACCCCCGAGGTTATACGTGAGTCCGTGCCCGTTATAAAGCAGATTCTGGAGGCATACCGTATTCCGGTGCTTGAGGTTCCCGGCTTTGAGGCCGACGACGTGATAGGCACACTGTCCAAAAAAGCCGATGAGAAGGGTATAACCACATACATGATGACCCCTGACAAAGACTATTGTCAGCTGGTTACCGACAGGGCGCTCATATACCGTCCCAAATACGGAAACAACGGCTATGAGATAATGGGTCCCGCCCAGGTTATGGACAAATACGGACTAAGCAACACCGCCCAGGTGATTGACATGCTTGGACTCATGGGTGACAGTTCCGATAACATACCCGGCTGCCCGGGAATAGGTGAAAAGACAGCCGTCAAACTCATTACCGAATTTGGAGGAATAGACGGACTGCTGTCCAATACCGACAAGCTTAAAGGTGCGCTCAAGGAGAAGGTTGAAAACAATGTTGAGCAGATCAAGTTCAGCCGACTGCTTGCAACCATCAGGACCGATGTCCCCATTGAACTCAACATGGAGTCGCTCAAATATGACGGACCCGACGAGCAGAAACTCTACTCGATTTTTGAAGAGCTGGAGTTCCGCACTCTGATGAACCGTGTAAAATCAAAGCAGCCGGCTGCCGTCCAACCCGGAGAGTCTCCGGCTCAGGTTGAGCAGACTGTTCAGGCATCGGCACCAAAGACACCTAAAAATGACGGATTTCACGGCGATCTCTTTGATTTATTCCAGCCCGATGCCCAGCCTACTGCAGAATATTCAAATCTCAAGGACATAAAACAGACTCATCACAGTTACTATCTTATTGAAACTGAAAAAGATGCTCAGGTATTAGCCCTTAAAATAGCTGCACAGGATTATTTCTGTTTTGACACAGAAACCACCGGAACCAACCCCATTGCAGCCCAAATAGTAGGTTTGAGCATAGCACTCCGTGAACATGAGGCCTGGTACGTGACAATGCCCCATGACAAGGAAGGCAAGCAGCGTATGCTTGAAGTTTTCCGCGCAGTGTTTGAAAACCCGTCAACATTAAAGATAGGTCAGAACATAAAATATGACATCCTGGTTTTGGGCAACTACGGGATCCAGGTTGAAGGACCCATGTTTGACACCATGATAGCCCACTACCTGCTGCAGCCGGAACTGCATCATAACATGGACTACCTGGCTGAGATCTATCTTGGCTACAAGACCATACATATAGAGGAACTGATAGGAGAGAAAGGCAAGAACCAGCGCAACATGGCAGACATCAGCCCACAAGCCGTATATGAATATGCATGTGAGGATGCCGATATCACACTCCAGCTCAAGACCATCCTTGAGAAAGAGCTTGAAAAGGATGGTACCACATCGCTGTTCCGCGATGTCGAGATGCCGCTGGTAAGCGTGCTTGCCTATATGGAACGCAACGGAGCCATGATTGACCCCGCCGCTCTGGCCGAGACATCGAAACTCTTTACAGAGAGAATGAAAGCACTTGAGACAGAAATCTTCCAGGAGGCAGGAGGTGAGCCGTTCAACATCCTTTCACCAAAACAGGTGGGTGACATACTGTTTGAGAGGATGAAGATTGTAGATAAACCAAAAAAGACCAAGACCGGCCAGTACGTTACATCCGAGGATGTACTGGAATCACTCCGCACCGATCACAGGATAGTAGATCTGATACTCAAGTACCGCGCACTCAAGAAACTGCTTGGAACATATGTTGACGCCCTGCCTCAGCTGGTCAACCCTGAAACTGGCAAGATACATACATCATATAACCAGACCGTAACAGCAACCGGACGACTCAGCTCCAGCAACCCCAACCTGCAGAACATACCCATACGTGATGAGGACGGCAAGGAGGTACGCAAGGCTTTCATCCCCGAACCCGGCTGCAGGTTCTTCAGCGCCGATTACTCACAGATTGAACTACGCATCATGGCCCACCTGAGTCAGGATGAGAACATGATTGATGATTTCCGCAAGGGACATGATATCCATGCCGCAACAGCAGCCAAGGTATTTCACAAACCTATTGAGGAGGTAAACAAGTCTGAACGCAGCAAAGCCAAAACAGCCAACTTTGGTATCATTTACGGCATATCGGCTTTTGGTCTGGCACAGCGTATGGGTGTAAGCCGTACTGAGGCCAAGCAGCTTATTGAAAACTATTTCAAGACATACAGCGGAATAAAGAACTATATGGACCGCTCCATTGAAGAGGCACGTCAAAAAGGCTACATAGAGACAATACTCAAACGCAAACGCTATCTTCCCGATATCAACTCACACAACGCAACCGTACGCGGGTTTGCCGAGCGCAACGCCATAAACGCACCCATCCAAGGCAGCGCCGCCGATATAATAAAGATAGCTATGATAGCCATCTATCGCAGGTTCAAGAGTGAGAACATCAAGTCAACCATGATACTTCAGGTTCATGATGAACTCAATTTCAACGTAGTTCCGGGTGAGGAAGAGAAAGTTGAAAAGATTGTATTGGAAGAGATGCAAAAGGCATGGCCCATGTCAGTTCCGCTTGTAGCCGATTCAGGCTGGGGAACCAACTGGCTTGAGGCACATTAAAACATATCCTTAAGCTGACGGGCAAACTCCCAGATAACAAGACCGGCACTCACTGACACGTTCAGTGAGTGTTTTGTACCGTATTGAGGAATCTCAAGTGAGAAACGGCATTCATCAACAACAGCCTGGTTAACACCTTTTACCTCATTACCAAGAACAAGTGCATATCTTTTATCCTTATCAACAACCAGTGTGTCAAGTTTGATACTATCTTCAACCTGCTCAACGGCTACGGTAACATATCCGTTGTCATTAAGCTCTTTGACAACACTGACACAATCATTTGAATAAGTCCATTCAACACTCTCCTCGGCTCCAAGAGCAGTCTTGTGTATCTCTACTAATGAGCTATCAGGGGTAGCGGTTATTCCGCACAATATTATACGCTCCACTCTGAAAGCATCCGATGTACGGAACACAGAGCCTACATTATACAGACTGCGTACATCATCAAGAATCACAGTAAGAGGCAGTTTGCGGCTTATCTTGAATTCATTGG
>Ga0265298_10006212_pt1 | contig 14797 bp, 13 predicted proteins | sample AusTroGonzalo_MG_3_FD_193486 | JGI IMG/M metagenome (GOLD analysis project Ga0265298, IMG submission 193486) | Bovine rumen microbial communities from tropical cattle in Woodstock, Queensland, Australia - Gonzalo_01 | ecosystem: Host-associated > Mammals > Digestive system > Stomach > Rumen ... | reverse complement strand
AAGTTCGAGGAGGGCAAGATGACCTTCGAGGAGGCTTACGAGTACGGCAAGAAGGTAGACGAGCCCAAGCAGACCAGCGGCAAGCAGGAGCTGTACGAGGCTATCGTTGCCATGTACGCTTAATCCTTGATCAATGAAAAGAAAAAGGTCCGGTATTTCCGGACCTTTTTTTGTTATAGCTTGTAGTAGGATGCCAGGATGCAGTCAAACCACCTGGCAGGTAGGACTGCTTTGAGAAAGACCGAGGCTTTCTGAACCAGAGTGGCTATGATGTAACGGTTACGTGGATGGCGCTTGCGTACAATCTTTGAGATGCGGCGGGCCAGACGTTCCGGCTTGAGACCGGAGTTCTCGTCATGCTCAATGCTCTCCATCGATTGCGCATAGCCGGGGTAGGCTGTCATGGCCTCGGGATTACATACTTTACCGCGTTGGGCTGTGAAGCCGGTGCTGAAGTCACCGGGGTTGATAACCGTTACATGGATACCAAACTGGCGCAGCTCCAGGCGCAGGGCCTGGCAATAGCCCTCGATGGCAAACTTGCTGGCGGAGTACATGCCCTGATATGGAAGTCCCATGAGTCCGCCTATGGAGCTTATGCAGATGATGTGTCCGTGTCGCTGACGGCGCATTACGGGGACTACCAGATTAAGGAGTCTCACCATACCCATGAAGTTTACATCCATCTGCATGCGTGCATCATCGGCCGATGTAAACTCCAACGGCCCGCCAATGCCCATTCCGGCATTGCTTATGAGAGTGTCAATGTGGTCTTCAGCTTCTAAGACCTGGTTTACTGCACTTTTTAATGAGTCCTCATCACGGACATCGGCCTTTATATAGGTTACACCGGGAATGGGATCGCTGTCGCGGCGGTATGTTCCGTATACCTTATGGCCGTCCTGAGACAGTCTAAGGGCCATGGCACGGCCGAATCCGGAAGTGATGCCCGTGATGAATATTACCATATTATTTGTCTATGGTTACATTCATATGCGGATACTCGAACTCGAATCCCTGCTTGGGCAGCTCGGTGCAGAATGCCTTGTTGAGGTCCCACTTAAGTGCCCAGAAGTCAGCTGATTTGACCCATACGCGTGCCAGGAAGGTTACGGTGCTGTCATTCAGTGAACTTACTACTGACATGGGGTCTGAAGCTCCCTTGTGCTTGGAGTCAAGAACCCGATTATCGGCATGCAGAATCTTCAGGATGGCTGCGATGCACTTGTCGGCATCGGTTCCGTATGCCATATGGAGCTCTATGTCCAGACGGCGGATGGGCTTTGCCGAATAGTTGTCGATATTACCGTTTGAGAGGGCTCCGTTGGGAATCACAATCTCGCGGTTATCGGGGGTGACCATCTTGGTGTTTACGATAGAAACCTCCTTAACGGTACCGCTGAAACCCTGTGCGTTGATAAAGTCACCTGCCTTGAAGGGTTTGAAGATAAGAATCATCAGACCACCGGCAAAGTTTGATACGGTTCCGCTCAGTGCCATACCTATGGCCATACCGCCGGCAGCCAGAAGTGCAGCCAATGATGTGGTGTTGATGCCCAGGGCGCCTATGGTAACGATAATGAGAAGGACCGTCAGCGTGATGGATACCAGTGACGTGATGAATGTGGAAAGGGTGGCTTCGGTCTGGCGCTTGGTGAATACTTTGCCCAGCCAAACCTTGACTTTCTTGATGAGCCATGCACCTATTATGTAAATGGCAATGGCTGCCAGAAGTTTGAGACCGAAATCAATGGCACTCTGCAGCAGGTCCTGCAGAAATGTGTTGGGGTCTTCCTTAACTTGTGAAATCAGGTTAGTTGTGACTGCCTTGATGGAGTCATTCACGTTAATGACCGCATTGGGGTCAACTGTTGTGGCTTGTAAGAATATCATAGAATGTTCCTTTTTATGTTCCGTAAAAATAGTGTTTTTTCCCGACAAATGGTTACTTTTGGCAACATATGAAAAAGAGTATCTTATTATTGCCTTTTTTGGTTCTTCTTTCCGGTTGCGGCTGGAGCGGAATGAACTATAATCTCAAGTCCTTGGAGAATTCATTTCAGGAGAGATGCATTGAAGCCGGAATCAATCCGGACAGTATAAGTTCAGCATACCGGAATTACAATAAGAAATACCGCATGGCTATGAGCTGGTATTCTCTGGGTTGTGCCTATTCAGGCATGAACAAGGATCCGGAGGCTATATATGCACTGCTCAAAGCCAAGGAGCTGTTTACTGATACGCTCTCAATAGAATATGTATCGACGTTGGACCTGCTGGGCAAACATTACAGTACCAGAGGACTCTATGATGATGCCGTCAGCACTTATTCGGCCTGCAGGAGACTTTATGAAAGGATGAATGCCAAACAGATGGTTTCAACGGTGGATTTCAATATAGGCGTAGCTCAATTCGGCAACAAGGATTATGATGCGGCAAGGGTCGTATTCAACAGACTGTTGGATGACGGTAACCTGAGCAGTGAAAACAGGAATGCCTGTTACCTTTATCTTGCCCATATTGAGAACGGCCTTAACGGCAAGGATGGGAGCGAGAAGGAGTTGGAACTTGTAGATAAGTATCTGTCAGGTTGCGTCAACGAGCAATCCAGAGTGTCAGGTTACGCTCTCAAAGGTATTGTTCTCTATTACATGCATCAGAATGACTCGGCATTCATATATCTGGAGAAGGCTCACAGACTGTCGGATGACCTGACTACCAAGATACTTGCCGTAAAGGGATTGGAATGGGTGGCCACCCAGATGAGGCAGTATCAGGCTGCCTGGAATGCGGAGATCCTGAACAAGGAGTATCAGGAGGAACTCAACAGACGGTCCAACCAGTCACAGATAACCCAGATACAGCTGCAGCACAATGATGAGATACATGACCGGGAACTGCGCTCAAGGGTATCTAGGATCATCATCATTGGCATATCTCTCGTAATAATCATCATTGCATTGGTTATCATATACATAATCCAGCGTGACCGTAAGAGAGAGGCATACTATATGGCCAAATACGAGGAGATGGTAAGGAAACGGCTGGAGGAAAAGACCGATGCCGAGGGTAACCGCCTGATGGAGGCTTGCGATGCGTTCCGTACCGGTATCGCCTTCAACCTGGTAGGTGACGTGGCTCTCCAGAAACGCTCGTTCCGTCAGGAGGAGAGAGATGTAGTAGTACATGACATCAACCTCTACTTTGCAGGTCCCATAGCGGCTCTGCGAGCTGAGGCAGGTAAACTGGGTCAGCAGGATATCAATCTTATTTTCTGTACGTTGCTGGGATTTGACCAGGAAATAACAGCCGATATAATGTGTACTTCACGCTCAAATATGCGCAGCATAAAGTCACGCCTCAAATCAAAGATATCGGCGGAGTCTTTCTCTCTCTATTTCAAAGAGTAATCTTATTTGAAAAAGGATATGGCTCCAAAGACGCCCAGGCTTGCTGCAAGCATTATTGCGGCTGCGAGTATCAGGCCCAGCAGGATGTAAATGACGCTCTTTTTGAAATCCAGGTCAAGCAGGCTTGCAGCCAAAGTTCCGGTCCAGGCGCCTGTGCCGGGGATAGGTATACCTACAAAAAGCAACAGAGCCATATAGAGTCCCACGCCGGCTTTGGATTCCAGTTTACGTCCTCCTTTTTCACCTTTCTCAAGGCACCAGCGGCAGAAACCGCCTATGACTTTCTTGTCCTTGCCCCAATCCAGGATCCTGCGTGCAAACAGGAATATGAACGGAACCGGGAGCATATTGCCCAGCAGTGCCACGATTATGGACGGTACGGTAGGTAGGTCAAAGCCTACGGCATACGGTATGGCACCGCGAAGCTCAATCAGCGGGACCATGGATATGAGAAAGACTATCAGGTATTTTTTCATAATTCTTGGGGCAGAATTGATTGAGAGAGTTTGTTCAGGTCTTTGTCTTCGGGATCAAGCGCAAGTCCGTCATGCAGGAATCTTTCCGCCTGATCGGTGCGTCCGGTCCTGTGGGATGAGTCGGCCAGATAGTAGTAGAGCTCCACATACATCTCCGTAGGAACGTCATTGTCAAGCATGAGCATGGCCAGAGTATCCATGAATTTGTCATACGCCTGATCATACTGCTCCATCTCATACAGACAGCGTCCGCAGTAGTAGAGCAGGGTATATGAAGCCTGATCATCGTCCAGTAACGCTTTGTATATGTCATAAGCGTCTTGCCATTCCTCCATATTGAAGATGCAGCTGGCTTTCATCATGCGGGCCGATTTGTCATCGGGCTCAATTGCTTCAATGAATTCAAAGCATTCACGGGCCTTGGCATAATCGTTTTTCTCATAATAGATCCTGCCCAGCTGGTCCCAATAATAGGTGTCGTATGCAAACTCGTCAAGCAGGTGGTTGTACCATTCTATTGCAGTGTCAGCCTGGCCGGTGTCAAAGAACAGGTCGGCCTGAAGTTCTATGAAGTTGCGGGAGTCGGGTGACAGTACCAGAGCCATGTCCAGCCATTTCTGGCATAGGTCATAGTTGCGGTTGTCCATATATTTGACGATAATGTCATTGAGCATGCCCGGATCGTCGTCGCTAAGACGTACAGCTTGCTCAAAAAAGGCGTCGGCTTCATCGGGACGGTCAAATGAAAGTTCAATCTCGCCTTTCAGGTAGAGCAGTTCCTGATTGTCGGGGTCCGAAATAGACTCGGCCAATACCCTGGCCTCATCTTTCAATCCGCGACGGAGCAGATTGTTTGCCTTGGCTATGAGAATGTCGGCATCGGTCGGGTGAAGCCTAAGCCCATACTCAACTGCGGCATCGGATTTGTCAAGTTCACCGTTCATGGAGTAATACTCGGCTATATTGGCAATATCCATGCTGTCAAAATAGATTGAGCCGCCATCAGACATCATATTCTCATACGATGCGAGGAGTTCAGTAAACTCCTGACTGTCATAATATGATGCTGAGTCGTCTTTCATCATCAGGCTTTGTCCTTGACCTTGCTCCAGGTATCCTTGAGGGATACGGTGCGGTTGAATATGAGATGATTGGATGTAGAATCCTTGTCAGTGCAGAAATAGCCAATGCGCTGGAACTGGAAGTGATCCATGGGCTTGGTATCGGCCAGATACTGCTCAACGTAGCAGTTCTCACGGATTTCAAGTGAATCCGGGTTCTTCATCTCCTTCAGGGCATCGATTACATCCATTCCCTCCTCACGCAGGCGGGCCAGCTCGTCACGCGGGTTCTCTACCTTCCAGAGACGGTCGTACAGACGGACCTCGGCCTTGATGGCGTGGGCTGCGCTTACCCAGTGTATGGTACCCTTGCACTTGCGGTTACAATCAGATTCTCCGGTCTTGGTGTTGGGGATATATTCGCAGTAGACCTCCTCAATTGTGCCGTCGGCAGCTTTCTTGCAGCCTGTGCAGAGCACGATGTAAGCGCTCTTAAGACGTACCTCACGTCCCTGTGAGAGACGGAAATACTTGGCTGGAGCATCCTCCATAAAGTCTTCACGCTCAATCCAGAGCTCACGGCTGAATGTAATCTTGTGCGAGCCTGCCTCGGGATCTTCGGGGTTGTTGATTGCCTCAAGTTCCTCGGTCTTGCCCTCCGGATAGTTGGTAACAATCAGCTTTACCGGATTGATTACGGCCGATACGCGTGTGGCACGGCGGTTAAGGTCCTCGCGGATGGCTGACTCCATCAAAGCCATGTCGTTCAGGGCATCGAACTTGGTGTAGCCGATGCGGTCCACGAACATGCGGATGGACTCCGGTGTGTAACCACGGCGGCGGTAGCCGCAGATGGTAGGCATGCGGGGATCATCCCATCCTGATACCATGCCGTTCTGTACCAGAGCCAGCAGATTACGCTTGCTCAGAAGGGTATAGTTAAGGTTGAGCTTGTTGAACTCAGTCTGACGGGGACGGTTATCGTCCAGGTCCTCTCCCTTCTTGAGCCAATCTATGAACAGGTCATAGAGAGGACGGTGAGGTACAAACTCCAGCGTGCAAAGAGAGTGGGTGACACCCTCAAAGTAGTCGCTCTGGCCGTGAGCGAAGTCATACATGGGATATGCCTTCCACTTGGTGCCGGTACGGTGATGAGGAGTCTTGACTATGCGGTATATGATAGGATCCCGGAACAGCATGTTGTTGTGCGCCATGTCAATCTTGGCGCGCAGCACCATTGAGCCCTCTTCAAGTTCGCCGCTGTTCATCTTGTAGAACAGGTCCAGATTCTCCTGGACGGGACGGTCACGATAGGGGCTGTTTATACCGGGCTGGGTGGGGGTGCCTTTCTGTGAGAGGATAGTCTCCTGATCCTGCTCGTCAATGTAGGCTTTGCCCTCCTTTATAAGTTCAACAGCAAAATCCCAAAGCTGCTGGAAATAGTCTGAAGCATAGAATTCGTTCTCCCAATGGAATCCAAGCCACTGGATATCCTCCTTGATGGCATCTACATACTCAGTATCCTCCTTGGTGGGGTTGGTGTCGTCAAAACGAAGGTTGCATATACCTCCGTGTTTTTCGGCCATACCAAAGTCCAGGCATATTGCCTTGGCGTGGCCTATGTGAAGGTAACCATTGGGTTCGGGCGGGAAACGCGTTTGTACACGTCCTCCGTTCTTGCCCTCAGCAAGATCCTTCTCTACCATCTCCTCAATGAAGTTCAGACTTTTCTTTTCGCTGCTTTCAGCTTCGGTCTTTTCTGTCATAATATACCTGATTTATTAACGGGTTGCAAAATTACTATTTTTCGGCGAAAAGCCACGTGAAGTCTTCAAGGAATGTTGTGCCTGAAAGGGATAAGAAGAATTTGGTTCCTGTCATCTCGTGGTCATCCTTGCCATAAGCGATGAATCTTATCTGAGCCTCAGGATGGTTGGCCGCAAATTCGTTGTAATTGCCGAGTGGTACCGTGGTGTCGTATTTTGAATGGAGGAAAACGATCCTGTTTTTGACTTCCCATCCCTGGACCAGTGAGTTATCCTCAATGGCAGTCTTCATATTTTGAAATAAGTCACCGTTTTCAAGTGAGGTGGAGTTGTCGTTCCAATATCCGATAAAACCGGGTGTGAACATATGTGACAGATCGGCAGTAACATAATAATAGGTTCCCAGCAGGCTTTTGCTCTTGGACCGTGTGGGAAACAACTCCTGCATCTGCTGGGGTGAGTAATATGTTCCGTCAGATGCTGTAAGTCCGTTTTCGGTCATTTCATAGAACTTTTCCCTTATCTGACCGGTGGTCATCTCTTTGCTGTCAATCCAATCCATAATACCGGTATCAATGAACTGCTTGGTCAGGAAATCGCCGATGGAATAGCCTTTTAGGTTAGGATGGGCTTGGATCATGCCTTTTACCAGAAGAGGGAGGACCAGCGGTTCGGGCGTAGTGCCATGTTTGTGCTGAGTCTTAACGCCGTATGACTGGCCGTCGTCTTCAAAGTAGTAGTTGAATGTCTGTATCAGGTCATAAGGGCCGTCTCCACAGAAACTGCCGGCAAAATGAAATATCTCATCCAATGCATGCTGTTCAATGAATCTGTGGGTAGCCAGGGCAACGGCTCCTCCCTGCGAGAATCCCAAACATATGGTTTTCCAGTCATCGGCAAACGGTTGGGCGTTATAAAGGTCCTTGTAAAGTTGCAGGCCGTATTTAAGTGCATCGGTAACCTGACGGGCCGTAAGATCCTGTACCAGATAGGGATGGATGCGATCTCTTGATATACCATAGCCCTGATAATCAGGCATGATCATTATGCTGCGTCTGAGTTCCGGAATATCAGCCTGGGTGGGCAGTGACGCCATGACTACGGCATCCCCGCTTTGGAAATTGCCGAGAGCCGATGTAGGACACTCCTTGTTGGATGTAATGGTGATGTGGCAGCCTACAATTACGGACTTTATGGTTTGTACACTGTCATCATCGGCGGGCTTCCATGCAACCAGGGCCGATGAAAGCGTGATGGGATTCCCGTTCTCGTCGACCGATGGGTATGAGTACAAGCAGGTTATGGATTTGCTATCTGAGAGCTTCAGTATCTGGTACTCGGGTTCATCAATGTCGACAGGGGGATATCTGTCAGGTTCCAGACATGAAAACATGACGGAAACGATGACGATAAATGGCAGAATCTTTCTCATACAGGCGGTTTTATACAGCAAAGGTAAGTATATTTGTGACTGCAATCAAGCCCCCCGATATGAATGACAGATTAATAGCTCAACTCAGGACGTCTGCCGACAGGTATGAATGCCGGTCTTTCATAGAGGGTGATCCCATCCGTTTTCCTCACAGGTACACCAATGCGCAGGACATTGAGGTGTCGGCCTTTATATCCGCGTGGATGGCATACGGGAGCCGCAAGGTGTTCCTGGGCGTACTGGAAAAGATACACATGATGATGGATGATGCCGGCGGTCCTTACCGTTATGTGGTGTCGGGATCATGGCGTTGCGCAGGCGGTGACGGATGCCTGTACAGATTCTACAAATGGTCTGATTTCACCGCTCTTTGCCAGAGGCTGGCAGACATTTATTCGCGTATGGAGAGCCTGGAACAGCTGTTTGTGCCGGGTGAGCCGCTTGAGAAAGGCGTATATAACCTGTGCCGGGAGTTTGAGGGCGTAAACGGCATTCCGGTTCCGGGCAGTACGTCGGCCAACAAGAGGCTGTACATGTTCCTCAGGTGGATGGTACGCAGGGGAGGTCCGGTTGATTTCGGCATCTGGAGCAGTGTCAGCCCGTCGCAGTTGCTGGTTCCGGTGGATACTCATGTCTATACTGTAGCCAAGTCGCTGGGGCTTACCCAAAGGAGTTGCGCAGACCTTAAGACGAGCATTGAAATAACCGGTGAAATGGCCTTGATCTGGCCCGATGATCCCGCCCGTGGTGATTTTGCTCTCTACGGTAGCCAAGTGATGCAATAAAATGTTATATTTGCCGGATAGGTAAGAAAAAGATGGAATCACTCTCTATTCTCATACCCGTATATAACTGGGATTGCACTCAGTTGATAAAGGACTTGCATTTCCAAGGGCTGACATTGGGAATCCCTTATGAGATAATCGTAGCGGACGACTGCTCGACAGACAAGGATCTCAAGGAGAAGAGCCGTCTGGTTGCCGAAACTCATGAAAACTGCCGCTATTTTGCACTTCCGCACAACATAGGTCGTTCCGCTATCCGCAACTTCATGGCGGATCAGTCCCAGTACGATAAACTGCTTTTCCTGGATTGTGACGCTGAGGTTAAGAACAAACAGTTCCTCAAGAAATACATGGATGCATCCCATAAGGCATCGGTTGTATGCGGTGGACTGACTCATCCCGATGAGATTCCTCAAAAAGGTATGGAGCTGCGTTATCTGTATGAGAAAAATGCGGCATTTGAGCGTTCGGCAGGTTTCAGGAGCCAGAATCCGTATCTCAGGTTCACATCGTTCTCTTTCCTGATTGAAAGGGAGGTGTTCATGAAAATAAGATTCGATGAGACTTATGTCCGTTACGGATATGAGGATGTGCAGTTCGGTCATGAACTTGAGGAGAACGGCGTGAGCATACTGCATATTGACAATCCTTTGGCTCATATCGGATTGGATGACAGCGCATCGTATCTGAACAAGACCCGTCAGGCCGTTCAGAATGCCTTTGACCATCAGGATGATATAGGTGACAGCTCAAAGCTGCTTACCAATTACAACAAGGTCAGGAGCCTCAGGATGAGGTGGTTGTTCCGCTTTATCTGGGCATTTTTCCAGAAGACCATGGAAAGGAATCTGCTTGGTCCCAAGCCCAAGCTTCGCATATTCTCACTTTATAAACTCTGTTATATCAGTGTACTGTAAGTCATGCAGCCGTTAGCCGAGAGAATGAGACCCCGGTCCCTTGACGATTATGTGGGACAGACGCACCTGGTAGGCCCGGGTGCCGTGCTGCGCCGTATGATTGACTCAGGCAGGCTCTCGTCATTCATCCTATGGGGTCCTCCCGGAACGGGCAAGACCACTCTGGCTCAGATAGTGGCCACCAAGCTGGAGCTGCCCTTCAGTACCCTGAGCGCCGTTACTGCAGGCGTCAAGGAGGTCCGTGAGGTAATAGACCGCGCACGCAGCAATCCGTTGTTCAGGACAAAGGGCAGTCCGATACTTTTCATTGATGAGATACACCGTTTCAACAAGGCGCAGCAGGATTCTCTGCTGGGTGCGGTTGAACGCGGTGACATCACTCTTATAGGAGCCACTACCGAGAATCCCTCATTCGAGGTGATCCGCCCGCTGCTGTCCCGCATGCAGGTTTATGTACTCAATTCACTTGAAAAGGATGACTTGCTCAAACTGCTGGACCGTGCCATAAAGACCGATGTCATTCTCAAGGAGCGTAATATAGAACTCAAGGAGACCACTGCCATACTGCGCTTCTCGGGAGGCGATGCACGCAAGCTGCTCAACATACTGGAACTTGTAGTTGAAGCAGACAGTTCCGATAAGGTGGTAATCACCGATGAAATCGTGAATGAGCGTCTGCAGCAGAACCCGTTGGCATACGACAAGGACGGTGAGATGCACTATGATATCATATCGGCTTTCATAAAGTCCATACGCGGAAGTGATCCGGATGCCGCCCTCTATTGGCTGGCACGCATGGTGCAGGCCGGTGAGGATCCCGCTTTCATAGCCCGTCGTCTGGTGATATCGGCCTCCGAGGATGTGGGCCTGGCTAACCCCAATGCATTGCTGCTGGCCAACGCGGCATTTGATGCTGTGATGAAGATAGGATGGCCCGAGGGACGCATTCCACTGGCCGAGGCAACCGTATATCTGGCTACCAGCCCCAAGAGCAATTCAGCCTATATGGGTATAGCCAATGCCCTGGCCAAGGTGGGAGAGACCGGCAACCTGCCGGTGCCGTTGCATCTGCGCAATGCACCCACATCACTTATGAAAGACTTGGGATACGGAGAGGATTACAAGTATGCCCACGATTATGCCGGCAACTTTGTAAATCAGCAGTATTTGCCCGATGAGATTAAGGATACCCGTTTCTGGGAGCCCCAGAACAATCCTCAGGAAGAAAAGATAAAGGAGCGTATGGATGCTCTGTGGAAAAGACATTAACTTAATTACTAAATACTATAGTTATGAAAAAGAATTATTTGTATTTGACGCTTATAGCGTTTGCTGCATTCAGTTTGACATCATGCGATGATGATGAGAAAGTTCCGGAACAGGAAACCGGAATAGTTGGTACATGGGAGGGTGAAGCCGACGAGTATCATTATCCTGTTGTAACATTTAATGCCGACGGTACTTATGAGTGGGAGTGGGCAGGTATTCATAAGATGAAAGATACGGGTAAATATACCTATGAGGAAGGTAAGAGGATTGTTATGAATCCTTCCAAGTACTATGAATATGATGATGAAAAGGGTAAGTATGTTACTGGTGATCCGGGGTATACCGGCGATCGTAACTGCAGGATAATAGAGATAAATCCTGGCTTGATGCGAGTTAATCTGAACGATTATTTCATGGGCGGTGGCCAGGGAGAAGGTTTTGATTTTACTCTTTACCGTAAGGGATATGTTCAGGATATCAAGACCAAAGACCTTGAGGGAACCTGGGAGTCATATGAATCAGACGGAAGTTTGTCAACCCGTATCGTCATATCCGGCAGCAACTACACTGCATATGATGTATGGACCGTGCAGGATACCATTCTGTGCGCCGAGAAATCTACTGGTACCTGGAGTGTCAAAAACAGCGTGATGACAGTGAAACCGTCAGAAAACCTGTTCTCTTATGAGAGGGTAAACAATGATTACGTTTATTCTGTAGTTGATCCGGAAACCTTGGAAGCTGAGCAATGGACCAGTGCTTCATGGACCCAAGATGAATATACCCAAAAGATATACCTCTCTGATGACAAGAAGACACTCTATGCAGGCGGTGTTAAGTTCACAAAGAAGTAAGAATCAGACAACCGATAAGAAAAGGGTGCGGAGATTTCTGCACCCTTTTTTATTGTTCAATACTCAGCGTACTGATGAGCCGGTCGTATCGGGAACCGCGCTGACGGTAGTAGAGTAGGATCAGGTACTCGTTTTTGGCTTCATACCAGTCGCCCTCCGTGGGCTTGGTCTGGCCTGTGGTCTCTCCGTCAGGCACCCACAGATACTGATAATCATATGCGCCCATCTTGAGCAATACGGTGGTCTGATAGGCCTTTTCCTGACTGTTGTATTCCATCTCGTACCTGGATGTCAGGTTTCCTCCGTTGAAATGGCCTGAGATGTACAGTTTACCTCCGGTAAGCCGCTCGCTTGCAAGATTAAAGTGTACGAACACATAATCAGCTTCAGTATCACTGTTGCCTGCCTGGCTGTAACGTATCAGGTATCGGCCGTTATGGTCAAAATCAAAAGTGTAGGCATGGCGGCGCTGATCCTGTATGAGTGTGGCATGATAGAAGGGATCATGGAATGAGATCCGGTCAACGTTCAGGTTGATGTCATATCTGCTGGTAACCTCAAAGCGGCGGAACTCGTTCCCGGCAGGGAATATCAGCTCCCGGCAGTGCTCGTAGGTGAGGCGGTTGCCTGCATTGTAGGTTGGAGTGGGGTTGGTTACGGCATTGTCAGTCCTGCGGTTCTGCATGATTACGGTGTACAGTTCCTTATTGGGATCCCGTACGGTCAGTCCTCCGTAGTTTATTGTAGGATTAAGCTGTTGGTGTGACTCGTGAGAATCAATATCCGTATTGCCGTCAACTTTTGCCGAGAGCAGTGGCTTACCCTCAGATACGCAGAACCTGAAGTATGCAACCTCACGGTCATCCTCACGTATCGAGATGCGGTAGTTGCCTGACAGTTTAAGTCTTACCTGACTGTTGGGGATGACCAGGCTGTAATGCGTGTAGTCAAAAGTGGTGTTCAGGGAATTCTCCCAGTTATCTATGGTTTCACCGTTGAATCCATCCATATAATCGGACTCAAGTATACCGGTGGACGGTTTCCATGCGGCATCGCAGTGCTGGATATTATATGTAAAACGGTGATATTCATGAGACATCTCGTCAAATGAGAACTCTATCCGGTCATCGCTGCCCAATGTTATGATTGCCGGCCTTTCCCAATCACCGTTTACGATAGTACGCAGGGTGTTGATGCGGTCCGATGCACTCCCCGTCCACTGTGCCCTGGATGTTGCGGAAACAGTGATGAACGCTGCAAGAAATATGTATATGAGGAGTCTTTTCATATCCGGTTCTCTTGTTCTGTAGGCTCCATATGTATGGCTACATGGGTGTTCTGTCCGAAGCGCTCCTTTAACTGGCGTTCAATGGAATCAGCGTGGTCATGAGCCTTGGTCAAGGTTATGTCTCCGTTCATGAGTATGTGTAACTCGATGGCGTAGCTGTTGCCAATACGTCTGGTACGCAGATCATGAGGCTCAATTACATCGGGCTCAGACTGTGCTATCTTCATTATCTCATCCTCAATCTCATCGGGTAGGGAATGCTCCAGCAGATCTCTCATGCCCCTGAGGATGAGATCGACAGCAACCTTGACTATAAAGGCACCTACAATTACTGATGCAATGGGGTCAAGCACTGTCCAATGCTGACCGAGCAATACGGCTCCACCTATTCCTACGGCTGTTCCTATGGAAGACAGGGCATCGCTGCGATGATGCCAGGCGTTGGCTTCAAGCGCGGTGGATTCCAGTTTCCTGGCATGGTGTATGGTATAGCGGTAGGTCAGTTCTTTAAGCACTATGGAAACAAGGGCAGCCCAAAGTGCCAACATGCCGGGAGCTTCAAGTTCTTCTCCCTTACACCAGTCTGCTATGCGTATGGCGCCGTTGTAGAATATGCCCACGGCCACAATCATAAGCGCAATTCCGATTATTGTCAGAGCAAGTGTCTCATACTTTCCGTGGCCGTAATCATGCGATTTGTCCTGTGGCTTTCCGCTTATATGGACAAACACCAGTACAATCAGGTCTGTTACGAAATCGGACAGTGAGTGTATGGCATCGGCCAGCATTGCGGCACTGTGCCCCAAGATACCTGCCACGAACTTGAAAGCCAGAAGTGCTACGTTTACCGCACCTCCCGCCAGCGTTACCTTGTATATCTGTTTCTGCCTTTCCATTACATCCTAAAACGTAAATACTATAGTATTTATTGCCGGAAGTTAGGTTTTTTATGTAGGTTTGCGTATCATTAAATCATTTATTAACCAAGCTTATGAAAAAGATTCTGACATTGGTAGCCATGGTATCATTCCTTATGGCTCCGGCTACAGCACAGGAACTCAACAATTTCTCAAGAGGACGTCAGCAGGTCAAGTCACCTGAAATTAACGGTGAAAAGGTAACGTTCCGCCTTAATGCCAATTACGCCACTGTGGTAAATCTGCAGGGTAACTGGCTGGAGGGTAGTATCCCCATGCAAAAAGGACAGAACGGAGTATGGGAAGTGACGATAGACACTCCGTCTCCTGAAATCTACACCTATAACTTTGTTGTTGACGGCGTATCGGTGAACGATCCCCAGAACTATATGGTACAGCGTGACGGAACCCGTTACCTGAATATGCTGATGGTGCCCGGAGAGCGCTCGGAGAACTATTTTGAGGCTAATCAGCGTGGTACAGTAACATACCGCTGGTATGACAGCAAGATACTGGGTATAAACCGCCGTGTGACCGTCTATACTCCTTACGGGTATGAGACCAGCGGCAAGAAATACCCGGTGCTGTACCTGCTTCATGGTGCAGGCGGTGATGAGGAGGC
>Ga0265298_10006211_pt1 | contig 14797 bp, 7 predicted proteins | sample AusTroGonzalo_MG_3_FD_193486 | JGI IMG/M metagenome (GOLD analysis project Ga0265298, IMG submission 193486) | Bovine rumen microbial communities from tropical cattle in Woodstock, Queensland, Australia - Gonzalo_01 | ecosystem: Host-associated > Mammals > Digestive system > Stomach > Rumen ... | reverse complement strand
CAGCACCGCCTACGGTCTCCGCATGGGCGAACACGGCATAATAGGTCACATCCTCGGTGACTGCGGGGAAATCCGCTACCTTGGTGTACAGCACCACCGGTACTTCCTCGGCCGTTCCGCTAATAGCGGCATTGGTCCAACCGACGAACACATCGCTCCGGTCGGAACAGCTGACCGGTTCCTCCGGCAGCTCCGGCAGCTTGCGGTTTTCCACGATGGAATCGATGCGTATGATCTCGCCGTTGACCGACCAGTTGACGCCGTACTTCGTCTCTGCCACGATTGCTCCGCCTTCGCAGGTCGGCGTCATGGACGCCAAGTCCACACGCTGCCCTACCTTGTCACCCCATATGTACTCCGCCAGCTCGGGATAGTCGATGAAGGGGTTGCGGTTATGCTGGATGCCGTACACGGCCTGGTTGCGGTCGATCTCTTTCTGCGACACCGGATCGGCACGGTGCCATTTCATCAGCAGGTTCTTCGCATACTCGGTGAAATCGGTCTTATTGGCCTTGAACATCGCCGAACCGTAATCGGCATTGATCGAGTTGTCGCGGTAACGCGCCACCATGTACATGAACGTACGCGCAAAATCCCCTTTGTAGTTGTCGTGGGGTTCAAACACCTTGCCTGAATAACCGGCGAACGTGTTCGAGCCTATCTTACCCATCGCATGATTGCCGGTGTTCTTGGATATACCTGTTCCGTTGGCGCCGCTCACTTCGCCGTACGCATAATTGCTGCGGAGGTTATTGACGCGGGCGTCGGTCGGATAGACGTTATATAGGTCGGACACCATCGGGCCGCTGCCTAACCAGGACTGGCAGCACACGTGCTCTTTGTTCCAGCCGTCGCAGACAGCACTCTGCGGACGGTTGGCGTCGTCCATCGTGAAGCGGCAGGTCGAATACATGTCCCACAGCGTGTCGGCATAGAAATCCGTCTGCTCGTAATAGGGTTCCAGACTCTTGTACGCAATGACGGTATGATCCTTGATGATGCCGTTCAGGGCATTCAGGATATTATCCGCATTCGTCTTGCCGTCCACGGCATTGTAATAATTGGTCGGGATGGATGCCTGACCGGTAATCACATTAGCTTTCGCCTGTCCGATGAACAACCCCAGCACCAATGCGATTAGATATATACGTTCATTCTTCATTTTTTCATGCTTGATTTCTTTGTTGTGATCTCGTGGTCACGTGATCTCGTGATCTCGATTTGTCTTTTGTCTTTTGTCTTTGAGGCCGCAGGCTGGTCTAGTAGAAAGTTGAAAGGTGAAAGGTGAAAGGAGCGGTCTTTCTACTTTGAGCGTAGCGGTCTTTCTACTTTGAGCGAAGCGGTCTTTCTACTTTGAGCGTAGCGGTCTTTCTACTTTCTACTTTCTACTTTGAGTCCGAAGGACGGTCTTTTATCACCTCACTCTCCTTCCCGTCACATCATACACCGCCTCGCCGCGGATGATCAGCAACCGGCCGTCCTTGAGTATTTTCCGGCTCTGCACCGTGTCCTGACGGACGCGTTCTGTTTCGGTCGCCGTCTCGCAGGAGGTGATATAACGGCTGTACGTGGTGCTGGAACCGCTACTGTTCATCGTAACCGCCACGGATGCAAAACGACGATGGCCGCTCGAGCCTCCTACGGTGAAGACCACTTCATCCGCCTGGCCGGTCCATGTCGGCGATACAAACGTACCTACATTCGTTGTGATGGCATTCGACTTGTCACCGGAACCGAACGTGAGATCGATGCGCGTCATGTTCTCTGCGCTCACCGTCATTGATCCGCCGCCATAGACGCGTACGGCCGTGCCGGAACTATAGTATTTCGGTGCCGTGCCGGCGGTGCCTTGTGCAAACGTGATCTGCACGAACTCACCGTTCACGCTTGTCACGTTCTGATCGCTGTTGAATACGTAGGAGAAGACAATCGTTTCGGTCTTTTCCATGTTCGCCATCTCTTCCACGCGGGCGTTGGCATACACTGCATGCAGCGTGATGTCATCCGTCAGCGCAGGTATCTCCTCTGCGGCCTTGTACAACACTTCCGGCGCATCATCCGACGTACCGCTGATCGTTATGTTCGTCCAACCCATAAACACATTGCTCTCTGTCGAGCAGGAAGAAGGTGCATCCGGCAGCTCCGTCGGTTGCTTGTTTTCCTCGATGGAATCGGTACGAATGAGCTCTCCGTTGGCCATCCAGTTGATGCCGTACTTGGTCACCGGCGTCGGAGGTGTCGGAGGCGTGTCAGCGCCGCGCCAACCGTTGCTCACACCCGGCACGAACTCCGCATCGGACGAAGCCATCAACAGACTCATGTCCACAGCCTCACCCGCATGCTTACCCCATATATATTCCGCTAAATAGGGATAGTCGATGTAGGGATTGCGGTTATGCTGAAAATCGCTCACGGCGTCCTGGCGTTTGATCTCTTTCTCCGACACAGGATCGGCACGGTGCCAGGCGATCAGCACTTCCTGCTCCCAGGGCTGGAACTCCAGATAGTTGTCGTTCTGCATGGCGAACTTGGAACCCACATCGCTGTTGTTCGTACGCCATCCGTTGTATTGCGAGCATACCGGATCGATGTTACCGTCCTTGTCGCGACCGTAACATGTAGCCATGTAGAAATATGCACGTGCAAAATCGCCCTTGTACTCGTCCTTGGGCTCAAACACCCAGAAATCCACGTCGAGAGCGTCATGATGGATCTTGCCTATACGCAGCGAACCGGAAGTCTTTATCTCCTTGACCGGCACACCCAACGGATAATTGCTGCGGGCACTGTTCGCCGTACTGTTGGACGGGTTCAGATGATAGCAGTCCTTGTACGCATCATTCTTGCCTCCGCCCCACCAGCTCTTGGCAAAACTATGCTCTATGTTGCATCCGGACACGGCTGTACCCGGCGAACCGAACTTCTGCCATTCATCGCAGTACATGTCCATGCAATAGCCGTTCTCGTCCTGATCGCTGTAATAGAACACCTCCCAGGTATCAGTACCATACGCAATAGCCGTATGGTCACGAATGAGTGCTTTGAGGTTGCCTTTCAGTTCGGCGTCCTTCATTCCCGTCACCCCGTCATAAAATCCGGGCGTCATACTCTCCGCCCATCCCATCTGCGCCATCATCCCCAGCGCCATCCAAAAAAGTACATGTTTTTTCATGATATATGATTCTTAATTTTTAATTTTTAATTTGTAATTTTTCATTGAGTAGCCTTTGGCTGCCTATTTCTCGTGATCTCGATGTCTTTGAGGCCGCAGGCCGGTCTTTCGACTTTCGACTTTTGTCTTTCGACTTTTGTCTTTCGACTTTGAGCGCAGCGGTCTTTCTACTTTCTACTTTGAGCCCGAAGGGCGTTCTAAATTAATTTGTAATTTGTAATTTCTATCCCCTTTCTACTTTGAGCGCAGCGGTCTTTCTACTTTGAGCGAAGCGGTCTTTCTACTTTAATTGCCGCTTTCGACGAAGCGTTCTCACAACACCTCATGCAAAATCTCACTCACCGTCGGATGCGGGAACACCACTTGCTCCATCTCCGGCACGGTATAGCCGTTGCGTACGGCGAACGATGCCGCCGCCACGAACTCCGAGCAGGGATTGCCGATCATATGCACGCCCAACACCATCCGCGTCTTCTTATCCACCACCATCTTGCACAGCCCCGTCTCACCCTCGTTCTCCGCCATGAACCGGCCGCTGAACGTCATCGGCAGTTGCCGCACCTCAGCCTGGATGTTCATCTCCGCCGCCTGAGCCTCCGTGATGCCTACCGTCGCTATCTCCGGATTCGTATAAACGACCGATGGAATGGCGTTATATGCGATGCGTTGGAGTGGTATCTGCTTGAGCAAACGCCCCACCATCACCTCTGCCTGACGGGCGGCCGCATGCGCCAACATGATCTTACCCGTCACATCACCGGCGGCATACACATTCGGCAGGTTAGTTTTCATGAATTCATCGACAATAATCGCCCCGCGGCTGAGTTCCAATCCGCTCAAGGCCTCCAAGCCCTGCAGGTTGGCGCGACGGCCTACGGACACTAAGATGCGCTCCGCCTCATATGTCGCCTCTTCGCCGTCTGCACCCGTCACCCGGAGCACGTTGCCCGTGATCGCGGTCACTTTCGTGGACGTGAGGATAGTGATGCCTGCCTTGCGGTATTTGTCCAGCAGCACACGCACCACATCCTGATCGAGATTGGGCAGGATGGTCGGCATGGCTTCGATGACCGTCACCGGCACGCCCAACTCATGATAGAGCGTAGCGAACTCCATGCCGATGACACCGCCGCCTACGATGATGACTGACTGAGGCAACTCGGTAGCCGCCAACGCATCCGTGCTGTCCCATACGGCGGGGTTGTCCTGAATACCCGGGATAGGCGGCACAAAGTTCGTTGAACCCGTACAAATCAGCAGGTTCTCCGCCTCGTAGGTCTCGCCGTTGCACTCGATTCTGACAGCTGACGGCTCCTGGCTGATTACCCTCGCCGTACCGCTCACCAGCGTGCAGTGCTCGTTAGCCAGACGCTGCTTGATGCCCGCCACTAACTTGCGAACCACGATCGTCTTGCGCTTCTGCATGGCGGCAAAATCGCAGGTCACTCTCTCCGCCGTAACACCGTATTTCTGCGCATGTGTGGCGTTATAGTACTGCTTGGCGCCGTACAGCAGGGACTTGGTTGGTATACATCCAACATTCAGACATGTTCCTCCCACGGTGTTCTGCTCAAAGAGCACCACATCCTTTCCGGCTTTTGACGCCTTCTCCGCCGCCGTATATCCCGCCGGCCCTCCACCGATGATTGCGATAAAATATCTGTTCATGTTCTATTGATTGCCTTTTTCGTGATCACGATAATTGCGCATTGTGCATTGTAAATTGTGAGTTGTGAATTCTCACTTCCGGTGTGCTCTGCCGTACCACCGAATTAGCCGGCACATCTTGCGTGAGCCATACGTTACCGCCTATGACAGTGTCGTGACCGATGCGGACACGGCCGAGGATGGACGTGTTCGAATAGACCGTCACATGATCTTCTAATATCGGATGCCGCGGCACATCGACCGGACGGCCCTGCGCATCGTACTCGAAGTTCTTCGCGCCCAGCGTCACACCCTGATAGAGCACCACATGCGAACCGATGATAGCGGTGGCGCCGATGACGACACCCGTACCGTGGTCGATGCAGAAATGGTCACCTATCTGCGCCGCCGGGTGGATGTCTATACCTGTACGCGCGTGAGCCAGCTCCGTCAGCATACGCGGCACGTACGGCACACCTAATTCATATAACGCGTGCGCGGTACGGAAATGCAGCATCGCCTGCGTGAGCGGATAACTGAGGATGACCTCGCCGCGGTCCGACACAGCCGGGTCGTTATGCAGCATCGCATCCACATCCTCATGCACCATACGGCTTATCTCCGGCACCTGTGCCCAGAACGCTTCCGGCAACGCCAATGCCTGCGGTGCCGCTGCCGGAGGGAAAAACTCCGGAAACACCTCCGCCCGCATATGCGCCATCAACTGTTTTAACTGTTCTATGGTTGGTACCAACATCTTTATTATTTACGATTTGACGATTGACGATTTGACGATTGACGATCCTTATTAATTGACGATTTGACGATTTACGATTTGACAATTTATTTACGATTGAGGTCAATTGTACAATTTATTTCAATAAGACAATCATTCGTCCACTCGTCAATTGTCCAATCGTCAATCCTTTTACGATTTATTTACGATTGACGATTTGACGATTTATTTCCTTGTCGTGATCTCGATTTGTCTTTTGTCTTTCTACTTTGAGGCACGTAGTGCCGGTCTTTCTACTTTCAATTTTCAATTTTCAATTTTCAATTTTCAACTAGCCGGCTTCTTTCAACTTTCAAGATTTGACATCGTCAAATAATCGTGCCCCTTGGGGCTAAGAACTTTCAACTTTCAACTTCACTTTTCCCCCATGACCGACAAATACCTCTCCCCCGTGTCGGGCAGCAGTGCTACTATCGTGCGCCCTGCATACTGCTCCTGTGCCGCCAGTTGCATCGCGGCATGGAACGCCGCACCGGACGAGATGCCTACCAACAATCCGTACTGCGCTGCCAGCTGCCGTGCCGCCTCCATCGCCTCCTCGTTCGTGACGGTCATCACGCGGTCTATATACGCCTGCTGACAGGTCTCCGGCACAAAACCCGCACCGATGCCCTGTATGGCATGCGGACCCGCCTGACCGCCGGACAGCACCGGAGACGACGCCGGTTCCACCGCCACTATCTCCACCGCTAAGTTATGCTCCTTGAGGGCACGCCCTACTCCGCTCACCGTGCCGCCTGTACCGACACCGGCGACGAACACATCCACCTGCCCTTCCGTGTCCTCCCATATCTCCTGACCGGTCGTCGCATGATGGACAGCCGGATTGGCCGGGTTGACGAACTGACCCAGTATGATGCTACCGGGCGTCTCACGCTGCAGCGCCTCGGCTCTCGCTATCGCTCCTCGCATGCCTTCCGCACCGGGCGTCAGCACTAACTCCGCCCCGTACACGGACAGCAGGTTACGCCGCTCCACGGACATCGTGTCCGGCATGGTCAGCAGCACGCGGTACCCTTTGAGCCGGCCTATCCATGCCAGCCCCACTCCGGTGTTACCGCTCGTCGGTTCGATGATCGTCCCGCCTGCTTGCAGCAAACCCCGTTGCTCCGCATCTTCTATCATGGCCAAAGCCGTACGGTCCTTGACGCTCCCGCCGGGGTTGAACCGCTCCAGCTTGAGCAGCACTCTCGCCTCCTCCGCCTTCACTTCCAGCATCGGCGTCTTGCCAATCAGTTCTATAAGAGAGTTAACTATCATGTAATTGATTTATTAATTGTGCATTGTGAATTGTGCATTGTGAATTTCCCTCAAGTACACCCTCACGGCCTCAGCCACCATCTCCGGGCAGGGTCTTTTCTCGTAGTACTCCGGTGTACGCTCGGCGGGTCTGGGGTCCAGATCCATCTTCACGTCGCACTGTCCTTTGGGGGCCAGGCCTAACAGCTCCGCGCATATGATCGAACCGTACTTGTCCTTGAACCGCCCTGCCAGCTTCTGCACCAACGCGTAGTTAGCCATCTTGCCTTCGTTGTCATGGGGCGTGCTCGACCCGTTATGCAGGCCTGCCAGCATGAACATACCGCTGGCGGCGCCGCATACCAGTCGCATCCTGCCCATACCGCCTCCGAACGATGCGGACAGCCGCAAGGCCATCTGCTCGTCCGTGATGCCGTACAGGTCCGCACAGGCGGCGAAAACAGCCTGTGAGCAGTTATATCCCTGCTTGAACAGTTCTCCCGCGCGCCGCGCACGTTCTTCTATCTCTTCTTCTTTCATTGGTTGATTGCTTTTCCTATGACTGCTTAGGACTTCCTATTTCTCGTGATCTCGATGTCTTTGAGGCCGCAGGCCGATCTTTCTACTTTTGTCTTTTGTCTTTCTACTTTCTACTAGCCGGCTTCTTTCAACTTTCAAGATTTGACACCGTCAAATAATCGTGCCCCTTGGGGCTAAGAACTTTCAACTTTCAACTTTCAACTCCTTTGAGGCACGTAGTGCCGGTCTTTCTACTTTGAGCGCAGCGGTCTTTCTACTTTGAGGCACGTAGTGCCGGTCTTTCTACTTTGAGCGAAGCGGTCTTTCTACTTTGAGCGAAGCGGTCTCCGGCCTCCGGCCGTTCTACTTCTTTATCTTCGCCTCTCCTGCGATGACCTGCGAGTTGTTCTGCATGATAGACGCCATGTCTACGCCCGTCGCCTCCTTGATCACCTCCATCGTCTGGCGCATCACCACGGGCACGTTGCCGCTGATGCCGGCGGCCTCGCTGCCGCTGGTGCCGTACACATGCACATCATTGATGCTCGTGAGCGGTTCTGCCACCTTGGCGGCCACTTCCGGCAGGATCTTGACCATCATCTCCGCGATAGCCGCACCGTTATACTTCTTGTACGCCTCGGCTTTCTTGTCCATCGCAGCGGCTTCCGCTTCACCCTTCGCCTTGATGGCGGCGGCTTCCGCTTTACCTACCGCCTCTATACCGGCAGCTTTCTGCTGCTGTGCGAACAGCTCCGCTTCCGCCTGCGCTTTGACGGCCGCTGCTTTCTGCTCCGCCTCGTAACGCTCGGCCTCGGCTTTGCGCTTGCGCTGCTCCAGCTCGGCGGCGGCGTTGATCTCTTTCTGGTACTTGTCGGCATCGGCCTGTTTGTTGACCTGCGCATCCAGCAGCTTCTCCTGAATGGCTATCTCCTGCTCACGCAGCAACTGCTCCTGCTTGGCTTTCTCCACCTCCGCCTCGATGGTCAGACGGTTGATCTCTTTCTGCCGTTCCTGCTGACGGATGGACTTGGCGGCCTCCGCCTCCACGGTCTTGACGTTGATCTCCTTCGCCTGCTCCTGTTTCTGAATCTCGTACGCCGCGTCCGCGATAGCCGCCTGCGTGTCCGCCTGTTTCTTCAGGTCCGCCTGCTTGACGGCCAGCTCCGTGTTGCGGATGGCTATCTCCGTCTCGGACTCCACGCGCGCGTCATTGGACTCCTTGGCGGCGATGGCACGCGCAATAGCCACGTCACGCTCCGCATTGGCTTTGTTGATAGACGCCTCTTTGGTGATCTTGCAGGTGTTGTCCGCACCCAGGGCATGGATCAGGCCCTCGTTGTCCGTGATGGACTGGATGTTACAGCTCAGTATCTCTATACCCAGTTTCGCCATGTCCGGCGCCGCTTTCTCCTGAATCTGGTTGGAGAACCCGTCACGGTCCACGTTGAGCGAACGCAGATCCTGCGTACCTATTATCTCACGCATGTTACCTTGCAGCGAGTCACGTATCTCACGCGCTATCTCCTCGCGGTTCTTGCCTAAGAAGTTAGCGGCCGCTACGGCTATCAGCTCCGGCGCTATACGCACCTTGGCCACGGCATCCACATCCACGTTGATGAAGTCCGAGGTCGGCACCGACGAGTCTGTCTTGATGTCCACGCTCAACTGTCCCAGGTACAACCGGTCCACTTTCTGCAAACCGGGGATACGCAGTCCTCCTGTTCCGATGAGGTACTTGGGGTTCTTACGCGGCCAACCCGAGATGACCAGTGCCTGGTTCGGGGAGGTCTTGACATAGGATACCACCACCAACAACAGCAATACGGCTGCTGCAATCACGATTCCGATTAACATGCTTTCGTCCATAATTGTAATGATTTGTAATGATTTATAATGAGTAATAATAGATAAAAATCCATTCTTCTCCAATTTGCCTGCAAAATTACTACAAATATTTGGAATATACAAGTCTTTGGGCAAAAAAATTTGTCTGTGCTTGCACAAGCGTGATTTTTTTGTCCCGCTTTTGTCTTTGAGCGAAGCGGTCTTTCTACTTTGAGCGAAGCGGTCTTTCTACTTTCTACTAGACGGCTTCTTTCAACTTTTTAACTTTCAACTTTCAACTCCTTTGAGGCACGTAGTGCCGGTCTTTCTACTTTCTACTTTGAGCCCGAAGGGCGTTCTAAATTAATTTGTAATTTGTAATTTGTAATTTGTCTTTGAGTCCGCAGGCCGGTCTCTACACTTTCGCCCCTCCCCGGCGAAAGTGTAACAATAAATAAATTTTTACCCAAAATTCTTAACTCTGCGTCAAAAATCACACCTTTCTATTGCATATATCAACTTTTTTTTATAACTTTGCACCCGGAATGTCCTCCCGACGGAACGGGAGGAATGGCCTCCGCCGAGGAGGGATACAAAATACCACCTAATACAACTAGTTCATTTTGGAACAGGTTCGAATTAACGCAAATATTGTGTGAGCCAATGAACATGATGAAAAGTCAGATGACTTCGTTGAGTAAATTGTGGGATAACTATCAGGGAGAAGTGCGATTCTTCGTGATCCTCTCTCTATGTGTGGCGCTGGGGCATTGGTTGGCGCGGTTCATTCCGGTGGACTTCTTTGAGAACGTCCTCCTTCCTATTGAGCATAGCGCCACCACCGCCATTTGTCTGTTGGGATCATGGCTTCTCTTCTCCCATGCGGACGGATTGCGTATCCGTCGGGCATGCGGCTTTGCCCTCGCTATCTGGGGATTGTCGGAAGTCCTTTTCATTGTCCAGGCCTGCGTATGGGACCAGCAGGTGCTCAGTGCCGGAAGCAATGCGCTGTCGACCTATATGCTTATTGCGGGTGATTTCCTCGGATGGCTCCTGCTCATCTACCCTACTGAAACACTCCGTCCGGGCTGGCTGAATGTCAAAAGAGGCCTGCTGCAACTGCTGCCGCTGGTGGTGCTGTGGATAGTTGATTATCTGCTGCCTGTTGACCTGCGCTGGCTCATCTCTCTCTACCCTATCCTGCTCTTTGCGCTGGTGGTGACGCATATACGCGCATATAGAATATGGTGCGAGAACAACTACTCGTCCATGGAGCATATTGATGTGCAATGGATCGTGCGCTATCTGATCATGCTGTTCGTCATGGGCGCCTCCTTCGCCTATATGATGGTATCGAGCAACCCCTGCCGGGCTTTCACCCAGAATCTGCTGCTGCAGTTCATGTTCATCTATAGCGTCGAACAGATCCTTTTCCGTCAGAACCCATGGCCGGATCCCCAAGAGCAGGACAACGCCGAAAGCGAACCGGCAGAGGAACCGTCCGACAACGCCGGTGAGCCTGCAGCCGATCCCGCGCAGGCGGAAAACATCCGTATTCTGGAGGCATGGATGGAGTCCGAGAAACCCTACCAAAATCCGGATTTCAAACTGATTGACTTGCGTGCCGTACTGCCGATGAACAGGACCTATCTCTCGGAACTCATCAACAGCTACTACGGCTACTCGTTCTACCATCTCGTCAAACGCTACCGCATGGAGGAGGCCAAGCGCCTCATGCGTGAGCACCCGGAGATGAAGATGAACGAGATAGCGTACCGCACAGGTTTCTCCTCGCCCAATGTCTTCTCCAAGGTTTTCTCCGATGAAACCGGGCTCACTCCCCGTGAATGGAGCAAGCGCTGCAATGCCCAATAAGTTGAAAGGGGAAAAGTGAAGTTGAAAGTTGAAAGTTGAAAGTTGAAAGAAGCCGTCTAGTTGAAAGGTGAAAGGTGAAAGGAGCGGTCTTTCTACTTTGAGGCACGTAGTGCCGGTCTATATCAATTTTTAATTTGTAATTTGTAATTTGTAATTTCTTTTGTCTTTCTACTTTGAGCGAAGCGGTCTTTCGACTTTGAGCGCCAGCGGTCTCTACACTTTCGCCCCTCCCCGGCGAAAGTGTAACAATTAATCAAAATTTTCCCGAAATTCTTAACTCTGCGTCAATAAATGCACATAGATGTTGCATATTTACTTTTTTTTATATACCTTTGCATCGTTTTTGAGTGGCAAGTGTATAGGTGCAGCATCTATTTTCCCTCATATTCTGCTTTGTCGAAGTGTCCGCTGCACCTATACCGCCACCTTAAACCCTTGCCCCGGCGTTGTTTGCGTTGTTTGCGTTATCGTGATCTCGATTTGTCTTTTGTCTTTTGTCTTTCGACTTTGAGCGCAGCGGTCTAAATTAATTTGTAATTTGTAATTTGTAATTAGTACTGATGCAATAAAATTATTATAATCGAAAACAACACAAAAAACCACTTAAAATATTGCGAAGGAGTTTTAAATTGCTGGTATTAAGCTAATTATACTGACATTTTGAGTGAACGGATTTGATTTGAAAATGTTTTTTTTGTTTATGTCTTTGAGTGCTTTATACTCGCTAGAGTTGGCTAATTGGTAGTAAAAGCTGTCTGGAAGCTTGCTTACAAGCAGGTTTTAGTATCAATTTGTCAAAGAAGCATCGCTTCTAAAGCACTCAAAGGGTTTATCTTTGTTTTTGTTTATTTTTAGTAGACACTACTGTTTTTGTTTCAAATCGAAAAGCAAACATATTCTCATAAAACGATATATATCAGTAAAATACAAGCATATGGAAAGTAATTAACGCATCACTAGTAATTTGTAATTTTGATTCATGATACCCCTAATTATCTTTTTTTCCCTGATGATTACCATCTGTTTGATCGTATCCTTTTACATGTACCTGCAGGACAAGCGGAAGAAACGTGCCGACCGTTCCAAAGCCCCCACCCCCGCACAAGAGGATTAAACTCTTTCTTCTTTGAGCGCCAGCGGTCTCTACACTTTCGCCCCTCCCCGGCGAAAGTGTAATAATAAATAAATTTTTTTCCAAAATTCTTAACTTTGCGTCAAAAAGTGCATATGCGTGTTGCGTATGTGCATATTTTTTTATAATTTTGCATCGAAATTTGCACAAACTATGCAAACTCGAAATGTAAAGTTCAATTTTACCCCCCCCCCCATTGCGAATATGTCGTAAATGGCGGCATGACGGGTAGTAGCAACGCTAAAGGCGGTGCATGGCTTTTATAGCTATGTATCGTCTTTTTTGATGCGCTTGTGGATAAATAACACCGCAAAAAAATACGATTATTAAAAATGAACTATCATAACAAAAAACAAGCAACAACTAATTAACCATATTGTTTAATCAAAAAATTTAAATGTATGAGAAAAAAATTATTTACATTTCTTCTCGCCCTCGCGACAAGCGTGGGGATGATGCACGCAGCTGTTGATGATAGCGGTTCGTGCGGTGACAACGTCACCTATTCATTCAACGGGACTACCGGCGCAATGACTATTACCGGTACAGGTCCGATGACGGAGTACACCAGTTCGTATTATCTCCCCTGGAAAGATTACAAATCATCCATTACATCCGTTACGGTTACTGACGGTGTGACCACTGTTAGCGGAAACTCGTTCGGTCAATGTACCAACCTCACAACGGTTGTTATCGGTAATGATGTAGAAACCATAGGAGAGTTCGCATTTAACGATTGCGGCGATTCATTCACTACGCTTACATTAGGAAGTAGCCTTAAAAGCGTTGGAATGGCAGCTTTCCTTAATGCCCACGGTATTACTACGCTTACTCTCCCGGACGGCTTTGAAACCGTTGGCGATTATGCTTTCTGTCGTTTGGAGGCTCTTCAAACCCTTAATATTCCAAGCAGCGTAACGAGCATTGGTGCATCCGCTTTCTATAGATGCTATCCGTTGGCTACAATCAATTGCGCCGCCGTCACTCCTCCGTCACTTGGTACTGATGCGTTTGGTGACATAGCCAATAAGTCAAACATTCCTCTGTATGTTCCGAGCGGAAGTGTAGCCGCTTACACCGCAGCTGCTCAGTGGAATGCTTTTAATATCCAAGGTGAAGATCCGACACCCGGCGGCGGCGATGAACCGAGTGGCGGCGATGAACCGGAAGAGCAAGTAATCGTTATTGCCACCAACGCTTCGCAATCCAGTTATACGCAAGGCGTTGTAACGATCTCCTGCGTCGATGGGGGAGACGGTGATGGCTTCTATTTGAAAAAAGACAAAAACGCAACTATCACCATTTCAGGATCTTCTAAAATTATTTCAAAGGTTGAGTTGGTTCCCGGATATTATAAGTCTAACCACCAATACGTTAGCGCTAATGGCGCATCTCCGACCTCTTCCAATGAAGATTTAATCACCTTCCCGGATCTTAATTCCAAGAACGTGGAATTAGCGATTTCAAATAATTCTTATACTATTCAAATTAAAGAAGTAAGAGTTACCTTAGTTAGCGAGGAAGAACCTACAGACGGTGTAATCGTCATTGCCACCAATACACAGCATTCCATTTACACGAAAAATACGGTTACAATCACCTGCACTAGTAAAGGAGACGGTGATGGCTTCTATCTCTCTGACGGTGGAGGCACTGCAACGATTACCAATTCAGGAACTATTACCAAGGTTGAGTTGGTTCCCGGATATCGTATGTATAACCACTCATACGTGCGTGCTAATGGTGCAGAACCGACTTCTTCCAGTGAAGAGGTAATCACCTTCGCCAATCTCAATACCAATAGTGTGGCATTATCGTCTTCACAATCCATTCAGATTAAAGAAGTAAGAGTTACCGTAGTTGGCGGCGGCGATGCTCCGGAGCCGGAACCTTGGAGCGGCATTCCCGATGCATTTACTATTAATGCAGATGGCGACCAAGTGCATTTCTCACAAGGTAACTTGCAGTATGTAGGTGGCGCATGGCAGTTCGCAGAGAACCAATGGGATGTGATTGGCGAATCGCAGGCTGACAACAACCGCGACCTCTTCGGTTGGGGTACCGGTGATGCACCTAACAAAGTGAGCGAGGATAATGGCGACTATGCAACCTTTAATGATTGGGGTGATAATCTTGAAGGCGGTTGGCGTACGCTGACTAAACAAGAGTGGCGCTACTTGTTTGATGATCGTGAAACAAATTGTACCGTCAATAATGTAAGTAATGCACGTCGTACACAGGCTACTATCAATACGGATGGCACAGCTGTACATGGTGTGATTCTCTTCCCGGATGGCTATGCCGGTGGTACGCCTGCAGGTGTTACATGGGGAACAATCAATGCCGGAAGTAACTGGAGTACTACGTGTACCACAGCCGGTTGGGCTGCATTAGAGGCAGCAGGTTGCGTCTTCTTGCCTGCTGCTGGTCAACGCTCTGCCGATAATGTGGCCAATGTAGATGTCCGTGGTTTCTATTGGAGCTCTTCATTATACGATTGGACGGAAGGTCAAGTGTGCGGCGTAGCGTTCAATCAGGGCAATTGTAGTGCTTGGTACGAAGATGATCCAAATAATGGATTCTCCGTTCGTCT
>Ga0265298_10006210_pt1 | contig 14797 bp, 14 predicted proteins | sample AusTroGonzalo_MG_3_FD_193486 | JGI IMG/M metagenome (GOLD analysis project Ga0265298, IMG submission 193486) | Bovine rumen microbial communities from tropical cattle in Woodstock, Queensland, Australia - Gonzalo_01 | ecosystem: Host-associated > Mammals > Digestive system > Stomach > Rumen ... | reverse complement strand
TCACGGGGGCGTGGGACATCTGCGCGGAGGCCATATCGGGCTTCTGGGGCGATTGCACCGCCGCCTTCAAGGACATCGGCGAGATATTCGGCGAGACATGGGAGGTCATCAAGACCGCCATCGGCTCAGGCGACCTCGCGGGGGCGGCGAAGGTGGGGCTTGCGGCGCTGAAGCTCGTCTGGCTCAAGGGCATCTTCCCGCTCCAGAAGGCGTGGATAGAGCTGAAGAACCTGCTTGCCGACTCCTGGACAGTCGTCGTTTACGGCATCCTCAAACTCGGCAACAACCTCTGGTACGGGCTTCTCACTGGACTCTACAGCGTTGGCGACGCCATCGCGGACGCCTGGGCGGGCATCTGGAACGGCATCGTCGACGTGTTCGAGAGCACCTGCAAGTGGATCGAGAAGCAGTGGGTGAAGCTCGCCACGGTGTTCGACAGCTCGAACGTGACGGACGCCGCCCTGCAGGCGGTCGAGAGGAAATACGCGAATGCGAAGGACGAGAGGGAGCGGCAGTTCGCCGCGGCAGTCGGCGGACGCAGGGAGAGGCGCGAGGCGCTCTCCCGCGAATGGGATTCCTCCAATGCCGCCATAGACCAGGCGCAGAGCCAGGCCATCATCGAGAACCAGGAGAAGTACCGCGGCCTCATCGACGACGCGCAGGCGAAGATCGGCGAGGCGACGGCGGAGTGGCGCGACGCCATGGACGCTGTGAAGAGGACCGCAGCCGAGCGGGCCGCCAAGGCCGAGGAGGCGAAGGGGCGCACCGCCCAGGCCGCGCGCGGCACAAGGCAGGCCGCCGAGCGGGCGGGACTCTCCGCCGACAGGGGCGGCGAGCGCGGCTCAGCGGGCAGCTGGAGCCTCCGCGAGCTCAAGGGGATGTTCGGGAACACCGACTTCGAGCAGCGGACGGCCAACGCCAGCGAGAACACGGTGCGCCTCCAGCAGGAGACGAACAGATATCTGAAGAAGATGAGCGCCCAGACGCTCACATACGGGGGATAGGAAGATGGTCAAGGTGGAACAGCGGTACGACGCCAGGGCGATGGCGATGGACGCGGACGGCGAGTTCACGGAGATATCCGTGCAGTTCATCGCCGACGGCGCGGCTGACGAGGCCGCAGCCCTGGAGGCGGTCAGGGAGTCCGCCCCGGACGAGTGGGAGGAGCTGCCGATGGAGTCGCTGGAGATATCCTCCCGCGACGGGGACGACGTGTTCACCGTCGAGGTGAAGTACAAGAACAAGTCCTCCTCCACGTCCTCGTCGAGGGAGAAGAACGACGAGGAGACCACGGTCTCCTTCGACTGCGGCGGCGGGACGATGCACCTCACGCACAGCCACGACCAGCGCATCGCCTACGGAACGAAGAAGGCGGGCGGCGCAATCGGCTGGAACGGCAAGACGGGCGCGGAGATGTCCATATCGGGCGTCGACGTGCCGACGGCGCAGCTCCGCGAGACATACACGAAGGTGATGCGCCTCTCCAGGATAACCACGTCCTTCAAGCGCAAGGTGGCGAAGCTCGTCGGCAAGGTGAACAGCGGCTCCTTCAAGGGCTGGAGCCGCGGCGAGGTGATGTTCCTCGGCATGAGCTACTCCTGCCCCGCGAAGAAGTCCACCAAGGTGCTGGTCTCGTTCAACTTCGCCGTCCAGCCAAACGAGAGCGTCACCATCGCGGGCCACAAGGTCGAGAAGAAGGGCTTCGAGTACGCCTGGGCGCTCTCGAAGACGATGGACGACAACGGGACGCCCAAGGCCGACGTGGAGGCCATCTACGTCGACCAGGTGTGCCGCTACGACAGCTTCTCGACCCTCGGCCTATAGGAGGTTTCAATGGCATTCTACGGCGACGTGACGCCCGGCGACGAGTTCAGGCCGAGCGCGGCATTGTCCAACGACATAAGGCATTTCCTGAACGGCCTCAACGGCTTCGGCGGCAACCCCTTCGGGGCGAACGGCGCGGGGACGGTGAGGATACAGGCGTACAACGCCACGGGCGGCGAGATAAAGGCGGGGACGGCGGTCAACTTCGACGAATCGAAGAGGATGTCGGGCGACGCCGTGCCGATGAAGGCGTTCTCCGACCCGAGGAAGCCGTGGGGCGTGGTGACGCAGAGGCTGGCCGACAAGGAGGTCGGCGACTGCTTCATCAGCGGCCCCGTGACCGTCGCCCTCGCAGGTTCGGGCGACTACGCCCAGCCGACTGCGGGGAATCCCTCGGTGTTCACGCGGGGCGCGGAGGGCGCGCCCGTCCTCTACGGCAATGGCGGCAGGGGAGTGATAAACCTCGGCGCCGGGACGCCCGAGAACTACGACGGCCCGTTCGCCATCGCCTACGATTCGGAGGCGAGGAAGCTCAGGGTCAAGGCGGGATACCTCACGAGGAACGGCGAGTTCCTCTCCGTGCCGGAAGCCGAGCTTGAGCCGCAGACGGGCACGGTCTGCGTGAAGACCGTGCTGGAGGGAGGAGAGTGGAGCGACCCCGAAATACTGTTCGACTATCCCTCGCAGTTCTGCTACCCCGTCGGCCACGCGAAGACGCAGGGGAGCGGCGACGGGATGTCCGTCTCCGTGTGTTCCTACAGAGTGCCCGTGGCCGTCATCCTGGCGGCGAAGATCTGCAGCGAGGAGGATGACTGATGGATGAACAGCAGGAAGAGAGGAAGCCCGACATAAGGGCGTGGCTCCATGCGAAAGGCAGGGAGCTCGTCATCGGGAGGAACACGGGGCAGCTCATACTCTGCTGGATCTGCCCCTGCTGCAAACCGCGTGTCATCGCGAGCCGCATCACCAACGGGCGCGACGAGGCGATGAAAACGTGGTGGCTGGCCGACTGGCAGGGAGACTACGTCGGCTTCCCCGGCGGCAAGTGGAGGCTGCGCGACGTGGGCGAATCGCACCACAACGACAGGTCGGCGGGATGTTCGGGGACGATCTACCACAACGGCGACATCGACGGAAGGGGGAAGCTCGTCGGGCTGCCGGAGAAGTTCGTGTCGGGCTACAGCTACAACGGCTACATGGAATTGCAGCAGGGTTGCGTGATGCCCGACGGCTCGGTCAGGTGGCCCTGCCCAGACGGATAAGGAGGTCTTATATGTTCGATTTCAGCGAAGGCGATTCAAGGTATTCGCACATGCCATTCGCCGCATTCGACGGCGATGGCAATCCCCAGGAGTTCTGCTGTCTGGATGTCGGCGGCCTGTGGAAGCTCCACTGGCGGCGGGGGCGCAAGTGGCGGCGAATCCAGACGGGGCTGCCCGAGGACGCCACCGAATGCGGGCCGACCGCCGAATGGGAGGACGGGATGTGGAAGGTGTCCTTCGTCGCGGGCGGCTGGAAAGGCGACCGCCGCTTCCGTCTCTATCGGATGTACGGCCTCGACACCCAGCCGATGGCGCAGGGCTTCGCCGACGTCGGCTTCGTCCGCAAGGACACGGTGGCGATGGCGGGACGGCGCGGACCGATCGTCATAAGGGATTCGGAGCGGACAATCACGCTGGAGATTCCGGGGGCGATGTTCCTCTACCGCCTCTCCTACGACCCGCAGAGGCCGAACAGGCTTCTCATTTCGGGCGAGACGCACGGCGGCGACATCTTCTCGTGGGCTTATGCGCCGGGGATGGACGAACTCGCGGCAATCACGGATGGCGGCACGCCCGCCTACAAGTGCGCCTTCTGGGACGGGGAGTGCTTCTACGCCGAGAGGATCGCGGGCTTCGAGGAGCGCAGGATCGTCCGCGCGGAACACCTCGAGTACACGCATCTCGACGCGAAGGCGCACATTGTCGAGACAATCGAATACGGAAATAACATAAACACGCCAAAGGAGTTTGAATGAGCTGCGGATGCCACGGAAAGAGCGGAGTCTCGGTCGGGCGCACGTCGCCCTACGACCAATGCACGATGTGCGCGAAGAAGCACATCGTCAAGGCATGGTCGCTGTTCAACGAGTTCACATACACGGACGACAACCGCGACGCCATGACGGGGCAGCTCCGGCTCGCCGCCGACCACCTTATGTTCGACCACGTGGAGACGGCAAGGCTGGCGAGGAATCTGGCGGTGATGCTGGAGGAGAACAGGGACGCGGAACTCGGCGACCGCTGGGAAACTCTGCTCGCGGCGGTGCGGAATGACTTCAACGGGGAACACCCCGATGCAATGGAACGGCTTGAGATGCTGAAGGAGGACTGATGCAGGAGACCATCTTCTATGTCGCGGCTGGCGAGACGCTCGGCGCGGTGCGCGACTTCGCGAACGCCAAGTCTGCGGCACCGCCCACGCTGGTGCGCGGCGTGTCCGCGCTCTTGCGGATGCGGCTCTTCGCGCACCGCGAGGGGCTTGAACCCTATCCGCTGGACGCACTGGACGGCATCGTCCGCTGGCAGTGGGCGATGGACACGGACTTCAACGAGGCGACCGCCTACAAGCTCCAGGCGGACAACGCGAACATCGAACTGTCCGAGGTGACGGACGAGATAGACGGCGACGAGTACAGCTACACCGAGGTCTCCATCCCGATGCCGGAGATGAACACGGTGGAGCTCGCCGAGTGGATCGGCACTGACAGGAGCAAGAACGGGCTCCACGGCGAACTCGTTGGCTACGACGCCGACGGCTCGGAGGTGTTCATCCTCCAGGTCGAGAACTTCACGCTCCGCAACCGCATCACCAGCATCGGCGAGCCGACGCCCGTGAGCGCGGACTATCTGACCGCAAGCCAGGTCGCCGCCCTCGTCGCGTCGGGTCTGGAGTGCCAGTTCAGCGCCGATGGCGACCACTGGCATCCCGAGCAGGACGAGGCCGACGCATGGCTCCGCATGAGGGTGGCGGCGGCGGGCGGCCTCTGGAGCGACGCCATCCTGCTCCCGACGGGGGCGACGGGGCCTCGCGGGCGCGATTCCTACATGTACGTGGCCTACGCCAGCAGCGCAAGCGGCGACAACTTCTCGCTGACGCAGGCGAACAACCTCAAGTGGCGGGCGGAAATCCACACGGACGAGGAACTTGACGAACTGTCCGCCGCCGACTTCGCGGGCAAGTGGGTCAAGTACATCGGCGACGACGGGGCCGGCGTGGGAGACATGAAGGCCTCCGTCTACGACACGGACGGAGACGGCGTGGTGGACCGCGCCGTCAGGGCGAACACGGCGGACGCGGTCAACTGGGCCGACGTCCAGAGCCGCCCGGAGACCTTCTCTCCAGCGGCGCACACGCACGGCATGTCGGACATCTCCGACCCCGTGCGGCAGCGGACGCGGAGCGAGGCGAACCCCGACACCCTGTACCTCGACATCCCCGTGCTGTTCAACACGGCGACGCAGAACAGCGCCACCCTGGCCATCGACTTCCCGCACGTCCTTGAGACGCACGGCGGAGAGGCATACACCGGCAGACAGGGCGACTGCCTGACATGGGAATACCATGTGAAATGCTCGGCGGAGGTCACCTCCGTGGCGGTCGGCGGACTGGGGAGCACGATGGAGGCGGTCAGCATCCCAGACCGCCTGCGCCTCGTGGACAACGCGGCGACATGGCACGTGTTCGCGGTGCGCGGCCTCTACAAGTCGGGCGCGGCGAACAATCTCCGCCTGCAGGTGAACTACTGCTACAGCTACGGAGGATAAGGCCATGATCATCCCCTATCCATATGACAGGACGGGCGCGGGGGCGACAATTCCCTCCGGCGGGGCCGTCCTCGGCGAGCGTGGAGTGTTCACCTGGCTCAAGGACGGGAAGCTGTACCAGAGGGCGATGGAGCTCGACGGCGTGTTCCTCAACTCAGCGAAGGTGCGGTCGATGGCGGTGCTGTCCGACGGGACGGCGCGGAACACCACCGTCCACACGGGCGGCACGCAGACCATCCTCAATGGCGGGGCGGCCGAGGGAGTCACCGTGACCATCGGCGGGAGGGTATTCGTCTCAAGCGGCGGCGCTGCCTCGGACGTGTCGGTGAACAGCGGCGCAACCGCGACCGTCTCCTCGGGCGGGCTGGTCTCCGGCTGCGAAATCAACGCATACGGGAGCATGGCGCTTATGCAGGGCGGCACGGCGGCAACGGTCTCCGTGCAGAGTTCGGGCTGGCTCTCCTGCGGCGAAGGCGCGTCCATCGGAGGCCTGACGCTCTCGTCGGGGGCGAGGACGTACTTCCTTCCAGGAACAGCCCTGTCGGACGTGACGGTCAGTTCGGGCGCGGTCCTCTCCTGCAACGAGAGGATGTCGGCGTCGGGAGTGTCCGTCCTCCAGGGCGGGCAGCTGTACGCCAACTCGGGCGCGAAATGCCTTGACGTAGTCGTGGAATCGGGGGGAATCATGGTCCCATATGTCCTCGGGCACGACGAGGACACCGTGCTGACGGGGAGCGGCCCCGGCGGCGAGTTCTCCGTCTCCAACGGCACGGCGAGCGGCTTCACAGTCTCCAACGGCGGGATGCAGCTCTACTTCTTCGCCTCGGCGCGGGACACAACGCTCTCCTCGGGCGGCTCGATGCTCGTGAGCTTCGGGGCGGTCGCGGAGGACACGGATGTCCAGCGCGGAGGGCGGCTCTGGGTCTATTCGGGCGGCACGGCCTCGGACACGGAGGTCTATTCTTCAGGAACGGCCATGGCCGACTTCAAGGGAACGCTCAAGGGCGTCACCGTGGCCTCGGGCGGATACGTCTCGGCGGTCAACCAGGGAATCGTGTCCTGCATGGACATCCAGCCGGGCGGACAGGCCCTCGCCTACAACGGCGCGAAGGCCGTGTCGGCAACGGTGTCTGGGACGCTCTCCGTCTCCAGCAACGCCGTCCTGTCCACGGCGCACATCCTTTCAGGGGGAACGGTGTCGGCGCGGAGGGGCTGCACGGCAAAGGACATCGGCGTGGACGGCGGAAGGCTGTTCCTCTACGAGTACTGCGAGGCGTCGGGGCTGGACATCGGCTCCGGCGGCAGCGCGGCACTGGCCGAGATGACCTCCGCGGAGGGGATTGTCCTTTCATCGGGCGCGTCCTGCACCGCCTCGTCCTACGTCGCGCTCTCGGGCGTGACGGTGAGCGAGGGAGGCAGGCTGTTCCTCTGGGCTAACACCTCGGCGACCGACGTCACGGTCGAGTCGGGCGGAAGCCTGGCCGTGGGGAGCGGATGCACGGCGGCGAACGTCACGAGCGCCGAGGGCGCGGTCATAGCGGTGAGCGACGGCGGACACGTCGAATACGCGGAACAAGGAGGAATCTGATGGAGCAAGTGAATGTAAACCTGATGGTCAGCGGGCTGAACGCGACGCTGGCCGACGACTCGCGGAAGGAGACGAGCGTCCTGCCCGTGATGTTCCGCGGGATGCCGACCGAGCTGGCGGTGAAGCTGCTCAACGGCAACGGCTCCGCCTATCCCGCCGCGCAGCTTGAGGGGCTGACCTGGCGGATGGTCGCCTCCAACGTCTGGAACCCCGCCGCCACGCCGCTCATGGAAAGCACCGACATAACGGTCGAGGGCAGCACCATCCGCGTGGCCATCGAGGAGACGGACACCAAGGAGCTCGCCGCCGTCATCGGCACGATGGAGTCCGTCACGCTCGGCGCGGAGATATACGGCATCCCCGCGGGCGAGGAGAAGCCCTCGGTCATCCTGCAGTTCGGGCTGAAGGTGCGCAACCGCCGCGCCGGGACGGGCGAGCCGACCCCCGTGGCGGAGGACGGCGTGACAGCGACGCAGGTCAAGGCGCTCCTCTCGGCGGGCATGGAGGTCCAGTGCTCCAGCGACGGGGAACACTGGGAGACGCCCGACGGGGAGCGCATGCGGGACTACCGCTGGCACAGACTGCGGAACACCGCGCTGCCGAACGCAGAGTGGAGCGAGGCAATCCCGCTCATCGTGGGCGCGACAGGACCGGCGGGAAGCATCGAAATCGGCTCTGTCACGAAGGGCGACGAACCATCCGTCACGAACAGCGGCACGCCGCAAAACGCGGTGCTGGACATCGTGCTGCCCAAGGGAGACCAGGGGGCGTCGGCAAGCGTCTCCGTGGGGGCGACCGCCACGGGAGAGCCTGGAACCACAGCCAGCGTGGAGAACACGGGTGACGAGCACAACGCCGTCCTGCGCTTCACCATCCCGCGCGGCGCGGACGGCACGGTGGTCTTCGACAATCTCACCGACGCGCAGCGGCTCTCGCTCAAGGGGGACAAGGGCGACGCGGCGACCGTCGCGGTGGGCGGCGTGACCACGCTGCCCGCAGGGGAGGACGCGGCGGTCTCCAACGCGGGAACGGGCCACGACGCCATCCTCCAGTTCGCGCTCCCGCGCGGCGACACGGGCGCGAAGGGCGACAAGGGGGACAGGGGCGAGCAAGGGCCGCCAGGCCCCGCCTGCTCGTTGCAAATCGGCACTGTGGCGGCCACGGAGACGGGGACGCCTCCGACGGCCAGCATCACGGGCGAAGCGCCGAACCAGACGCTGAACCTCACGATGCCCAAGGGCTTCAAGGGAGACAAGGGCGACAACGCCACCATCTCCATCGGGAACGTCTCGACGGGCGCGGCCGGAACATCGGCGGCGGTGGCGAACCGGGGCACGGCGGTGAACGCCGTCCTGGACTTCACGCTTCCGAGGGGCGACAAGGGCGATTCCACATACCTCCACGTGGCCTGGGCGAGGGACTCCCTCGGCACGGGCTTCTCGCTAACGCCCTCCGACGACCGCAAATACCGCGCGGAGCTGCTCCTGCCCGAAAGGCGGGAGGACCTGACCGCCGAGGACTTCGCGGGCTGCGCCTGGACGAGGTGCGGCGGGCGGGACGGCGTCTCCTACGGCTCAATCGCCGCCACGGACGGAAGCACCGTGATACCCGAGGTGCGGCGGCTCGTGTTCGCCAACGCCACGCTGACGGCCGGCGCTGACGGCGAGGCGACCGTCACATTCAACGGAGGAGGCGGTGGCGGCGAGGAGATGTTCAACGGAACGCGGATGCTGTCCGCGTCGATCTCGACCACCCGCTCGGGCGGAGGAAGCCCAGGAGGGGACGCGGGGGTTGAACTTGACGAAAACGGCGGAATGGACGCATCGGCGCAGTCCGACACAACGCAATCGACATGGGAGGCGTAAATGCTATACTCGAACACTGAATACAACGTGGTCTATGTGGACCCGTCCATCGGGACGGCTGGCGACGGCTCGTCCCCGGCGACCGCGCTCAACGCCCTGCCTGCGACGGCGGACGCGCTCGCGGAGAACACCTGCTATCTGATCCGCAGGACGGACGGGAGCGCCTGCGGCCTCCCGTCGGGGACGAACAACTCGCTGAAGAGGCTGCTCCTCATGGGGATGCCGTTCCCCGCCGACCCGATGTACGGATTCGTCCCCGCCGAGGCGAAGGCGGCGTGGGGGCAGGACGCGGCGAGGTACGCGAACATCAGGGCGACCAGCGGCTCCCAGAGCCTGGCGGCGAACCAGCTCGAATGCCTGCTCCTGCACCGCCTGAACATGGTGCGAAGCGGCGTGTCCAGCGTGTCGGCCTACCTCGTCGCCTCCTACCAGACGAACGAGAGCAAGGGCGTGTTCACCATCGACAAGTGCCGCTTCGGCGTGGAGGGGATCGACGTGGACGACGAGCACTACGGCGGCGGGGCGTACACGCAGAACGCGATGGACGGCTATGTCCGCATCGGGCAGGCGAGGATGCTGAACCTCCGCGACTGCGTGGTAAACCGCCGCCCGACGTCGAGCCGGTACGGCATCTACTGCAGCGCGCCCGACATCCTGAACGTCACGGGATGCAGGGTGAACCTGCTGGCCGGCTCCACCTCCGACCTCTACGGGACTCTGTCGCTCTCCGCCTCGCAGCGCGGCCAGATCGAGGCCGTCGTCTCCGACCTGTCGGTCAGATATCTGCTCGACGGACAGGATGGGCGGTATTTCGACACCATCCTGAATGCGAGATACTTTCCGTCTCTCCGCGCAGACGGCGTAACCGCCACAATGGCCGACCTCGCGCCGGACGAACATCCCGAAAGCCTCTGCCTCTACGGAAGCCTGCTGGGCCTCACCGAGGCGAACGACTTCTCCGTGAAGGGCGTGGAGGCCAGCCTCCCGCTACTCCGCCGCATAGAGTCCCCCGTGGTTCGCGTCGGCTGCTATCTGTACAACACCAACGCGGGATGCGAGAGGACGGTGGAGGACGTCCGCATCGGCATCGGCGGCGAGAACTCCGTCGGCGACTGGCGAAGCTACGACGAGGCGAGGCGCTTCAGCACCTCGTACAGCCTGCTCTATGTGGACAACTATTCGGGCGACCGCTCCAGCAGCTACCCGAAGGCGATTTCGCTGACGGGGCTGCACCTCTCGAACCCGAGGGGGAACAGCCTGTACGCCAGCGGCTGCCGCGTGACGGACGCCGTGCTTGAGGGCGCGGCCTGCCTGTCGGGATGCCTCGCCGACATCGACTCCATCTCGATATGGTTCCCGGGATACGCGCTCAGGCTGAACAACTACTCCCACGCGAGAATCGGCGAGATCACCGTGAACACCGCAAATCCAGAGTATCCCTATAACAGCGATGTGGTTGTCCAGTGCTGCGACGGGGAGTATTCGGGCAACGCATACGTCGGGCGGTGCAACGTGCCTCTCTGCCCCGTGCAGCTCTCGACCTCGGCTGGCGACACCCACGTGGCGCGGGCCTGCGGGAACGCGGGGGAGACGGGGCACTACACGATGCTGTCGCGCAACGTGGCCGCCGACACCTGGAACGTCCACAGGACGGGCGGCGCGGACGCCTGCCTGAAAATCCGCAACGACGCCTGCGACACGGGGAACACGATGACCATCGGGCGCAAGCCGTTCAGGGGGCTTCTGCTCACGCCCTCGCAGACGGGGCGGCACGTCCTGCGGATGCACGCGGCCTTCAAGGGCTTCGACTCGCTGGACGCCCTCCAGAGGCGGCTCATCGTGACCGCGACCGTGGACGAGGGCGGCTCGCCGAGGGTGTACACGTCCTCCTCTGACGGCCAGTGGCGGGACGACGCTGAGGCGGAATGGGTGAACGACAGCGACCTCGTGCAGAAATGCCTTGAGATTCCGCTCGACATAACGGCGCTTTCCGCGGTGGACGTGCGCATCCACTACGGATGGTATTCGGCGACGGGATTTGCGTACATCGACCCGGCGATGGAACTGGTGGCGCAGGAACAGTAAGGAGACGAAGATGTTCAGAAAGGCAATCGCGGCGGCCATCGTGGCCGCAATGCTGACGGGCTGCATGTCCGACAGGGAGTACCAGCTGCGGAAGCGGCAGCTGGAGGCGCAGGCGGCGCATCCGCCGACCTACGAGCTGTTCGCGGTGAACGGCCCGTTCAAGATGGAGCTCGCGGAGGGGGCGACGGCGAAGGTCTCCGTGCCGAACCAGCCGTTCCAGGCGATCCCCATCCCCGACGGGGCGAGGACGCAGCTTGAGGCGGCCAAGTTCATCGGCGGCGTGGCCGCGGGGACGGCGCTCGGCTGGAAGGCCCTCGACAGAGCAGCGGGAAAGACCACGAACAACACGACCAACAACTACGCGGGAGGCGCGGAATGACGAGAAAGATATGGATGATTGTGCCGATGGCGGCCTGCCTGCTGGCGGGCTGCGTGGCGACCGCCCCCGTCAGCATCGCCTGGCGGAGCAACACCACCCTGCAATACGCCACCACGGAGGGGAAGAACGACCGCGCGGCTGACGCGAACACCGTCAACGCCGACCGCACCACGGAGACGCAGGCCGCGCTCTCCACGTCCAGCGGGACGGCGACCACTGCGCCGCAGGACGCGCGGAACAAGACCGCCCAGGAGGCGGCGCAGTGAGGGCCGTGTTCGTCCAGCGGGGCGAGTCCGTGGACTTCACCCCTTCGCGGGACGTGGCAGCCGGGGAGGTGCTCGTGTTCGGGGGCCTCCCCGGCGTCGTGAAGACGGCGGTGAAGGCGGGTTCGCTCGGCGCTCTCGCCCTCACGGGCGTGTACGACGTCGAGAAGGACGGCATCGCCGTGGCGGCGGGCGACCGCCTATTCTGGAACGAGACGAAGAAACTGGCCACGCCGGAGGCGGACGGCGTGTTCCTCGGTCTCGCCGCCGCCAATTCCCCCGCGTCCTCGCCGAGGGCGCGGATAATCCTCAACTTCGGGCAGTCCGGCATCGGCGGCGGAGCCGCGTCCGACCAGGACTACGAGTGGCAGACAATCTAACCAAGGAGAACCGAACACATGGCACAGGTGCTATTCCTCACCGGCACGAAGGCGCAGTACGACGCCCTCGCCACCAAGAACACGAACGCGATCTACTTCCTCACCGACACGGGCGAGATCCGCAAGGGCGCGGCCCCGTTCTCCCACCCCGTCAAGGCGGTGGAGACCTTCCCCGCAAGCGGCGAGGCGGGCGCAATCTACGTGAACACCTCGACCCACGAGGCGCGCCTCTGGGACGGCTCGGCCTGGCAGACCGCTGGCCTGCCCACCGTGACCGCCATCGGCGCAAGCCCGACCGACGCGCAGCTCCCGACCGCGCAGGCCGTCAAGACCTATGTGGACGGCAAGATCAGCACGGTCAACGGCGACGTCGCCAACGTCATCGCGGGCGTGAGCTACGCGAACAAGTCCATCACCGTCAGCAAGGGGACGGGCGACCCCGTGACCACCGCACTGGCAGGCCTCGTGGACGGTGCGAGCTATGACGGCACGACCGGCGTCCTCACCCTCACCACCAACGGCGGCACCCCGGTAACGGTGAATCTGCCCGTGGAGAACTTCCTATCCGCCGCGAGCTTCGACGCCTCGACCAACGTGCTGACGCTGACCCTCACCAACGGCGAGACCGTCACCGTCAGCCTCGCCGACCTCGTGGACACCTACACGGGCGCGAACGGGGCGACCGCCAACGTCTCCATCGCCGCCAACGGCGCTGTCTCGGCCAGCGTGAACGTCTCCGCCCAGGCGGGGAACATCATCGAGGCGAAGTCCGACGGCATCTACGCCGGAATCGAGTGGCAGTCCCTGGCATAGGGGAGGAACGCGATGCCAGCCTTCACGCCTTGCATTGGGACGCGGGCGCAGGTTGACGCGAGGCCGGTGCGCGACGGGCAATTGCTCGTCGCCGCCGACACGGGCGAGGTCTTCATCGACTTCAACGGCGTTAGAATCCGCGTCTCCGGCTCGTCCGGGGGCGGGGAACAGCCGCACGGGGACGATGACGACGACGATTCCCTGCTCACGGGCTGGGCGGTCGTGAACGCCGCGCTCCTCGTCTCCGACTCCGTCCAGGGCGGCGGTCCCGGCGCGGGAGTCCAGAACACGCCGTCCGTCCTGCTCCCCGACATCGACGACATCCTGCTGACAGCCTATTCCACAACGGAGGGACGATGATACTCTCGAACACGAACTTCACCATACTCTACGTCGACCCGTCCGCCGCCTCGGCGGGCGACGGCTCGACGCCAGCGACCGCGCTCAAGGCGCTGCCCGCAAGCGCCTCCGGCATCGCGGACGGAACATGCTACCTCATGCGCCGCACCGCCGCCACAAGCGAGGCCGTCCTGCCCCAGGGGGAGAACAGCGCCGTGACGGCATTCGCCATAGTGGGGATGCCGAAGGCGGCGGACGAGCTGTACGCCCTCATGCCCGACGCGGCGAAGACCGCATGGGGTGCGGACTCGGCGGACTACGCCCGAGTCAAGGCCGTCACCAACGACGACCCGTGGGGCTACGAAAGCCAGAAGACCCTCTCCCTGCCGAACTGCCAGGCGTTCTTCCTGCACCGCGTCGACCTGCACCGCGAGGGACAGGGCGCGGTCGAGGCGGCCATCAATCTGCCAAACGACGCGCAGACCGCCTCGGTGTCAATAGAACGCTGCCGCTTCGGCCTCAAGGGAAACGACCTTGAGAGCAGCTCCTTCACCTCCGCGCCAGCCTACGGCGTGGCAATGTTCCTCCAGATCGGCAAGCCGCAGGTGCTGTCGATAAGGCACTGCGTCCTGAACGCCGTGCCCGACGGCGGATACTACATGGAGGCATCCTCGTGGGGAATCTACGCGCAGGGCGGCGTGTTCGCCACGCTGGAGGACATCGACATCTGGTGCGCCACGGCGCAGTACGGCGGAGACGACGGGATGGGCATGGGTTCGTCCGACCCCGCCCTCAAGCTCGGCAACTACAACTCCTACAGTAGCGCCTACTCCGGCTCCTTCGGGAGCATAAACGCGAACCGCATCCGCGTCCACTACCTGAAGAACGGCTCATACGGCTACCTTCCCTCCGCGCTGTACTTGTATTCAGGCGAGTTCACCAGCCTGCGGAACATCTCAATCGGGATGGAGAGCAGGACGCTGGGGAGCGGCACGCCGTCCGTCGTCACGCCAGGCGGCATCCTCGTGGACAGCGAGGGCGCGCCCGAGTTCATCTACTCGAACATCACGGCGAGCCTGCCCGAGGTCTGGAAGGTGGGGAGCTACTGCGGAATCGTGAAACTCTGCGGCAGCGGCGCGAGCCGACTGCCCGGATGCGCCAAGGAAATCGGCAATGTGACCGTGACACTCGGGACGACGGGCGGAATCGACACGCAGAACAGCGGCAACTACTACGACTCGTACAAGGAGGGGGACTCCTCGCGGTGGGCGGAATGCGCCGCCCTGCAGCTTGCGATATACTCCCAGAGCAACGGGTCGCACGAGCCTGTCATCGCGCGGAACATCACGGTGACGCACCCGCGCGGAATCGCCCTCTACGCCTCCAACTGCTATGTGAAGACCTGCACGCTCCAGGGGATGCTGCGGGCGTATTCGGCGACCTGCGACATCACAT
>Ga0265298_10006208_pt1 | contig 14801 bp, 11 predicted proteins | sample AusTroGonzalo_MG_3_FD_193486 | JGI IMG/M metagenome (GOLD analysis project Ga0265298, IMG submission 193486) | Bovine rumen microbial communities from tropical cattle in Woodstock, Queensland, Australia - Gonzalo_01 | ecosystem: Host-associated > Mammals > Digestive system > Stomach > Rumen ... | reverse complement strand
CCTGTTCGGGGCGCTCGTCACCAACGGCCAGGAGGAAATTGCCAGCCTCGCCAATCTCATTACCCTGCGCTTTGCCGAGGCCAATGCTGACTACATCAGGGAAATTGGCCAACTCTGGCGGTCAGCCCTGACTGAAAGCGTGGAACAGTTCCCCCAGGCCATCAGCGCCGTGGAGGGACATGGGCTCCTGTCCTCACTCGTTTTCCAGGAGACAGACAAGGCCGTGGCGTTCAGCAAAATCATGTCGCAGAAATTCTGCATAGACGTGAGCGTGCAGACATACAAGGCAAATTGTCCCCCTGCCGTGCTTATGAAGCCGCCCCTGATTACCAGCCAGAAAGCCATTGACATCATCAAGCGCGCCATCGGACAAACATTGAAGGAACTCTAAAATGACTATCGTTCTGAATGACAATGACAGAAAAATCTACGCCGAGGAACTTGCCCCCAGGCTCCCCGCCAAGATTTTCGATGCGCATGTGCATATCTGGAGCGTGAAAGATTTTCCTGCCGATTTCCGTTTTCCCCCCAAGCATGTCTGCGCGCGCTTCGGTGGCGAGTTCACCCTGCCCCTGTGGCGTGAAATCATGGCTGAACTGCTCCCCAACCAGGAGTCTCACCTGAACTGCTTCGGCGAACCGCATAACGCGGCGGACAGAGACAGGACGCCTGAAGGCCCGCTGCCTGGCGATTTCGTCAATGTTCTGCTTTCCCCGGCAGACGACGCCGACCTCGTGGAAAGCCGCATTGATCGCGTGGGAGCCGTCGGCGTGAAGCCATATCTGAACTATGGAGCCGCCTTCTACGGCAAGAAGGACAATGACGTTGAGATTGCCGACATGATGACGCCGGCGCAACTGGCCATGCTCGACAGGAAAAAACTGGCCGTCACCCTGCATATTCCCCGTTCGGGGCGCTTCGCGGACAAAGTGAACCAGCGCCAGATGATTGAATTATGCGAAAAGTACCCGAATATCCGCTTCATTTTCGCGCACATTGGCCGTGCGTATTTCATGAAGAACATCTACCAGTCGAACCTCGATGATTTCGTGCAGTTCCCCAACGCCTACTTCGACACGGCCATGATCAATCACGAGGGCGTGCTGAAGTACACCTTCGACCATTTCCCCGCCGAGCGCGTTCTCTTCGGCAGTGACGCTCCCATCGCCTTCTTGCGTGGCAAGTCCGTGGAAATAAACGACCAATATGCCTACCTCATGGGTGAAGACTATGCAGTCGGCACCTCCATCATCGACACCAACCATGCCGTGAAATTCACGACGTTCTTCTACGAACAACTGCGCGCCATCCTCAACGCAACCCCCGCAGAGCATGTGAATGACGTGCTTTTCGACAACGCCCAGCGAGTTTTCAGACAATAAAACCAAAGAGGGGCGACTTCCTTTCCCTCAGCAAGGACAGTTCCGCGCCCTACTGAAACCACTAACCCCCGAACACACTGACCACCATGAAAATCGGTTTCCTGCCTCTATACCTGCAATTCTATCGCGATGTTTGCCCTGTCTACGATGCCAAAGTCGAAGCCTTCGCCAAGCTCATCGCCAACAAGCTCCGTGCCCTGGGCTGCCAGCTCATCGCCGCCCCCGTGTGCGCACGGCACGATGAATTCGACGCCGCCTTGAGGCAAATCAAGGCAGGCGGCGCCGAGGTTCTAATCACTCTGCATCTGGCCTACTCGCCCTCCTTGGAGTCGGTCGAGGCACTTGCTCAGGCCAATCTTCCGATCATCATGCTTGACACGACTCCAGACTTTGAATATCCCGTGGACCATTCCACGCTGATGACCAACCACGGCATTCACGGCGTCCAAGATTTGGCCAATCGCCTTCGCCGCCTGCATGTGCCGTACAAGGTCGTGGCCGGACATTGGTCCGAGTCCAATGTCCTGCAGAAAACGCTGGAGACCGCGCAGGCCGCTGCCGTTGCTAATGCCTTCCGGCACAGCCGTGTGGGACGCCTAGGCGGCGATTTCCGCGGAATGGGAGATTTCCTGCTGTCTGAGCAGGCGATGCGCGACAATGGCATCACGGTGGTGCATTTTGACCGCAACAAGCATGCCGTCATGCCGGCAGAAGCCGAAATCGCCCAGGAAATCGCGGCCTTGAAGGCCATTCCCTTGGCCGACGAGGCAAACGAGGACATCTACCGCGCCAACGCAGTATCCTCCCTGATGGTGCGACATTTCTTGGAAAAGGAGAATTTGTCCTCTTTCACCTTCAATTTTATGGACGCCCATGAGACGGGTGTACCCACGACTCCGTTCGTTGAGGCCTGCAATGTCATGACCAGGCGTCTTGGCTACGCTGGCGAAGGCGATGTGCTTGACGCGGCCTGGATTGGCGCGCTCATGCAAGCCACCGAAAAAACCACCTTCACCGAAATGTTCTGCCCCGACTGGAAGGCCGACCTCATCTATGTTTCTCACATGGGCGAAGTCAATCCCACTCTGCTGGCCAATCCCGCCCTGAGGACAAAGGCGTCCTCCTACCTGCCAACTCCAGCGCCGTTTACTTTCACTGGCGCCCTGAAGCCTGGCAAAGTCACTGTCGCGAATCTGGCCCCTGCCCCGGACGACACGCTGGAATTGATTACCTGCGAAGGCGAAATCCTTCCCTTCCCGGAAGATCAAAACCTGCAAATCAGCGGATTTTTCCGCCCCACCATGTCCATTGCAAAGTTCCTGGCCTCCTACAGTCAGTTGGGAGGAACTCACCATAGCGCCCTCTGCTATGATATGCCGTCCTCCTTCTGGGAAGACCTGGCCTTGTTCCTGGGCATCACGCACCATCGTTTGTAATCGCCTACTTCCATGAGCACCGGATACCGCATTGGCATTGACGCTGGAACCAGCGCCTTCAAAGCCGCCCTCCTGGATGGCACAGGAAAAACTCTGGCCACTGGAGAACGGCAACTGCAACTTCTACGGCAAGGAACCCGCGTGGAAATGGACGCCCTCGCCTATCGGGACGCCCTGTTCGGCCTGCTCGCCCAAGTGGCCGGACCGTATGCCGACAAGGTGACCGGCATCGCCATTTCCGGAGCCGCCGGCTCCACGCTTATGCTCGACGGGCAGGACAATCCCTCCACTATCATCTCCTGGCTGGACAACAGGCTGGAGGGGCGCGTCCCCGACTGCCTTGCTGGCATCGAGCAGATGCAACTGCGCCAACGCACTGGCTGGCCGTGCCTGAGCGTCTTCCCCCTCGCCCACATCGCCTGGTGGAAACAGAATATGCCCGCGCAAATCGACAGCGCCAAATGGGTGGGACTTTGCACCGACTATCTCATTTTCTCGCTCTGCGGTCATCACGCCATGGATTTCTCGACGGCGACCACCATGCACCTGGTGGACCAAGTCAAGCGGGAATACTGCCAGGACTATCTGGACAGGCTGGGCATCCGGCGGGAACAGTTGAGTCCCCTGGTCGATTCCGGCAGTTTTGTTGGAGAAATCACTGACGAGGCGGCCAAGGCCACTGGCCTGACCAAAAGCGTGAAAATCTACGCCGGGGCCTTCGACCATCCTTCTGCCGCCAGAGGCTGTGGCGTCTTGCAGGAAGGAGAAATGCTCATGTCCTGCGGAACGTCCTGGGTCGCCTTTGTCCCCGTGCGCGACAGGAACTGGATTATCTCACACAAATTGCTGTGCGATCCCTTCCTCAGCGCCAATGGCGGACCGTATGGCGCGATGTTCTCGATTGAAGGCATCGGCCAGAAGGTCGAGAAACTCGTCACGGAACACATTTCCGCCAATTCCTCCGAAAAATACAGGCTGTTCAACGAACTGGCCGAGGCCGCCGGCACCGACTGCACAGACGAAATCGACATGGTTACCGGCCAAATTCCCGACTTGCCGAAGGAACGCCTGGCCAGAGCCATCATGAACGGTTGCGCAAGCCTCTTTGCCAAATCCCTGGCCAGACTGGAATTGTCCGCCAACGCCAAACGCGTGGTTCTGGCCGGCGGTCCCGCCAAAAGCCAAGTCTGGCCAGGCATCATCGCCCAATACACGGGTCTGGACATTGAAGTGACCGACAGTTTCACGGGGGCCAGAGGCGCCGCCACCTTTTGCTAATTTCTAAATTGCCATACTCATTCATCCACAGGAGATTCTCAAATGCCTTCCAAAAAGAAAAAGAACCCCATCAAGATTGGAATCTGGGGCCTTGGCCGCGCCGGAAACAACATGCACGCTCCGGAAATCGCCCGTTTCCCCGGCGAGTTCGAGGTCGTGGCTGGCTGTGATCTCGTTCCGGAACGCGTGGAAATCCTGCAATCGAAATTCCCGAAGGCCAAGGGCTACACCGACGGCAAGAAATTCCTCGCCGACCCGGACATCGAACTCGTCAGCATCGCCGTGCGTTCTCCCCAGCACGTGGACTTTTGCCTCCGCGCCCTGAAGGCAGGGAAAATCGTCTTCCTGGAAAAACCCATCGCCATTTCCCTGAAAGGTCTGAAGAAACTTCAGGATGCCGTGAAAAAGTACCCTGGAAAACTGTTCTTCCGCCACAACCGCCGTCTGGAGCCTTGCTTCAATCACATTTTGAAAATCATGCACAGCGGCATTCTCGGCGACATCTATGAAATCAAACTCCGTCGCAACGGCTATGATTTCCGCGCCGACTGGCAGACCTTGCAGAAATGCGGCGGCGGACAACTCAACAACTGGGGTCCGCATATCATCGACCATGCGCTCCGTCTGCTGGAATCACCCGTGGAGTCGCTCTGGAGCGACCTCAAGAACATCGCTTCGCTCGGTGACGCCGAAGACCACCTGAAGGTTATTCTTCGCGGACAGAACAAGCGCGTCGTGGACCTGGAAATCTCCGGCGGTGTGGCCATTGGCGAACCTGTCTACACGATTTATGGTACCCGGGGCGCCCTGATCAGCCAGGACGGCAATGACCTCCAACTCAAATATCTGAGTCCCAAAATGCGGAAACCGACTTCTGGTGCCCACGCGGAGAATCCCCCGCTGTCCGGCGGCTTCGGCGGCACCATCAAGCCTATCTGGATTCGCGAAACCGTCATGGCTGACCCCGAAATGACCTCCGACCACCCGCTGGAAAACTACGGCATCTACCACTGCCTGTACCAGACCATCCGCGAAGGCAAACCGTATCCCATCAAGCCCGAAGAGGCCTTCGAGGTCGTCAAAACCACTTGTATGATCAAACAGCAGAATCCTGCCTTCCAGGGCATCGAAGACGTATTCGAAAAATAAAGGACTGGGATGGCCGAGCATCGTTCGTTTGCTCGGCCATCGTGCCAGCCCAGAGCGGGAGGGCACACAGCATGCTCCCCGCCTCCCTCTTGATCCCTGTCCACAGTGCACCAGCCTGTTGCGTAGTCGCATATATGCGAACAAGGGAGACATCCTGTTAGGTGTCTCCCTTGTGGGTTAGGCAGATTCTTCTGAACCGCCCTTGTGCTTTTAGTCAACCATTACTGGTTGACAATGATGCCATCGCCATAGACGGCACTCTCGATGGAGATGCCGAAGAAGGTATGATACCAAATCTTGTTGTTGTTCGCGCCAGCGGGGGTTCGCAGGGAACCGCAACCGGACATAATGGCGATCATGGCGATGGCGACAGCGCCCAGCAGAACTTTCTTCATAGTAGAACTCCTTGTGTTTTTGACCTCACACCATGCGAGGCCATGTAAATATAATAATGACTATTTGTCTTTTTGCAAATCATAATAGCAAAAATAATATTTCTATTCAAACCAGGAGGCGCTGCTGGCTGGAATTATTCCTTTTATCCTTGCCTGAACTGGAAATAATGGTGAAATAGGCTACAGTAAAGATTTGTACAACTCTTATACGCATTTCTCTATCATTTCACCATCATCAACCAGGAAACTACGCATGAGCAACATCTACGTCCATGGCAGTGTCAACGCCGGCCTCATCACCGTCGAATCTCCTTCACCCTTGCAGCACCCGCAGTTCACCGACCTTCAGGGACAGGCGGTCGCCTGCCCGCAGCTCGATTCCCGCCAGATCGGCACGGTTTGGAAAACCCGATTCGACGCCTCGGCTCTAACCCCCTGGTCCATCGACAATCCCTGCCTGTACTATTTCACCGACGGCGACACCAAGGAGCGTTTCGGTTTCAGCGAACTGACCACCTACAGCAACACAGATGTCCGCCTGAACGGCGAGCGCATCTACCTGCGCGGCTATATCCGCGGCATCATCGCCCACGACCACCCCAATATGACAGGCGGCACTGAGAAAGAGGCGGCCCTCAAGAACATTCGCCAGGCCAAGAAATTCGGCTACAACCTGGTGCGCTTCCACAGCACAATCCCCTCGGATGCCTTCGTGGAGGCCGCCGATGAACTCGGCCTGTTCATCCACATGGAAATCGGTTTCGCCTACGAGGTCGATGACAAGGGGCAAAAGAAAGACCTGGCCATGGACAATGCCGTCTGGAAGGAATCGCTCCTCAAATTCCGCAACCATCCTTCCATTGCCATCTTCTGCATCGGCAATGAAATGCACAATTCCGGCCACCAGCCGGCCGTCTACGAACTCTACCGCCAGGGACGCGAACTGGCTCCGAACAAACTCATCATGGACAACTCCGGCTGGGGCGAATACGACCGTCCCACCGCCGACATCTTCTCCCAGCACATCGCCTACTATTATCCCTACAAGAGCCACGCGGGCATGTTCAAGAGCCATGACTGCTGGCGCATGAACGGCTCCACCTACGACATCCCCCTGGAAGAGGCCGGCAAGAGCCCACTGGGCACGGAAGTCGCCGCCTTCCGCGACCCGACGCCTATCCGCCCCGTCCTGGCCCATGAGGCCATCCACTACATCGACATTCCTGACTACGAGGCGCTCGCCGCCAAATTCGAGGCCTTCTGCAAGACGGTTTCGCCGGAATACCTCAAGGCCAACGAAATCGTCCGCCCCAAATTCATGACCGAACTGCCCGCGCTCATCGCCAAGAAAGGCCTCACCAAGAAATTCCCCGATTACATCACCGGCTCCCAGATTTTCAAGAAAATCGCCATCAAGCGTTATCTGGAGACCCTGCGTCTCTCGCCTCTCTGCGGCTACGAGATGCTCCAATTTGCCGACTGCTTCAAGTATGAGAACAAGAACGGCATCGTCGATTGTTTCGACGATGACCGCTTCATCCAGGCCGAATGGTTGCGCCAGTACAACAGCGACCTTGTGGTGTTGGCGGAATTCCCTGATGAAGTCCTCTACGAAGACCAGCCGCTCCCCGTCGCCTTGAGCATTTCCGACTTCCTGCCCCAGCCACGCGTCAAAGGCACGCTGGAAGTCACCTGGAACAACGAGAAGGTTTGGGAAGGGCAGTCAGTCGTGCTGGCAGGCGGACTCCAGAAGATAGTCGAACTGTCGCTGAAGACTCCTGCCACCGGCAAAGCGCGCAGGGTGACGCTCTCCGTCCGTTTCACGGCACCGGAAGTGACGGCGACGAACTCCTGGGATTTCTTCCTGTACCCCCGGGTCGCCACGACCGCCGGTCCAGCGTTCTGCACCAAACTCGACGATGCCATCTTCGCCAAGCTCGAGGCAGGCGAAACCGTCATCCTCAACTACCACCGCGACAATCCTGACAACCAGTACTACTGGCCAGGCGCCCTCGAGCGCTTCAAGCCCTGCATCTGGGACCGCGGCAGCAACCTCGGCGGCTTCATCTCCGCCCCCTGCATCCAGGAGGCCCTGGGCTCCGGCAAGTTCTTCGACGAAAACTGCCAGCCGCTTCTCGAGGCAGGCTACAAGGTCAACCTGGACGATTTCCCCGTCCCCGTCGCCGAATGGATGAATGGCATCGACAAGCCTGTACGCGACAGGATGAAGGGACTTGTCTCGGGCATCAAGGACTTCCTGCCCCAGGACACGCTCCGCAATTTCTCCCACCTCTTCTCCCTCAAGGTAGGCCAGGGCAATCTCATCGTCTGCACACTGAATTTGACCCATCCCGACAATCCTGCCGTGGCCAATTTCATCCATGCCTTGAAGACGCGCTACCAGGAGCTGTTCACCGACAAGGCCATTTCCGTTGCCGACCTCAAGGCCTACTTAGCCAAGACGACGGCCGCCGGCGTCATCAAGGAAGACGTGATGAACCACTTCTGGGAAATCGACAATAAGCCCGTCGAAGACACGCTCTTCTGGGAACAGGCCGGACTTGACCTCCGCAAAATACGCTAGCCACCCGTAAGCCAACACAGATAACAAACGCCGGGCAGGCCTTTCGCCACCCGGCGTTTGTTCTATTCACGCTCCGCCAATAGACGCTTCAGGTTCAAGTCGAATAGATGCTGGAGGCGTACGTCACCGAGGGAATGGAGCATGGCCTGACGGAGATGGGGGAATTGTTCTTCCAGGGTAATCAGGAGACGCTCCAGGTAGGCACGGTCGCCGTTGGCGGCCAGCTGTTCCTCGTAGGGACATGATTTGACCTTGGGCAGGTCAAAATTGACCGCTGCCGCGTGAATCATCGACTTCGGCAACAGGCAGAAGGGACGGATCAGTCGCTTACTGCCGGAATCGGCAGGAACATTAGGCCCCATCGTCTTCAGCCCGCCGCCGTGAAACAGGGACATCAGAAAACTGACGCAGACATCGTCGAGATGATGCCCCAAAGCCAGGACATTGCAGTGCTGTTCGTCGGCGAAGCGGTGAATCTGCCCGCGGCGCAGGCGCGAGCAAATGGCACAGGGCTGGTCTTCCTGGCCCTTGCCGGTGATGAGTGATTGTCCGTCAAATTTGACGACATTCAGTTCCCAACCCTGCCTTTGGCAATAGTCCAGCAGGCTTTGAATGTCGAATGTCGCAAAAGACATGTCAACAGTGACTGGATGCAGGGAAAAGGCGACCTTTCCGCGCCGCCGTAGAAACTCCATGACATGCATGAGCATCAGGCTGTCTTCGCCGCCACTGAGGCCAAGGGCCACGCTATCGCCGTCGTGGAGCATGTCATACTTGTTTACGGCCCGGCAGGCCTCTTTGCAGAGTGCCTTGAAATCGCGAGTTTTTTCGGGAGCCGTCAAGCGCATGGATAATTTGAGGGATTACTGTTGTGAAGGCGGAGGCAGTTCCATGACCTTGCAAAGCAGGTCCTGGAACTCGGGCATGGCCATATTTCCCAGATGTCCGCCGCGCGGCAAGACCACGGCGCGCGGTCCAAAGGTGTCGCGATACCAAGCGACGTCCTGGCTCGATATAAGGAAATCGTTTTCATTCTGGAAAACAAAGACGCGCTCGTTGTCGCGCAAAGAATCGGTCAGGCTGTCCAGCGCACACTGTTGAGCCATTGATTGTTCGGTCAGGTTTTCCAGTCCAGGCTGTGTCTGGTAATATGGCAGGACGAAACGGCGCATATATTCGCAGAAACTGATGTTCAATGCTTCTTTCTGGAGTTCATTCTTGCAGAAGCCGGCGGGATTGTTCCGCAGTATTCCCTGGTTGTGCTTGCGTTGGGAAGCGATGATGGTTTCGGCCAGGTTCAGACGCAAATTCAGCCCCAGCAGAAAACGAGATTCCTCCCTGGAGAGCGGCAGGCTTGGCGACTGCTTGTCCGACGAGCCGACCAGTGCCTGCAAAACCTTGAACAACACCTGCTCGCCGTGAGCATCTCGCTCCTCTTCTGGCCAGGTGCGCGGTATGTCCATAAATTCGTCAATGATTTGCAACGACTTGTAGGCATTGAATGGGGCATTGAGAGAAACGTAACGATGAATCGGAGGCAGCCCGCTCTCCTGCTCCTGACTCGCCAAATACAGGACATTGATGCCACCGAGGGAATAGCCTATCAGATTCAGGGGAAGATCGCGCAAGGCCGGCCATTTTCGCCCGACATCGGCGGTGACGGCGGATATCACCTGGGCAAGCACCTTGACATCCTGAGGGAAGAAGCCAGGAGGGGCATTGCCAGGGATATGCAGGAAATAGTCGAAGGACAGCGTGGAACTCAGGGAAATCACGGCGCAGTTGCGCTTCAGGAACAATTCCGCCAGGCCTAGACTGGCATTGTCAAGGCGATGACCGCCGACACCGGGAAGAATGAAGACAATCTGCTCTGGCTTTCCTTTCGGCCTCCAGCAGGTATACGGCAGGTCACTGTCAGTACCGGGCAGACGGACTCGCCCTGTCCTGGCCAGGCGCTCGATGCTGGGCGACGACGGCTTCAGCAGCAGGAAGCCGAAAGACTCGTCAGGGCCGGGATCGTTGTCGGGGACAGCTTGCGGAATATCGGCCAAAAGGGCGCGTTTTTTCAGAACGCCGTACATTCTGGCTGTGGGATAACTATCGTAGTTTTCGGTGAAAAACTGGTTGAGGAAAGCGCAGTTGAAGGCGGAAGCGGTGAAACTTTCCGTGCCTTTGACGGCATATCCCGTGCGTCCGTGAAACACCCAGGTCTGAATGTCAAGCGGCCAGTCGGCTATGGTTCCCAGACCGTCGCGCACTGTCTTCGGCCCCAGGACAGGCAGGTTAATGACTGCGCCCTCGCCCACGCCGTAATGTCCCATGGTCAGGCCAAAATCTGCCTCGTGACGCGGAATGTTCCAGTAGGAGGTTGCGGGGTCGAAGAAGCCCAGCAGACCGACGGTGGTATTGAGTCCGAAGCGCTTCGTCTCGTCCCAGCAGTAGGCGAAATGGCCTTGCAGCGCGTTGTTGACCAGACGCACAGGGAAAGTCGCGTTCACGCCGAAATTGCTGATTCCACGCCGCAGTATTTCGGGAACCAGAATATTGTAGGTTGTGCCTAGCGGATACAGGACATGCTTGGCAAGGGCGCCATTAACCTCCTGCATCGAGCGGTTGAAGCCCTCCAGGATCTCGCCTTCATCCTGGAAGATGAACGCCGTCCCTGGCGGTGGGGGCAACGCTTGCTCCCTCTCACTGGCAGAAGACGTCGAGACCGTACGACAGCCACTGACGACAAATAAGACCACCGACAGCAGCAATACGAGAATACAACGGAAGATATGGCACATAAAAACACCTTTCTGACGGTGGAAGCTGGCGGGGTGGCGATTCGCTGGCCTCATTCAAAAATCTTCCAGCGTCTCAATGGTGGTGATGGCAGCATCCTGGGCAACAAGAATGTCCAGATTCCTGCGCAGTTGGGCAGACATCAGCATGTTGGCAGGTTGCCCCACCGGTTTTGGCGCTGAAGGACGAGAGATTCTTCTTGATGTCCTGGGAGCCGCACTCTGGACAGGGCGGCATGGGCTCCCCCAGTCGCTTGTGAAGGTGCGCGAAGGACTTTCCGCAGGAACGGCAGGTATATTCGTAGATAGGCATGGTCAATCAGTGGCAGTCGCAATGGCAGGCATGGTCATCGTCGTCCTGCTGGAATCTCCGGGCGCTGGGAAAATCGTCAAGGTCGTAGTGGATGAGATTGTCCGGCTGTTTCATGCGAACAAGTTCGACACCAGATTCGGCGAAGAACCTTTCGGCCAGGGAATCGTGGTAATCGGAGAAAATGACCACCCGGCAGACCCCGACAGAAATCAGTGCCTTGGCGCAATTGGTGCAGGGAAGATTCGTGACGTAGGCAGTTGCCCCGCACAGCGGGACGCCCTGGCGCGCGGCCTGGCAGATGGCGTTAAGTTCCGCGTGGTTCGTGCGCACGCAGTGCCCATCGACAATCAGACAGCCATCGGTATAGCAGTGCGGAGTGCCTGGCAGGGAGCCGTTGTAGCCGGTGGAAAGGACATGGTGATCCTTCACGAGCACGCAGCCGCAGTGCATCCGCGGACAAGTGGCGCGCTCGGAGGCCAGCATCGCCAGTTTCAGAAAATAGACATCCCAGGGCGGACGGGTATTCATGCTTGACACCTGAAGGGAAGGCTGGAACCCCAGGCCTTCCCCGTCTTGTGATTCTTATTAGAGCAGGTCGTCGTCATCGCCAGCGTCTTTCAGTTCCGTGGAGGTCCAGATGCGCTCCTTGGCCTTGGCGTCAGGCTTGATGGAGAGTTCCTGGATGCGTTCCAGATAGCGGCGCATCTGCTTGTCGAGTTTCTCGTAGAACTTGTTGATAGCGGCGTTGATGTCGGTGGCCTTGGATGTCGCGTTCAGGGAGATGTTCTTGCCTGTCAGACGTGCTTCGGCGAGATACCAGCCGCGTTCCTTGCTGATAACGACCTGCAAGGAATTGAGTTTGGTGTAGTCGGCAGCCAGCCTGTTGGCAAGCTTTTCGCAGAGGTCTTTCTGCTCCTGTTCGATGGTATACTGCTTTCCAGTCAAAAGTAGTTCCATAGTTTTCTCCTTTCGTTAATGTGGTCATACACCCCGTAGAAATCCCCAGGACTTCTGCAGGAAGGATATTCTAACTATACACTATTTTCGCGGTTAGTCAAGGGAAAAATCAAAAATCGAGTAAAATTTTTCCATCATGGAGATTGAAAAACTAAACGCACAGATTTGTCAAGTGTTAGCACCATAATTATGCCTGTGGGCGTTTAACAGTAAATTGTGTGCTTTTTCTTTTCAATCATCATATCCCTCCCATCCCTATCTCTTTTATCCCTAAAATCCCTATTATCCCTGGCAAGGGGCCTCCAACGCACTTCACCATGAGCGACGGCGGCGGCCAGGGGACTGGCCGCCCTACCAGGCTTTTCCCACGGGTACATTGGCCGAGCAGATGCTCGCTCCTTAGCCTCCCTACAAATCTTCATCCGCATCGTTGGGACATGGCGAATTCGTCAAGGTCACAAGCCATGCCACATTTCTTGCAGACATGGGCTAGAATTTCTTCTTGAATGTCAGAATATTGCAGCCGTGAGCATGATGATATGACAAATAATCCATCATCTTGCGCAAAAGCAGGATTCCCAATCCTCCTACGGAACGCTCATCCACAGACAAAGTAGTATCTGGATCTGGATTATGAAGAGGATTGAAAGGCGTGCCGTCGTCAGAGACAGAGACTGACACGCCTTTGGGCTCCTGCGTGAAGGACACTTCTACGGCAAAGCCCGAAGCGCCGGAAAATTTCACGACATTGGAGACGACTTCATCAAGGGCAATCAACAACTGCACGACGTCCTTTTGCGGACAACCTTCCGCCTCAAGCACAGTCCGCAGATAATCCGCAGCTGCCTCAGTGGCTTCGGGACAGCAGGAGAAAGTTCGCATCTGGTGCTTGGGCGCGCTGATAAACTGCACAGCCAGAATCGTCAAATCATCTGCCTGCGGAGCATTATCGACAAAGCCGTGGACGGCTTGACGGACTGACTTGACCAGTTGATTGGGCGTACATGCCTCCGCCTCCCTGGCGACAGTCAACGCCTCTTCCAGTCGCGCCTCGCCGAATAGTTCGCCTTTGGCGTTCATGGCTTCCGTGACACCATCGGTGTACAGGAAAAGGGAATCTCCAGGAGCCAGGGTAATTTCCAACTGCTTGTAGGAGGCATTGTCGAAGCAGGCCAAAGGGTATCCGGAACGCTCACGTAGCCATTGCGGCGGCTGTCCTCCGCGCAAGCACAGAGGCGGGTTGTGACCGGCATTGGCGAAAACCACGCGTCCAGTCTCCAAGTCCAAAATGCCAACCCAGACCGTCACGAACATCTCGACCGAATTGTTGCCGCACAATTCGGCATTTGCATACTCCAAGGCAAGGGCTGGATTGAAATCCTTCGATTCCATGAGAATATTCTTGATGAGCGTCTTGGCGTTCATCATGTAGAGAGCACCAGTAATTCCCTTTCCAGAGACATCAGCGACCAGGAAGGCCTTGTGCATCTCATCCAGAGAGAAGAAGTCATAGAAATCGCCGCCAACCTCGCGGGCAGGAATCATGGAAGCCACAAACTGAAAATTGTCGTTCTTGCGAATATCGCCTGGCAGCACCGACATCTGGATTGACTTCCCCAGTTCCAGTTCTGCCGCCTGTTTCTCGGACTCCGCCTCATAGAAGGCGTGGAGACGCATTGTGGCCACATCGATTTTCCAAAGCAAGAAGACGAAAGAAATCAGCACAAGAGCCAGGACGACTCCCATGGCAATCATGAAGCGCGTCCTAGTGGAATAGTACTCGGACGGAGGAATCGCCGCGATAATCCTGTGGCCGCAGAATATCTCGGCCCGGCAGTAGCATAAATCGCCGAACAGACGTTGCCTGAAGGTGGTCTTTCCATCCTCGACAACGTCAGGATCGGCGGTGTCGTATCCGATTTCCTGGAGATACTTCCCCTCGTCCCTATGGCGGGAAGGATTGGATATCAGACGTCCATTTCGCAGATTCGCGCACAGGAAGAATCCTTTTTCACCCACCAGCCACTCATCGAAAATGAAGCCCAGAATGACAGGAAGCATCCGCGTCATGCGCGTGTCGTCAACCCCGATTTGCACAAAACCGTTGCCTTCGGGAAAGGGGACACCGACATATTTTCGGTAGACATCTGGATTGGACGCACCGGCGCGGAAAGGTTGCGCCAATGCCTCGTGCTTGCCATCAGTCAACACCAGAAATTCTGCGGCCTTAGGATTGTCGGCAAAAGAAATTCCAAGAAGACGCTCGTCGGTTGAGGCCAGGTTTGTCCCCGTCTTGTCAGCGATGTTGATTTCATCGACGTCATACCGATTGGCGAGGAGCATCATTTCCTGATGAGAGACTGGTCTTGGCTCGCCGATTTCGCCAACGACCGAGTTGCCGATGTGCATCAGCATCGCATCGATGGAGCCATTCAGCGTGTCATTCATGTCGAGAATGGCATAATCCAGCATTGCCTCAGTCTTTTTGTCCGCACTACTGGTAGCCCATACCCAAGTCGCG
>Ga0265298_10006204_pt1 | contig 14809 bp, 9 predicted proteins | sample AusTroGonzalo_MG_3_FD_193486 | JGI IMG/M metagenome (GOLD analysis project Ga0265298, IMG submission 193486) | Bovine rumen microbial communities from tropical cattle in Woodstock, Queensland, Australia - Gonzalo_01 | ecosystem: Host-associated > Mammals > Digestive system > Stomach > Rumen ... | reverse complement strand
TGAAGCCATTGAGTGTTTTGATGAATGTGACCCTCTCCTGCTGAATGATGAGGATTGCCGACGAATGGTCCGCCACAACGCCATCTCATTGATTCGCATGGGACGCAATGAGGAGGGATTTCTTGAGTTGAGTATTCTGGAGCGTCTTGTGGATGATCCGGAAGAGGATGAGGACCTGGTTTTCTATAAGGCTTATGTGGATTATGTAAACGGCAGGACGGAGAAGGCTAAGGAGGGATTTGAGAACTCACTTGAATCATCTCATGCAGAAGAGGCTCTGTTGTATCTGGCGGAACTGGATCTGCGCGGAAACGGTGACCACAGTTTGGCCCGTAGAACTGCGGAGGATATAATTGATAATCTGGAAGACCCGTATATTGAGGCGGAAGCAGAGCGCATACTTGGCGAATACTGGTTCCGTCAGGGTGAATATGTTAAGGCCCAGGAACTGCTTATGAGTTATCTTTCAGCTGAATTCAGTTCTGATCAGCGCCATGACAGGTACCTGCTGGGTATTTCCTGCTTGAAAAATGGTGATATGGACGGAGCCATAGATAATCTCTCAAAGGTAATTGGCCCTGATGACCAGATGACCCAGAACGCCTGTCTGCATATAGGTTTGGCTGCACTCGAGAAAGGAAACAAGGATCTGGCACGCATGTCATTTGAGAGGGCTGCTTCTCTTCCCGGTAAGGAGGATGTAAGAGAGCAGGCGCTTTACAATTATGCAATGGTTATCCATGAGACATCATATTCACCGTTTGCTGAATCAGTGAAATCATTTGAACGTTTCCTGAATGAGTTCCCCAATTCAAGATATACTGAAAACGTAAACAGCTATCTGGTTGATGCCTATCTGAGTACTCCCAGTTATGATGCGGCATTGGCTTCCATTGAGAAGATAAAGAGTCCCGGTGCCTCAATACTGGCTGCCAAGATGCAGCTTCTATATAACAAGGCTATGGACCACATGGCTGCAGGATTGTATGATGATGTTCCTGGATTGCTGACATCAGTGATAGAACTTGACAGATATGACCATAATACCGCTCTTGAGGCTACATTCTGGCGTGGTGAGGCGTATTACCGCCTGGGGGAGACGGTTCGTGCAGAGGCTGACTACCGCCGTTATCTGGCCTCTGTATCCAATGTAACCTTTGGCAGCGGCCTTGCCAATTATGGCGTGGGTTATCTCCTGTTTGACCGTAAGGAGTATGTCAAGGCATGGCAGGCTATGAAGACTGTCATAGAGACATCTTCTGAATCAAGGGTGGGTCGTGAGGTTGTGGCCGATGCCTGCCTGCGCGCCGGCGACTGCATGTTCTATGACCGTCAGTACAACCAGGCCAAGGAATACTACAATATGGCCATAAACGTGAATGAGAAGGTAGGTGATTATGCCTTGTATCAGACGGCATTGGTGAACGGCCTTCAGCGTAACTATTATCAGAAGATCCAGGATCTTAAGCATCTGGTAAACGAATATCCCGCATCGGCATATCTGGCATCGGCCCTGTATGAGGAGGGCAGAGCTTATCAGCAGACAGATGAGCCTGAGCAGGCCGTTAAGGTGTTTGCCAGGTTAATGACAGATTATCCCAATACGGACCTGGCCCGTAAGGCAGCGGCTGAGACAGCGCTTATTTATTATCAGACAGACAGATATGATGAGGCAATAAAGGCTTACAAGGACGTAATAGCCAACTACCCCGGAAGTGATGAGGCCCGTACAGCCCTTGTTGACCTGAAATCCATCTATGTGGAGAAGGGGGATGTGAACTCTTACGTTGAGTACACCTCAACAGTAAAGGGTGCGGCTCCCATTGCTGCATCTGAGCGTGATTCACTTACCTATACGGCAGCTGAGGGGCTGTTCAGCCGTGGAGACAAGATAAGCGCCTTGGCCCGTTTCAGTGATTATGTAAATCAGTTCCCTGATGGAGCGTTCGCTGCAAATGCCTGGTATTATCAGGGCTCCATATATGAGGAGGCAAAGGATTATGATCGCGCAGTTGACTGTATGCTTCAGGCTGCCGCTTTTGAGAACAGCCGTTTTGCAGAGAGCGCACTTGATCATGCCGCATCAATCTCCTGGCAGCAGGCTGATTATGAGAACGCTATGGATCTCTATATGCGTCTGTATGATAAGACTACTGATGCAGAGCGACAGAAACGCAGCCTGTATTGCATCGTGAGCAGTGCCGGAAAGATTGAGGAGCATGATGCCGTAATCATGTATGCCGATAAGGCATTGCAGACGCAGCTTTCACAGGAGCAGCGTACGGAGGTGATGTACCGCAAGGCCAAGGCTTTGCTCGCACAGGATAAGGGCAAGGATGCACGTCCTATATTGGAGGAGCTGTCCAAGGACACCCGTTCACTTTATGGTGCTGAATCGGATTATCTGCTCAGCCAGCTTCTGTATGACAGCGGTGACAAGGTGGGTGCCGAGATGGTCATTATGGACTTCATAAAGGAGGGTACTCCGCATATGTATTGGCTGGCCCGCAGCTTTATACTGCTCAGTGACATTTACAAGTCACAGGGCAAGGATGTGGAGGCTCGTCAATACCTGCTTTCGCTCAAGAACAACTATTCAGAAAATGATGACATAGCGGATATGATTGCCGCAAGACTTGATTGATGCTGATTATGAAACGTTATATTACACTGGCTGCCATAGCCGTATTATGCTGGAGTGCCGCAAGTGCGCAGCAAAATGAACTGCCTTCCAGGTCAATGACCATTGAGGGAGCATATAATCCCACTATGACCAGCACTGACAAGGTGATGCCTGTACCGGACAGGCCTATTATAGAGCGTAAATCGGCTACTGTGAGTTATCTGACAGACAGCAAACCGCTTACCTCTCTTACACGTAATCCGATGGGGGCGTTTTCTGAGACCTCTGATGATGTCATCCCCGGCAGATATACCGGATTGCTGCGTTTTGGATACGGACTCAGGAATGATCATGACGGATTGGCCGATTTCAACTGGCGTATTTCTGACAGGGATGACCTGCATGTTTCCGGATTGCTTGACGCATGGGCTACAAAACCTTCCGGTGACTGGAAATCCAGAATGTTTAACGGTGACCTTGACGCTGCCTATTCACACAGGTTCCGCCGTTTTACGATAGGTGTTGACGGGGCATTCGGTCACTCACACTTCAATTACAGGCCCGGCAAAAACATGACTGCTGCGCAAGAGGAGCAGAGCAGTCTGATGCAGAAAATCCTGCGCGGAGAGTTTGGCCTGTCGCTGTCCGGTGAGGCGAGTGAGGTGCTGTGGCATTTCCGGACCGGTATGGAATTCCTGTCCCGTGACGGATTGGAACTGAAAGGGACGGAGAGAACCAATAAGGAACGTCTGCTGCGTATTGAAGGAGGTGCAGAGATGCCTTTACTGGGCGGTACCGGTGGCTTGGATTACAGACAGAAAACAGCCATGTATGACTGGCAGGGTATGAACGGATCTGACTATTCCGGATTCACTACATTGACGTTCTCTCCATACTGGAAGCAGTCATGGGATAAGGCGGATGTACGTCTGGGATTGAATCTGGATATCCGTACCAGAGCCGGGTATAAGGTCTTGCTGTCTCCTATGGCAACCGCCACGTATAAAGCCGGTAAGAGGTTCAGGTTTAATGCCGGTCTCATAGGCGGTCTGGAGGATAATGCCATACGTAACATATCAAAGATATCGCCATATTGGTCAGAACAGGAACGGATAATAGACGGATACACTTTGGTAAACGGCTTCATTGGCATGACATACAGTCAGGGGTCTTGGCTCACATTATCGGCAAAAGGAGGATACCGTCATACTATTGACGAGGTGTTCCAGACAGAGTCAGACGATATGATTGTTACGTCACTTCTGCAGCAGCAGTCATCAAATGTCCTGTATTTCAGAGTAGATGCCGATATGCAGTTTTCTGACAGGGCGGTGCTCAGGATGGATTTAAACTATAATGATTATTTTGGCTATTCATATAGAGGCAAGATGCAGTTCAAACCGGCATTTAATGCAAACTTCTATGGATGTTATACACTGACCCGCGGACTGGATGTCATGCTGTCTTATAAGCTTATGGTATTTCACTGGGTAAACAAGGTTGCCATGCCTACCGTAAATGACGTGGCATTGACTGTTGATTATGATTTGAGCAGGAAGCTTTCATTATATGCGACGTTGAAACATCTGGCCGGAGGAGACTTCTATTATTATGCCGGGTATCGTGAAATCAAACCTTCATTCCTGATTGGCGCTACATACAGATTCTGAGTTCTTTTTTTATTAATTTATAATTAATAAGGTGAACGGATGGATTTTTTTCTGTCCGTTCGCTTTTTCTATATCTATTTTTTGTTCTACTTTTGCCGCGCCTTAGGGCAAGATAAATAGAAAAACATCATGCAGAAGAATCTGGTTATTGTTGAGTCTCCGGCAAAGGCCAAGACAATTGAGAAATTTTTAGGTTCTGATTATAAGGTTATGTCAAGCTACGGACATATCTGTGACCTGAAGAAGAAAGACCTGAGTATTAACATAGATACATTTGAACCCATATATGAAATTCCTTCTGATAAGAAGAAGGTGGTAAGTGAACTCAAGGAGGCTGCCAAGAAAGCTGAGATGGTCTGGCTGGCATCTGATGAGGACCGTGAGGGAGAGGCCATAAGCTGGCATCTGTTTGAGACTCTGGGCCTGAAGCCGGAAAAGACCAAACGTATAGTTTTCCATGAGATTACCAAGAATGCCATTCTTCACGCCATAGAAACCCCGCGTGACATTGACACCAACCTTGTATATGCACAGCAGGCTCGCCGTGTACTGGACCGTATCGTGGGCTTCAAGCTTTCACCCATTCTCTGGCGCAAAGTGAAACCGTCACTCTCTGCCGGTCGTGTGCAGTCTGTGGCAGTACGCCTTATCGTGGAGCGTGAGCGTGAGATCAAGGAGTTCGTACCTGAGGCATCATATAAGGTGGTGGCCATATTCAGATTGAACATAGATGGAACACCTCACGATGTACGTGCCGATTACAGTGGCCGTTTCAAGACCAAGGAGGAGGCTAAGGCTTTCCTTGAGAAGTGCAGGAATGCCCAGTTCAAGGTGAGTGAGATAACAACCAAGCCTATCCGCAAGATACCTGCACCTCCCTTTACCACATCTACACTTCAGCAGGAGGCTACCCGCAAGTTCGGTTTTACCGTGATGCAGACCATGATGCTGGCACAGCGTCTGTATGAGTCAGGTAAGATAACCTATATGCGTACTGATTCTGTAAACCTGTCAACCCTGTGCCTGGATTCATGCAAGAAGGTTATCAGTGAGTCGATGGGTGATGAGTATGTAAAGATACGTCAATATACACAGAAGGCCAAGGGTGCCCAGGAGGCTCATGAGGCTATCCGTCCTACGTATATGGACAACCAGTCAATTGACGGCACTGCTCCTGAGAAACGCCTCTATGAACTTATCTGGAAACGCACCATAGCATCACAGATGGCTGATGCCGAGATTGAAAAGACTACGGTGTCAATCGTTGCACCTAAGATAGACGGTGAGTTCAACGTATCAGGTGAGATGGTCAAGTTTGACGGATTCCTCAAGGTATACCGTGAGACCCGTGATGATGATTCCGCAGAGTCACAGGAGAGCCAGGGCCTGCCTGAGTTCAAGAAGGGACAGAGCCTGGAGTTCAGCCAGATATCAGCATATGAGCGTTTCACCCAGCATCCGCAGCGTTTCAATGAGGCTGCTCTGGTGCATAAGATGGAGGAATTGGGTATAGGCCGTCCTTCAACATACGCTCCCACGATAGGTACTATCCAGCAGCGCGAGTATGTGCTACGTGAGGATATCGAGGGCAGCAAGCGTGAATGTGACATGCTGCGTCTGGAGAACGGCAGCATCAAGGAGCAGACCATTACTGAGGTATATGGCTCAGAGAAGTCAAAGCTGGTGCCTACTGACATAGGTATGGTGGTCAATGATTTCCTGATAGAGTATTTCCCCGATATAATGAACTACAACTTCACTGCCCAGGTGGAGAAGGAGTTTGATGATATAGCAGAGGGCGATAAGCAATGGAAGAACGTTATCAGTACCTTCTATGACAAGTTCAGTCCTTCTGTAAACAATGCCATGTCCATCAAGAATGAGCATAAGGTGGGCGAACGCATACTTGGCACAGATCCCATATCAGGCAAGCCTGTGTCAGTCAAGATAGGCCGTTATGGCCCCATTGTTCAGATAGGCAGCGCTGAGGATGAGGATAAGCCCCGTTTTGCCCAAATGAAGAAGGGTCAGACCATTGAGACCATCACTCTTGATGAGGCTCTGGAACTGTTCCGTCTGCCGCGCACTCTGGGTGAGTTTGAAGGTTCTCCGGTAAGCATAGGCACAGGCCGTTTCGGACCATACATACGTCATGACAAGTTCTACGTGTCACTTAGCGGTGTGGCCGATCCTCTTACCATTACTCTTGAGGAGGCTGTCAAGATGATTCAGGATAAGCGTGATGCCGAGTCAAAGAAGGTTCTCAAGTCATTCCCTGGCAATCAGGACCTTGAGGTGATGAATGGCCGTTACGGCGCATACATAGCATATCAGGGAAGCAACTACAAGATTCCCAAGAGCACTGATCCCACCACCCTTACAGAGGAGGAGTGCATGGATATCATCAAGCGTCAGATTGAAAAGACCGGTTCAGCGCCCAAGCGCAGGATTTTCAAGACCAAGAAATGATAAGGGTTTTCCTGATGGGCTTTATGGGGGCTGGCAAGACCACCCTCGGCAAGGCTTTGGCAAAAGACCTGGGTATCTCTTTCATAGACCTGGACCAGTATATTGAGCGCAGGTATATGAAAACGGTGAGCCAGATATTTGCCGCCAAGGGAGAACAGGGATTCCGTGAGATAGAGAGCCGCCTGCTGCGTGAAGCCGGTGAGTTTGATGACGTGATAGTTTCATGCGGAGGCTCAACACCCCTCATAGGCGATAACATGGACTATATGCTTGCCCAGGGTAAGACCGTCTATCTCAAGTGTGATAATGACACTCTGCTACGTCGTCTCAAGGCTGCCAGCGCAACGCGTCCGCTCATAGCAGGCAAGACAGATCCTGAACTGGCTGCATTCATCGGGTCCGAGACAAAAAGACGTGAGCCCGGCTATCTGAGGGCAGAGTTCATCTGTCCGGGAGACCGCTTGGAGACCCGTGACCAGATATCGGATACCGTAAAGTATCTGGAACAGCTTTTGAATTTGAAATAAGATAAAACGCAATATGAAACAGTCACTTGTCATAGTAAAGGTGGGAGGTAAGATAGTAGAGCAACCCGATACACTGGAGCGTCTGCTCACTGACTTCAAGGCTATACCCGGCAATAAACTGCTTGTTCACGGCGGAGGCCGCTCGGCAACTGCCATGGCTGCCCGTCTGGGCATAGAGAGCAAGATGGTTGACGGCCGCCGTATCACTGATGCCGATATGCTGGACGTGGTGACAATGGTCTATGGCGGACTGGTAAACAAGAACATCGTGGCCAAGCTGCAGGCTGAGGGTATCAATGCCATCGGTCTTACCGGTACCGATTGCAATGTCATGCAATCCGATAAGCGTCCTGTCAAGGAGGTTGATTACGGTTTTGTGGGAGATGTAAAGTCTGTGAACGCAGAGTTTCTGGCCAGTCTGATAGAGAAGGGTATAGTTCCGGTACTTGCTCCGCTTACCCATGACGGCAAGGGCCAGTTACTTAATACAAATGCCGATACCATAGCCGGTGAGGCTGCCAAGGCATTGGCCCGCCTGTTCAAGGTTACCCTGATATTCTGCTTTGAGAAGCCGGGTGTGCTGATGCATGAGGATGATGACAACAGCGTCATTCCTTACATATCATATTATGATTTCCCGCGTCTGGTCCAGGACGGCACCATAAGCGGCGGTATGATTCCCAAGATACAGAACGCCTTCAATGCATTGCAGGCCGGTGTTTCATCGGTCCTGATTACCAAGGCTGAGTCACTTGACAAGCTTACAGGCACTACAATAGCCCTGTAAGTTACTTTTCATAATTGTCACCACTGAAAGTACCCTTGCTGGAGCTTGCCTTTTCCTCCGGAACGGCAGGCTCTTCCTGTATTGCAACCTCCTGCTCGGCCTTATCGGAATAGAATGCGTGTATCTTGATTATAGATACCACTGAAATTGTTGTCAACACCAGGAATATGATAGTGCCCAGAGTGTTGTAAAGGCTTATCTGAAGGTCAAGATTGAACTTTAAGGCAAAGAATGAGATGGTATTGTTGATGATGTGTATGCAGATGGGAACGAACAGGCTGCCGGTCTTGTGGTAGAGCCATCCGAAAATGATACCGGCCGGAAGTGCAAACACCATCTGGATGGGGTTGCCGTGAATGACGGCAAAGATTGCGGCAGATATGATGATGCCCCACCAGACGTGTCCTGTAGCCTTTGAAATCTCAGTCATGATGACACGCCTCATCATTATCTCCTCCATAATGGGGCCCACTAAACAGACACCTATGAATCCTGCCCATGATTTTGTCATCTCCAGGAACTGCTGTTCAAAGATATCCGGGATATTGAGTACCTGGAATATCATGTCAAAGGCAAACAGTGCGCTTATGGCCATAACCAATGACAGGACGAATGCCTCTTTGGGTACCAGGGTGAACATTTCCCTGATCTTGCAGTATCTGAGAATGATCAATGATATGGCAATAAGTCCGTCGGAAATGAGCAGCATTTGCGCCATTGTTGAATTGAAATCCGTATGGTTGTAAACAGAAATGACTTTGAATGTGAGCAACACTATAATTTGAATCCCCAGCCAGAGACCCAGCGTTACCAGAGTCTTTTTGATCTTTTCCATATCTGTGAGTTTATAATGTCTGCCTTACTTTATTACGGTCAGCCTCAAGTTGTGAGGCAAGTTCCTGGGGGGAACTGAAACGGCGCTCGGGGCGCAGGAATTCCACAAACTCCAAAGAGAGTTCATGGAAGTAGATGTCACGGTCAAAATCCAGAAGGTGAGCCTCAATGGTGCGGGCCTTGCCCTCAAATGTGGGCCGGAAACCTATGTTGAGCATAGCTGGCCATGTCTCACCGTCAACCGTGGCAAGAGCGGCATAGACACCGTCGGCCGGAATCTGCATGAACTCGCAGTAGGGGCCAAGGTTGGCGGTGGGGAATCCCATCTTGCGTCCGTTCTGCAGGCCGTGTATTACGGTGCCGCTTATGGTGTATCGGTAGCCGAGCATCTCATTGGCCTGCTTTACGTTGCCTGACACAAGCTCGCGGCGTATGCGTGAACTGCTTATGGGGCTGCCTTCATACAGATAGGCACCGGCCGGAATCACTTCCATCCCTATCTCTTGGCCTATGCGTTTGTAGTCATCAATGTTCAGATTGGTATCATGGCCAAAATGGTGGTCATGGCCTACAAGCAGTGTGCTCACGCCCAGCCGTCTCTGGAGGAAATCAGTCATAAAGCTGCGTGCATCCATGGCTGCAAGTGCCGATGTGAAATGGAGCGGAAAGCAGTAGTCAATGCCTGTCTGCCTAAGCATACGCATTTTATCATCGGGGGTGGAAAGCAGACGGGGACGGTAGTCTGACTGAAGGATCTGACGCGGATGCTCAGGGAATGTGATGGCCATGCTCTTAAGCCCCCGCTCTGCTGCAATATCCTTGAGCTGGCTGAGCAGATGTACATGCCCCAGATGGACTCCGTCAAAGAATCCTATCGTGGCGGCATATCTGTTATTCTGAGGTTCGGGTATGGTCATGCGTATCTCTGTTTCAGACTGCAAAAGTAATCAAGATATGCGGGGTGGAGGAATTTTTTGCTTCAAAACTTTGCAAATTCGGGTTAATGAAGTACTTTTGCACCCGAATGATGATGTCGGCTAAGGCCGATGATTCCTTCTCCGGGCTTTTAGCTCAGTTGGTTAGAGCAACAGACTCATAATCTGGAGGTCCTAGGTTCAAGCCCTAGATGGCCCACAATCCATTCTAAGCGAATGGATTGTTTTGTTTAAGGGCTTTCACGTTTTTCGGCTCACGAGGAGCCTCAACAGCTTCGCAGTCAAGCCCTAGATGGCCCACAACCGTTTCTTTAGGGAAACGGTTTTCTTTTTTATATCTTTGCAGTGATTACTATTTAAGGTTATGAGGAGAATTATCCGTTTATTGTTGGTGGTGGTGTTGCTGCCGGTTCAGAGTGTATATTCACAGTGGTACAGCGCTGTCAAACTCTATATTGAGAGGGAAGATCAGCCTGATGCTGCAATATTCCTGCCTGCACCTCCGGATACGGCAAGTGTGGCTTACATTGATGATTTTGTGCAGTGGCAGTGGGGCAAGACCGTACGTCAAACGGAGCGCGGCGAGAGGGCAAGCCGCGAATCGGCCTCAAGCACCGCTGAGATGGCCCGGATATTCTCAGAGGCACTGGGGTTTAAGATAAGCCGCAACGAGACTCCCGCCATATACAATCTTATTTCACGCAGCTATCATACGGCTGAGCAGGCCTCAAAGAATCCAAAGGAGAAATATATGCGCATACGTCCGGTTATCCAGTATAATGAGATACCTACCGGAAGTTCCGACCGTCTGGAGAGCCTGCGTACCAGCGGCTCCTATCCGTCAGGACATACCACCCGTGGTATGGCAACAGCGCTGGTGTTGGCCGAGATGGCACCTGAGTATGCGGATACCATACTGCGTCGCGGATATGAATATGGTGAGAGTCGTATCATCGTGTCGGCCCATTATCAGAGTGATGTCAATGCGGGTTATATGTGCGGTGCAGCCTGTGTGGCCGCAATGCACTCCGTGCCTGATTTCATGGAGGATATGGAGGCTGCACGTAAGGAATATTATGAGAAATCGGGCCGTACACCATCAGGGTTGGTTGTTTCAATTGACGGCCGCCGCATACTCTCTGATCCTGTAGATACCGCAAGCAGCCGTTACTACGGTGATGTGGCGCAGTATTTTGCTGCAAAAGCTGAACGTGTTGATGAACGCGGAGCGCAGGCCAAGGCTGATGCCGATTGCAGTCTTGAGGCCCTGCTTACAGCATTCTCTGCTCCTCTGGGCAAGAATCTGGATTTAAAGAAGACTCCTGCATTGGCAAGCTTGATACGTGAGGCTCGTGAGGCTCTTTTGAGCAATGCCTATGCGCTGGGCGTTACCGTACAGTTCCGCAAACGTCCGTATGTGCAGTTGGGTGAGGCTCCGTTTGCCGGTGGTACTGATGACAAGGGTAGATCCTCATTCCCGTCGGTCGAATCGGAAATAGGTTGGGGTATAGCGCTTGTCCTTACCGAGATAGCTCCGGAGCATGCCAATGAGATCCTGCAGTTGGGATTCCGCATAGGCGAGAGCGGTATGATAAGCGGACAGCATTGGGCTACTGATATCACTGCAGCCCGGATTCTGGCAGCTTGCATGGTGGCAAGACTTAATGCTGACCTATCGTTTAAAAAGCTGCTGAAAGATGCTAAGGATGAGTATTTTTTATTAACTTCGCTGAATTGAAGTTCAGGGGGATAAAATGTCTGTAGGAGAGATATCAGTTGTACCGGTCAGGACCCGTAGGGAGCTGCGCAGGTTTGCCAGGTTCAACATCCGCCTGTATAAGGATAATCCATATGCCGTACCGGAGCTTATTGGCGATACTGTAAAAACATTCACCCCGTCGGCAAATGCAGCTTTTGATTTCTGTGAGGCACAGATTTTTATTGCTCTCCAGGAAGGTAAGATGGTGGGCCGTGTGGCTGCCATCCTTAACCATAAGGCCAATGAGACGTGGGGAGTGAGGACCGTAAGATTCGGGTGGATAGATTTCATTGATGACATAAGGGTGTCAGGAGCGCTGCTTGATGCCGTATCGGCTTGGGGAAAGGAGCGTGGTATGGACAGGCTGGAGGGGCCTTTCGGATTTACGGATTTTGACCCGGAGGGAATGCTTACTGAGGGATTTGACCGTATAGGTACCATGGCAACCATATACAATTATCCGTATTATCCGCAGCATATGGAAAGGCTGGGGCTTAAACCGTCAGCCGTATGGGTAGAGTGGATGATTCATTTTGACAGTACCATTCCGCCCAAGGTAGACCGTATCAGCAACATTGTCCTGGAGCGCAAGAACCTGCATCTGGCAAGATTTGATCATAGCAAGCACAAGGAGGCGCGCATCTATGCAATCAAGCTGTTTGAACTGGTAAACGAATGTTATAAACCCCTGTACGGATACTCAGCATTCTCTGACAAGCAGATACGTAACTTTGTAGACCGATATCTTTTTATGCTTGACAAGAGGCTGGCAGTCATTTTGCTTGATGCAGACAATGAGATAGTTGCTGCTACATTAACCATGACATCAATAGCCAAGGCTCTGCAGAAGGCAAAGGGGCGCCTGTTTCCGTTGGGATGGTGGCATCTGCTCAAGGCTCTTAAATGGAAGAGATCAAATGTAATGGAGTCACTCTTTATTGCGGTTAAGCCTGAATACCGGAACCAGGGTTTGACAGCAGTGTTGCTTAAGGAGCTGAATATCAATGCTTCTGCTGCGGGATACAGATTTGCAGAGAGTAACCCTAATCTTGAGGATAACAAAAAGATTCAGGATCATTGGGTATATTATGAGGGTTCAGAGATAATAAAGCGCAGGGCTGTGTTTTATAAAAATATATAACTTTGGCATTGGCTTTTGATGAATGAAATAAAAACAACATATGGCAGAGACAGACGAAATATTTGACCAGAGACCGCCTGAGGTGCAGTACAATGAGGATAACATACGCCACATGGACGATATGGAGCATATCCGTAACCGTCCTGGTATGTACATAGGCAAACTTGGTGACGGCTCTCAGGCTGATGACGGTATCTACGTGCTGCTCAAGGAGATCATTGACAACAGTGTTGATGAATTCCGCATGAACACCGGCAAGCGTATTGACATAGATCTTACCGACATGGGCCGCGTTTCAGTGCGTGACTACGGCCGCGGTATCCCTCAGGGCAAACTTGTGGAGGCTGTGAGTATGCTTAATACCGGTGGTAAGTTTGACAGCAAGGCATTCAAGAAGAGCGTAGGTCTGAACGGTGTGGGTCTTAAAGCGGTCAATGCGTTGAGTCTCAATTTTGAGGTGAGCAGCTGGCGTGACGGTCAGGTGCGCACACTCCGTTTTCAGCGTGGCAAGCTGTTGTCTGATGAAACCGTTCCCAGTGCCGATGAGCATGGAACCCAGGTTATATTTGAGCCGGATAACCAGCTCTTTACAGGTTATCAGTTCCGTCCGGCCATAATTGAGACAATGTTGCGTAACTACACCTACCTGAACACTGGCCTTGTCATCATGTACAATGGCCAGAGGTTCATATCACGCAACGGTTTGGAGGATCTGCTTGGCGAGCGTATGAGTGCTCAGAGCCTATATCCCATAATCCATCTGCAGGGTACTGATATTGAGATTGCGTTTACCCATACAAACCAGTACGGTGAGGAGTACTACTCATTCGTGAACGGCCAGTACACATCGCAGGGCGGTACCCATCAGAGTGCCTTCAAGGAGCATATAGCACGTACCATCAAGGAGTTCTACGGCAAGAACTTTGAATCAGGCGATGTGCGTAACGGCATGGTGGCTGCCATAGCCGTGAATGTAGAGGAGCCTGTGTTTGAGAGCCAGACCAAGATCAAGCTTGGCTCCACAACCATGAGCCCTGACGGCGGCGTGTCACTCAACAAGTTTGTGGGTGATTTCATCAAGAAGGAGGTTGATGACCTGCTCCACAAGGAGCCGGAGGTAGCCGATGTCATACTCAAGAAGATCCTGGAATCAGAAAAGGAGCGCAAGGAGATAGCCGGTATCACCAAACAGGCTCGTGAGCGTGCCAAGAAGGCTAATCTGCACAACCGCAAGCTGGCTGACTGCCGCATCCATCTGAATGATACCCGCGGTGACCGTCAGGAGGAGAGCTGCATATTCATCACTGAGGGTGACTCTGCAAGCGGATCCATCACCAAGAGCCGTGACGTGAACACCCAGGCCGTGTTCAGCCTGCGCGGTAAGCCCCTTAACAGCTACGGCCTTACCAAGAAGGTGGTCTATGAGAATGAGGAGTTCAACCTGCTTCAGGCTGCCCTCAACATAGAGGAGGGGCTTGATGACCTGCGCTACAACAAGATAATAGTGGCCACTGATGCTGATGTGGATGGTATGCATATACGTCTGCTTATGATAACCTTCTTCCTGCAGTTCTTCCCGGAACTTATCAGGAAAGGACATGTCTATATACTCCAGACCCCGCTGTTCCGCGTACGTAACAAACGCAAGAAGAAAAAAGGTCCGGCAGGCCATGTGGACGGCGTGGTAACAGAGAAGGGTGAGTTTGAGACCATCTACTGCTACACTGAGGAGGAACGTCGCCAAGCAATTGAGAAACTCTCTCCCAACCCTGAGATAACCCGATTCAAAGGACTGGGTGAGATATCGCCCGATGAATTCAAGAACTTTATCGGCCCAGATATGCGCTTGGAAATGGTAACTTTGCAGAAGACTGACGCTGTGGATGACCTGCTCTCATTCTATATGGGCAAGAATACCATGGAGCGCCAGAACTTTATCATCGATAATCTGGTGGTAGAGGAGGATATTGTTGATGAGGATGAGGGTGAAAAGTTTTAATTAATGAGGAAAGGACTATGAAACTGCTTTTTCCCGGATCATTCGATCCGTTTACGATAGGCCAT
>Ga0265298_10006203_pt1 | contig 14810 bp, 17 predicted proteins | sample AusTroGonzalo_MG_3_FD_193486 | JGI IMG/M metagenome (GOLD analysis project Ga0265298, IMG submission 193486) | Bovine rumen microbial communities from tropical cattle in Woodstock, Queensland, Australia - Gonzalo_01 | ecosystem: Host-associated > Mammals > Digestive system > Stomach > Rumen ... | reverse complement strand
CTTGCGGGCGTCAAGGCTGTAAGGCATGAGCGTCAGGACAAGCGCCAGAGAGATAAAAAGGAACTTTTTCATATTCTGTTGTTTTTGTGTTCGTTTACGAATTCCAAATTTATACTTTTTTATTGAAAAATAAAAATTATCATTCGTTTATCCCTCAACCCCCGGGCGTTTTCCTGAACGATATTATCTGGCTTCCGCAACCAGGAGTTCTTCTAGTCTGGAACGGTCCAGGCGGCCGTCAAGGCAGATGAAAGATACTTCACTGCCTTCTTCCGCCAGCATAATAAAACTGCTGACGGTCTTGTCGTCCCCTGCGGTGTACATGGTCATCTTTTCTCCGTTGTCCTTTGCCTCCAGCAGCAACTCGTAGGTGCCGGAATTGATGAATTTGCGCACGTCCCTGGCAAGTTTGCCGTTGATTTCAGCATTGCTGCTGGTGATTATGTAGAGGCCGCTGAGCCCCTGGATTACCGGGGTAAGGTTGACGTTTCCGTTTCCGGACTGGATGTCGGGGATGCGTCCGATCAGACGGAACATCGCGGGAGAAACGTACACCGCGCTGACATCGGCTTCGTCTGAGTATTTCTGATAGATATGCCTGCCGTCCTGTGCGGAGGCGTAAATGAAACTGAGCAGCAATGCTGCAAATACTATAATCCTTTTCATTTTATTTGTAAACTTCGTTGATTTTTTGTGCAATGAACTGCAGGGTTTCTTCCACCTGCTGATATGCCAGAAGCGGATCGTCGAAACTGTCTTTCGGGGCAGGACGGTGCAGGATCAGCACGGCAGCCACTGCCGCAGCTGCAAGAGTTGCAACGATGGAACCTCTCAGCAGACGTCCGGCGCTTTTCTGGGCGAGCCTTTTTCTGGCAAGCACAGGAATGACGATTGGCGGCTGCCCCACACTTTCCGCTGCAAGCGCAGACTCGATGCGTCCGGCCAGGCCTTCCGGAACGGGTGCCTCTGCGGCCGCCTGCTCCAGTTCTTCAGGACTCATTTTTTCTATATCTTCGATTCGTTTCATAACATCTTTTTTAGTGTTTGCCGTGCCCGCGAAAGCAGTACACGAAGTGTCAGGTAATTCATCCCCGTACGTTCCCCTATTTCCTCGTAGGAAAGGCCTTCCACGGTGCGCAGGATGAGGATTTCCCGCTGCCGTTCAGGCAGCGACTTGATGGCCGCGAGCACCTTTTCGAGGCGCTCCTTCTGGTCCATCGCGGCCTCCGGATCGAACCCGCCGCCGATGCTTTCCGGTACTTCAGCATCAAGCGTCCTGACTGCCTGGCGTATCCGGTCCAGGCAAAGGTTGCGCAGAAGAGTCACGGCATAGGCCCTGGGGTTACGGATGCCGTCCAGGGCGCTGCGGTTCCTCCAAAGTTTCAGGTAGAGTTCCTGCACCGCGTCTTCGGCATCCGCCTCCGATTCAAGGATGTAGAACGCCACCCTGTACAAAGTCTCCGCCAGGGAAAGGTACTCTTTATGGAACTCTCTTTCACTCATTGCCGGCAGCAACCTTCGCTATGGCGTCCATCGATACTTTTCCGAAGATGCAGATAAGCGCGCACTCCCCCGGAGTGTAGATTACGAAATCCGTCACCGTGTCGCCTTTTTCATCAACGACACCGTACATACGCATGGAATCCGTCCCGTCCTTTGTTTCAATCAGAAGCTCTGAATTCTTTAAGATACGGTTCAGCTTCCGGGTAATCTTTTCCTTGACGGCCGGGGAGCAGTCTTCATACTCGAAGACCGTCAGCCGACGGATGCCGTTCAGCACCTGAAGTGCCTGTCTGGCATCGGGATCATCCTTCGCAGCGATGCGGATTACGGTTTTAATGGCCGACGTGGCGAGAGAACCCAGCTGCACCATTTCAACTCCTTCGCATTGCCGGTATTCAGAAACCAGAGCCGCCAGTTGCGTCCTGGAGACATTATTTCCTGCCTGCCCCGTTGCGGGCAGAAGCAGGATGCATAATACCATTAATATCTTTTTCATCGACTATAGGACGAACTATTCCGAAAAATGTTACATACAAATATATCAAAGTTCATTCTTTTCCCCAAAAAAGCACTTCGGGAGTTTTCTATTATAGATTCCATCAAAAAAATGGTTATATTTGTTTTCTGTTTCAAGTAACATAAAAACTACCTGTAAGATATGCAGAACAAATTGCAAGAACTGACCGAAAAACTTTACCAGGAGGGTCTGGTGAAGGGCAAGGCCGAAGGCGAGGAATTGCTGGCGAAGGCCAGGCAGGAGGCTGCACAAATCATAGCCGAAGCCAGGGAAGAGGCAAAAGCCATTACCGCCAAAGCCGAAAAGGATGCCGAAGACCTCAGGGCAAAGGTGGATTCCGACCTGAAGATGGCATCCGCCCAGTGCCTGCAGGCGACAAAAAAAGATATAGAAAACCTCCTTGTAGGCAGGATAGAAGCAGCAAAAGTGTCCGAAACTCTGAAAGACACGGCCTTCGTCAAGGCAATCATCAGGGCAGTGGCCGAAAAGTTCGACGCCGGAGAAGCGACCGGCCTGCAGCTGATACTTCCCGAAAGCCAGAAAGCCGAACTTGAACCCTGGGTGGCGGACGAACTTTCCAAAACCCTCAAAGGCGGCGTTCAGGCGGGCTTCTCCAAAAAAGTCAGCGGCGGCTTTACAATCGGTCCGAAGGACGGAGGATGGTTTGTCAGCCTCACCGAACAGACATTCAACGAACTCATAGCAGAGTATCTGCGTCCCGTTACACGCAAGCTTCTCTTCGGTGAATAATTACGAATACATAATCGCAGGACTTCCCTTCCTCAGCCAGGACGGTCGCGAGGCTCCGGACACCGAAGCCATACTGGAAGACATCCGCGGGCAGCTCTCCGAAAAAGATGCAGAAACGCTGGACTTCCTCCTGAGCGCATACGCTCCCGACACTCTCGGGCCCGGTTTTTACATGAAGGCCGGGAAGCACCGCAACCGCTTCATCCGTGAGTTTTTCAGCCTCGACCTCGGAGTGCGCAACGCCAAGGTGGAATACCTAAACCGCAGCCTGGGCCGCCCGGAAGGCACGGACATTGTCATTCCCCGGCTCACGGAGGACCAGGACCTGAACGGAGAGCCCGTGGAATTCGAACGCAAACCGGAAGTGGACGCCATTCTGCAAACAGACGACATCCTCGGCCGTGAACGGGCTCTGGACGACTTCTACTGGAAGGCGGCGGACGCCATCACGGTGCTGGATGTATTCGACCTGGATGTAATCCTCGCTTTCGTGGTCAAACTCAAGCTGGTGGAACGCTGGCTGCGCCTCGACGAGGCGACCGGCAGGGAACTCTTCCGCAAACTGGTTAAAGAAATAAAAGAAAACAAAAAGATATGAGCACATTCGGAAAGGTGACAGGCATAGTTGCCAACCTTGTGACCGTGCAGGTGGACGGCCCGGTGGCGGAGAATGAACTCTGCCACATCAAACTTCACGGCACCGACCTCCTGGCGGAAGTCATCAAAGTAAACGGCGACAAGGCTTCGGTACAGGTTTTTGAAAGCACCCGCGGGCTGAGGAACGGAGATTCAGTGGAATTCCTCGGCAGGATGCTTGAAGCGACTCTCGGCCCCGGCCTGCTGTCCAGCGTGTATGACGGTCTTCAGAACGACCTGACCACAATGACCGGAGTCTTCCTCAAGAGAGGCGAATACACCGACCCTCTTGACCGGGAAAAGCTCTGGGACTTCACTCCCATTGCAAAGCAGGGCGACAAAGTCGCGGCCGCAGACTGGCTGGGTGAGGTCAAGGAGGGATGGCTCCCCCACAAAATCATGGTTCCGTTCTCTTTCAAAGGCAGTTTTACAATCAAGGAGATCGCTCCTGCCGGGCAGTATAACGTAGATACCGTGATTGCAACCCTGATTGACGAAGAAGGCGGGGATGTGCCGGTGACGATGACTCAGAAATGGCCCGTCAAGGTTGCCATAAAGGGATATAAGGAAAAACCGCGTCCGCAGAGAATAATGGAAACAGGCGTGCGCGTGATCGACTCCTTCAATCCCATCGCCGAGGGCGGCACCGGCTTCATTCCCGGTCCTTTCGGTTGCGGAAAAACCGTTTTGCAGCACGCTATAGCCAAGCAGGGAGAAGCCGACATCATAGTGATGGCAGCATGCGGTGAGCGAGCCAACGAAGTCGTGGAAATCTTCACCGAGTTCCCCGAGCTCATCGACCCGCACACCGGAAGGCACCTGATGGAACGCACTACCATCATCTGCAACACGTCCAACATGCCTGTTGCCGCGCGCGAGGCATCCGTTTACACCGCCATGACCATCTGCGAGTACTACCGTGCGATGGGCCACCGCGTACTGCTGCTCGCAGACTCGACTTCCCGCTGGGCACAGGCACTGAGGGAGATGTCGAACCGTATGGAGGAGCTCCCCGGTGCGGACGCCTTCCCGGTGGACCTCTCCGCCATAATATCCAATTTCTACGCACGTGCCGGCATGGTGGTGCTGAACAACGGGCAGACGGGCGCCGTCACTTTCATAGGCACGGTCTCCCCTGCCGGCGGCAACCTTAAGGAGCCCGTCACCGAATCCACAAAGAAGGCGGCCCGCTGTTTCTATGCACTCGAACAGAACCGCGCCGACCAGAAGCGCTATCCTGCCGTCAATCCCATCGACTCCTATTCCAAATATCTCGAGTACCCCGAAATAATCTCCTACCTCGACGAGAAGGTGGAGAAGGGATGGGTGGATAAAATCTACAAGGCAAAAACCCTGGTGCTCCGAGGAAAGGAGATGGCCGACCAGATCAACATCCTCGGCGACGACGGCGTGCCCATGAGCTACCATGAGGCTTTCTGGAAGAGCGAACTCATCGATTTCGCCTTCCTCCAGCAGGACGGATTCGACCCCGTGGACTGCCTCTGCCCCATGGAAAGACAGAAGTATATGCTGGACCTCATCCTCGAAATCTGCGACCGACGCTTCGAGTTCGGCAATTACGAAGACTGCCGGGCTTATTTCAAGAGGATAATCAACGAACTGCGCCAGATGAACTACTCGAAATGGGGCAGCGACGATTTCAACAAATACCGTTCACAATTAGACGAAATCCTTTCAGAAAATGGCAACTAAAGCATTCCAGAAAGTTTATACCAGGCTCGAAGCCATCACCAAGGCAACAGTCGCCCTGCGTGCTCCCGGCGTCAGCAACGACGAGCTGGCAACCGTGGAAGGACGCCTGGCCCAGGTTGTAAAAACGAAAGGAGACCTCGTCACCCTGCAGGTATTCGCAGGCACGGAGGGCATCCCCACGAACGCGGAAGTATCCTTCCTCGGAGACCCGCCTACCCTGAAAGTGAGCGGGCAGCTGTCCGGACGCTTCTTCAATGCCTATGGCAGGCCTATCGACGGCGGCCCCGAGGTTGAAGGAGAGGAGCGCCAGGTGGGCGGTCCGTCCGTGAACCCCTACAAGCGCCGCCAGCCTTCCGAATTGATTCCTACGGGTATCGCCGGCATCGACCTCAACAATACCCTCGTTTCCGGGCAGAAAATTCCTTTTTTCGCCGATCCCGACCAGCCCTACAATCAGGTGATGGCGGACGTCGCGCTCCGTGCGGATGTCGACAAGATAATCCTGGGAGGCATGGGACTTACCAACGACGACTACCTCTTCTTCAAGCACAGTTTCGAAGCCGCAGGCGCACTCGACAAGATAGTCTCCTTCGTTAATACGACGGAGGAACCTCCGGTGGAACGCCTGCTCATCCCGGACATGGCCCTTGCCGCAGCTGAGTACTTCGCCGTAGACAGGAACGAGAAAGTGCTGGTTCTGCTGACCGACATGACGCTTTACGCGGACGCACTCTCCATAGTGAGCAACCGCATGGACCAGATTCCGTCAAAGGACTCCATGCCCGGTTCGCTCTATTCCGACCTTGCGAAGATTTATGAAAAGGCCGTGCAACTACCTGACGGAGGCTCCATTACCATCATAGCCGTCACCACCCTCAACGACGGTGACATCACACATGCCATTCCTGACAATACCGGATACATCACCGAAGGCCAGCTGTTCCTGCGTGCCGATTCCGACACCGGAAAGGTCATAGTGGACCCGTTCCGTTCGCTGAGCCGCCTCAAGCAGCTCGTGCAGGGAAAGAAAACCCGCGAGGACCATTCCCAGGTAATGAATGCCGGCGTGCGCCTCTATGCCGATGCGCAGAACGCCAAGACCAAGCTGGAGAACGGTTTCGACCTCTCAGACTACGACCTCCGCTGCCTTGATTACGCAAAGGACTATGCAGTGGAACTGCTCAGCATCGACGTAAACATCAAGATAGACGAAATGCTCGATACCGCTTGGAAGCTTTTTGCAAAGCATTTCAAACCCGAAGAAACGGGAATCAAGCAGTCGCTGATCGATAAATACGGCAAATGGCAATAAAGTTCCAATATAACAAGACTTCGCTGACGAACCTCGGAAAACAGCTCAAGGTGCGGCAGAGGGCCCTCCCTACCCTGAAGAACAAGGAGTCTGCCCTCCGCCTGAGCGTAGTCCATGCCAAAAAGGAGTCGGAAAAACTGGCCGCCGAACTGGAAGCGGCCCTTCAGCGCTACGACTACCTGGCCGCCCTTTGGAACGAATTCGAACCGGGACTTATAAGCATAAGGGACATTGACCTGAAGGAAGTTAAAGTGGCTGGAGTGAAGTGCCCCCAGCTGGATGCGGTGCATTATGAACTCGCCCCTTTCAATGCATTCATTAAGCCCGCCTGGTATGCCGACGGCGTACGGATACTCCAGGAACTCACCCGCCTCGGCCTTGAGAGCGAAGTTTTCGAGCAGAAGCGGCGCATCCTGGATTTCCAGCGGAAAAAGACCACCCAGAAAGTGAACCTGTACGAAAAGGTGCAGATTCCCGGATATCAGGAGGCCATCCGCAAGATCAAACGCTACATGGAAGATGAAGAGAATCTCAGCAAGGCATCGTCCAAGATAGTAAAAACGCGCCATGCGCTTGAAGAAGAGGAGGAAGCACTATGATAGAGAAAATGACCAAATACTCCTTCATTTTGCTCAACGGACAGCAGGATGGCCTGCTGGAACGCATCCAGGAGCTGGGCCTGATGGATATTACGCGCAGTACCAAGCCCCTTGACGATACTTCCAGGCAGATGGTGGCGGATATCGAACTGATCGACGGCCTCATCCGGGGTCTGCAGAAAATCAAAATTCCGGAAAATACGCAGCCGGAACATATAGAAGGGGATATTGTGCGGCTTGCCGGCGGCATGCTCATGCGCTATTCAAGCGACTCGGAGGAGATTAAGCAGCTGGGCAAAGAACTGGAGGCGAAACGTATCTGGGGATCCTTCGATCCGCAGATACTGCAAAAACTTTCTGAAGCCGGAGTTCCGGTCCAGTTCCATAAACTGTCCAACAAACAGTTCCAGTCTGAATGGATCGGGCAATACGCACTGTCCGTAGTTCATCAGGACAAATCCGGCACATGGTTCGTTGTAGCCGGAGAAGATCCCCTTCCCGGCAAACTTCCCAGCCCGGAAATCGATGCCGTACATCTTGAACAGAAACTTCAGGAGAAAGAACGGCATTTCCAAAAAGTGCTGGAACGCATAGCCGGTGCCAGGGATCGTATTTCTGAACTGGAACGGCAGAAAGCTGATGCCTGTGCACGTCTGGACCTTTACCTGGCAGGTGCTGCCGCCGTACCTGCAGCTGAAAATACCATCGTCACCCTGGTTGGATATGCTCCGGTGGAAGACGATCCGGCAATCTGTGCCGCATTGGATGCGGCTGGAGTTTTCTATTTCAAGGAAGCCGCCTCATTGGATGACAATCCCCCCATCGCCTTCAGGAACAACAGGTTCGTGAAGATGTTCGAGGTACTCACCGACATGTACGGCCGCCCGGCCTACGACGGCTTCGACCCCACGCCATTCATCGCCGTTTTCTTCATGCTCTTCTTCGCCTTCTGCATGGGAGACGCCGGCTACGGACTCCTGCTGGTCGGGCTCGGCCTGGGGCTCAGAAAAGTACTGAAAGACCTGTCGCCGCTGGTGGTTACCCTTGGTGCCGCCACTACCGTAATAGGTTTTCTCTTCCATACTTTCTTCAGCATGGATATAGCGCAGTGGAAGGTTTTCGAGCCCATAAAGGGCATCTTCCTGCCCTCGAAGATAATGGGATACGACGGCACTATGGTGCTGTCGCTCATAGTCGGTATTGTGCATCTCTGCATAGCGATGATAATCAAAACCTGTGTCGCCACCAGGCAGAAAGGATTCCTTGGTTCACTCGGCATCTGGGGCTGGACCCTGCTGATAGTCGGAGGCGTCGCCGTCGGCACTTTCGCCCTTCTCGGAGTCATCGACAAGGATATCACAAAGATTGTCATAATTGCACTCGGTGTGGTTTCCGCTCTGGGAATCTTCTTCTTTAACGACATCCACCGCAATGTCTTCATTAACATAGGTTCAGGCCTTTGGGAGACCTACAACACCGTTTCGGGGCTGCTCGGCGACGTGCTCAGCTACTTGCGCCTGTATGCCCTCGGCCTTGCGGGAGCGATGCTGGGGAATGCCTTTAACGAGATCGGCCTTTCGATTCTCGGAGACGGCTCATTTATTCCCCTCTGGATTCCTTTCATACTCATTATAATAGTAGGACACACGCTGAACATAGCCATGGCTGCGCTGGGTGCATTCGTACATCCCCTGAGGCTCAACTTCCTGGAGTTCTTCAAGAATTCAGGATACGAAGCCGAAGGCCGCAGCTTTGACCCTTTAAAAAAACAATAAACAAATAAATATCAAACAGTTATGGAACTATTTCTAGGTTATCTCGGACTCGGACTTGTGATTGCTCTCGCAGGTATAGGATCCGCTGTAGGAACAACCATCGCAGGCAACGCCGCTGAAGGCGGACTCAAAAAGCGTCCTGAAAAATCAGGCAACTACATGGTGCTTTCGGCTCTTCCCGCGACACAGGGCATCTATGGCTTCGTGGCGTTTTTCCTGATGCGCGCCATGGAAAATCCGGCCGCCGTTTTTGGCGTCGGCCTGTCAGTCGGTCTGGTATGCATGCTTTCGGCCATCCGTCAGGGCCAGGTCTGCGCCAACGGCATCGTAGGCATCAGCCAGGGGCACGACAAAGTCTTCGTGCAGACGCTGATTTACGCTGTTCTGCCCGAATTCTATGCCATTCTCGGCCTTGTCTGCTGTATAATGGTTTAGCGGCGGTAGATGTAGAGTATCTGCCCCACGCGCAATTTGTCACTGCGCAGATGGTTCCACTTCTTTATCTGGGCCACTGTGCAGTGATTCTTTTGCGCTATCTTGCCCAGATAGTCGCCTTCTTTTACCTTGTAGGTTATGCGCACTTCGTTGCCGCTTTCCTCTATATTCTTGAGTACCTGTGCGTTAAGAAGTTCCCCCGCCTTGTGCAAATACAGTGAGTCCTGGTTTGCGGCAAGGAACGGACCCGTCCACGAATAAGGGAGATTAAGTATGCATGTGCCGCTGTTCCCGGGGATGATGTCGTGGGTGTACTGGGGATTCAGCAGTTTGACCGTCTCAAGCGGGACACCTACCACTTCATTTATCTGCCTGAAATGCAGGTTGCGCCTGATTTCGAAAGTATCCACTTTTGCGGGCATTCCCACGTCGGCCGGCCTGAGGCCGTATTCCCGGGCATAATGGAAGGCATACATGGCCCCGATGAATGCAGGTACATAACCTCTGGTTTCTTTCGGAAGATAAGGATAGATGCTCCAGAAATCCTTTTTTCCGTCAGCACGCCGGATTGCCTTGTACACGTTGCCGGAGCCGCAATTGTACGAGCATATCGCGAGATTCCAGTCTCCGAACACATTATAGGCGTCACGAAGGTATCTCGCCGCCGCATCGGCCGATTTTTCAACATCCAGGCGTTCGTCCAGGAAAGAATTGATTTTCAGCCCGTAAAGCCGACCGGTGCGATACATGAACTGCCAGATGCCCATCGCTCCGGCACGGGATTCCGCAACCGGATTCAGGTTGGACTCTATTATCGCCATATATTTCAGCTCCAGCGGAAGCCCGTACTTCGCGAATTTCTCTTCAAAAATCGGGAAATAATACCGGCTCCTTCCCATCATGGCGGCCATATGGCGGGGCATCTTCTCGGAATACAGTATCATGTAATTCTTCACCGTCGCGTTGAACGGGATGGTGATATAGGCATTCATGGCCTGTAGGCGCCGCATCATCTCTTCGTCTGAGACATTGGACGAGAAACGGACGGCGTCCATGTCATATTCGTTTCCGGCAAAATCGGCGGCCTGGCGGTTGCGGTACCACGCATCCATCAGGCTGTCGGACAGTTCGGCAGAGAACCCGGGATCCGGCGCCACGGTATCAACCACGGCAGGCAGCGGCTGTTCTGCAGGAGGGATTAAACCGCCCAAACTGTCAAGGCGCGCCTTGAGTTCGGCAATCTCACGTTTCAGGGCCTCGTTTTCAGCCTTGAGCGCATGCCTGTTCTGCGCCTGCAGGGGCAGTAGCAGCAGAAAACCCAGAAAAAAAACGGCGATTCTCTTCATGACGGGGTCAGAATGTCAGGCCGAACCTCACTCCGAAAGCAGAATTCCCGGAAGGACCCAAAGCATAGGAATTGTCCGGAGAAATAAGAGTCGGACTCACTGAGAGCGCAAGGTCGTCCGAGATGTTGAAATCGTGCATATAAGAAAACACGTTGGCGTCTATCACCTGCAGCAGGTAGAATCCCGCTATGAAAAGCACGGAATAGTCGCGGTAGCGCCTGTAGACATTACGGTAATAAAGGGCGGTTTCAGCACCGATAGGGCCGTCGTACGATGCGGCATCCTCTCCCGTCGCCTCTCGGTATATGCGCTGGAAACGCTTGTAATTCACCTTGTTAAGGACATAGAAATGTGCGGAACTGAGGAGGCCTCCCCAGTATATCGGGAGTTTCCACGCCTCACCGTTGTATATCTGACCGAGCCCCGGCACAAGTATGGAATAAATGGTAGCCTTACCGGCATGGGGAAACTCTGAAGGCTGGAAGCAAATCACTTCGTCGAGCACCATTCCCCAGTAGGCTGCACCCGCCGCGGCGAAACACAGCGTGGACTTCCCGGTTTCACCGGCCTTCCTGTACAGGAGACCGCCTGTGACGCCTCCTATTATTCCGGCATAGACCAGCGGAAGCTTCCAGTAATCCCTGTTGTATATCTGGCCCGTTCCCGGGAAAACCACAGAACCGGCGGCAAGAGTGCCTATCCTGACCGGCACCTTGTGCGCGACCCCGCCGAAAAACTCCTTGAAAGAGAAAAGGACGTCGGTGCTGTCCTTGGGGGAATTCTTGTCATCGTTGTAGCTTTGGCTGAAAGCCTCCTCCTTGAACTGGGCGTTCAACTCCGCACTGAAAGCCATACCCATCAGCGCAGCAATAACAACAATGACTATCCGTTTCATCAGATATCGGCCTTTTCGAGGGCTTCCAGGAACGCCTGAACTTCAGCGTCGGAATCGAATTTCACGGTTATGCTTCCCTTTCCGGAAGCGCTCCTGCGTACCGATATTTCGTTCTGGAAATATTTCCCTATGTGAGAAAGCATACGGGTGTATTCGACAGGCAGTTCGCCCTGCGGCGCCTTTGAACGAGGCGTGGGATTCTTGAGGAACCTGCGCACAAGATCTTCAAGTTCACGTACGCTCAGGCCCTCCTTTATTACCAGGTCGCAGAATTTTTCCTGGGAGGCGGCATCCGGCAGGCCGAGGAGCGCCTTGGCATGCCCGGTGCTCAAAAGGCCTACCTTGAGGTCGTGCTGCACCTTGACGGGGAGTTTCAGCAGACGCAGGGTATTCGCAACGCTGGCGCGCTTCTTCCCCACCCTGTCGGCCATCGCCTCCTGGGTAAGGCTGCATTCGTCTATTAGGCGCTGGAAACTGAGTGCAGTTTCTATCGGATCAAGATTCTCGCGCTGGATATTCTCCACAAGGGCCATCTCCAGCATACCACGGTCGTCGGCATCGCGGATATATGCCGGAATCATCGACATGCCCGCCATGCGGCAGGCCTTGTAGCGCCGCTCGCCGCTTATTATCTGATAGCGGCCGTCGGCGACCTTGCGAACCGTGATGGGCTGTATCAACCCGAGGGTGCGGATGGACGCAGCAAGTTCTTCGAGCGCCTCCTGGTCGAACGCCATGCGGGGCTGGAAAGGATTGGCCTCAAGCATCGACACGGGTATCCGCAGGACATCCGACGCATCCTGTCTGGGCCGGGCCCCTGCGACCTCCTTGTTTATGTAACCTACCGGTTTGCGGAACTGGTCGACGTTCACGTCGTCGCCCAGCAGGGCGCCGAGGCCCCTGCCGAGTCCACGGGGTTCTTTACTGCTCATGTCTGCTTTCTCCGTTTCTTTCGAGCAATTCTCCGGCAAGGCCCATGTAATTGTTGGCGCCGTTGCTCATGATGTCGTATAAAATAATCGGTTTGCCGTGGCTGGGAGCCTCGCTCAGCCGTATATTGCGCTGGATGATGGTGCGGAAGACCATTTCCTTGAAATGTTCGCGGAGTTCGGCTACAACCTGCGTATGAACTTTTGTACGGCCGTCGAACATGGTGACCAGAAATCCTTCTATTCCAAGATTCGGGTTGACGCCCTTCTGCACCAGGCGTATGGTCTGCAACAGTTTTCCAAGGCCTTCGAGCGCGAAGAACTCCGGCTGCACGGGAATAATCACCGAATCCGCCGCCGTGAGGCAGTTGACGGTTATCAGCCCCAGCGAAGGAGAACAGTCTATGATGATGTAATCATAATTGTCCCTGATTGGAGCAAGCGCTTTCCTGAGTACGGATTCACGCTCCCGGAAATCCTGCATTTCGATTTCCGCGCCGACCAGGTTGATATGGGAAGGGACTAGGTGAAGGCCGGACATTTCAGTCTGGATCAGGGCGTCCTCGATTCCGATCTCGCCAATCATAACCTCATACAGAGTGCGTTTCTGCCCTCCTTCCGGCATAATTCCCAGGCCTGATGTGGAATTGGCCTGGGGATCGGCGTCAATAATGAGCACTTTCTTCTCGAGCACTGCCAGCGATGCGGAAAGGTTTATGGCCGTCGTGGTCTTCCCCACGCCGCCCTTCTGGTTTGCTATGGCGATAATCTTACCCATTTCGTAGTTTTCTGTCAATCTACAAATTTAGTAAAAATTTGTTTATGGCCCAACGGACGGTACGCGATATTGCTTCGGCGATGATTATTCCGGCAGCAGCGCCCACAAGGATGTCTCCGACAAAATGCTTGCCGACATAAACGCGGCTGATGCTCACTACGGCCACCCATACCACGAGCAATGCGGCCAGAAGGCGTTCCTTGCGTCCGCCGCCCCATTTGCGGAACAGATACAGGACACTGGTCGCTATTCCCGCACAGGTCGCGGCGTGGGCCGAGAAAAACCCGTAGCGGCCTCCTTTCTTTTCAAGGATTTTCAGCCCGTTCTGCACCATATAGTCGTCCCAGCACGGGCGGAAACGCTGCACGGAATTCTTTACAAGATTGGCCGTCTGGTCCGTAACGACAACCGACAGTACCGCCACTAAAAGGATTATGAGCGTTTTTTTCCATCCCAGCCTGCTCCAGATATACCAAAGCAGGAGGATGTACAGAGGCACCATTACGAACTTGTTGCTGATCCAAGGCATCACTGCATCGGTAAAGGCACCACCGAAGCCGTTCAGTGCAAGGGTTATCTGCCTATCTAGCATTTCAAGGCCGCCGGTCATCGGTGCAACGCCCTCCACAGCATGTCGGTAAGTTCCCTGATGCCTTCTCCGCTTACGGAAGAAATGAAAACGTGAGGCACTCCTGAAGGAAGGGACGGTTCGATTTCTTTTTCAAGGGATTCATCCACCATGTCGCATTTCGTGACGGCCAGAACCCGCTCTTTAACAAGAAGTTCCGGGTTATAGAGCCGGAGTTCTTCGAGCAGCGTTTCATATGTGCCGGCGATATCGTCTTCATCTACCGAAACCATGAAAAGCAGCACGCTGTTACGTTCTATGTGGCGAAGGAACCTGTCGCCGATGCCCCGGCCCTCATGCGCACCCTCGATTATTCCGGGAATGTCCGCGATCACAAAAGACTTGTCGTCATAGTATTTCACTATGCCCAGGTTGGGTTCCAAAGTGGTGAATGCGTAGTCCGCTATCTTCGGTTTGGCGGATGTCACCGTGGCCAGCAGCGTAGATTTGCCGGCATTCGGGAATCCGACCAGGCCAACGTCCGCAAGGAGTTTGAGTTCGAGGATGAACCAGCCTTCCTCTCCTTCCTCGCCAGGTTGGGCAAAACGCGGAGTCTGGAGCGTTGCCGTCTTGAAATTGTCGTTGCCAAGGCCGCCGCGGCCACCTTTGCAGAGGATGCGTTCTTCGCCGGCTTCTGTCAGATCCATCACCACCTCGCCAGTCTCTGCATCCTTCACGGTGGTTCCCACGGGCACGTCGAGGATGATATCTTCCCCGTTTTTGCCATGGCGCAGCGCAGCGCCGCCCTTCTCGCCGTCCCCGGCAATCACGTTCTTGCGGTATTTAAGGTGAATCAGCGTCCAGAACTGCGGATTGCAGCGAAGGATGATATGCCCCCCGCGGCCTCCGTCACCTCCGTCCGGCCCGCCCTTCGGCACATACTTCGCCCTCAGCAGGTGCGCACTCCCAGCACCCCCGTGCCCGGATGCACAATGTATCTTTACGTAGTCTATGAAGTTGGATTCAGCCATAATGTGCAAAGGTAAATATTTTT
>Ga0265298_10006201_pt1 | contig 14811 bp, 14 predicted proteins | sample AusTroGonzalo_MG_3_FD_193486 | JGI IMG/M metagenome (GOLD analysis project Ga0265298, IMG submission 193486) | Bovine rumen microbial communities from tropical cattle in Woodstock, Queensland, Australia - Gonzalo_01 | ecosystem: Host-associated > Mammals > Digestive system > Stomach > Rumen ... | reverse complement strand
CAGACGGAGCATACCTGCCGAAGGATCAGTATCCTTCATGATCCGATAGGGACTGTAGGAATATCCGACGCCTGCCGCACACGGCATATAAAAAGAGCCGTAATAGGAACCCGAAACACGCTGGATCAGCAGCGCCATCTGCTCGTCCCGTTTATCCAGTCCGCGTCGCTTCCGGTAATCCAGTGCGGACAGGCTCATCGTACTGGCATACACTGTCTTGATGGCTTTCTCAAACTCATCCAGACGGTCTGTCAGCTCTCCCCGGTTCACACAGAAGACAGATTCATATTTCCCGGCAAAGGCATTGCCGAAACCGTCTTCCAGAATGCTGGAGGAACGGACAATATACGGATCCTGTCCATAATACTCAATGATACGGACAAACTGTTCCCTCATGCTTTCAGAAAAAGAACCGTTCACCAGTTTATCGGCAAATTCCTCCGCCAGCGTGAAATATCCTTCGTCTGTCCGCTGCCTGACCCGGTAATCCCATAAGTTGTTATCCACAATATAGGTGTAGTATACATCTGAGCCGACATAGAAGGAATCATGAGGTTCAAGTACATCGCCAACATCCGGTTCCCTGTTGCGGATGATTGCCCGGGCCAGCAGCATACCGCAGGCTTTTCCGCCGATCATCCCGGTACCGATCATGTGATCCCGGACAGCAAAATAATCTTCCGGAGTGAAATGCTTCTTGACCATTTCCCGCATCTTTTCATCCCGGGTCATCATGATATTGCACATCCTGCCGCAGTCTTCCGAGATATCCGCGCTGCTTTCGTGAAGCAGTTTGGTCCGGTTGAAGAACCGGTCCCAGGAATCGGCATACTGTTCTTCAGCGGACCGCTGTGCCAGTGCCAGTGTCTGATAAAAACGGCTGGACTTCACGCCGTCCAGGATCGGACGGAAAAATCCGGTGTCCGGCTCATAGGTATGCGGAAGAAACATGGTGTCCGAATTACGGTTCCAGACCTTCTCAGGCCGGACATAAACATTTCTGCTGTCAGCGTAAACATCGATAAACAGCTGGGTCGTATTCAGGATTTTGTTGATGGCCTGAACCGAGTGTTTTCCGCGTATAATCGGAAAAAAAGCGACCGTATCCAGAATAAACAGAAAGGGACAGGTAACCCGGAAAAAATTGCCCATCATCAGGTCCGTCGCCCAGGCAGCCTGCAAATCGGACAGACAGTCAAAGACATAAAAGGCGTCTTTTCCTTCCTGCTCAATGATATTGTGGATATCTACGGTAAATGTTTCAAAACGATGGGATAACGGCAGCTGAACCGTCCTGACTTCGGGTCGGTCCGCAATCAGCGGCTCATGGCTCGCAAAACGGAAATAGATGATATTTCGCCGGTCACGGATCGCCTGTTCCACATAGGGCTCCATAAACAGCCGGAACTGGGACAGATCCGATACACGCCAGACGACATTATCCCCCAGCCGGATATTGTCAAAAGCGGCATCCATTTCCGGGATACCTGACAGAATGCGATCAAAAGCAGCCACGATATCATCTCCTTCTCGTTTCGAATCATTAAAGTCATTCGGAAAGGCGCCGTTCAAACCTGTCTTTCCGTGTATCTGCAGGAATTGCGGTTGGGTATTCTCCGGTAAAGCACGCATGGCAATACACGTCATATCCGGCCAGTGAATATAATTTCTCTGCGGGAAGATATCCGAGGGAATCCGCGCCGATGATCTTTGCGATCTCACTCACCGTATGATGACAGGCGATCAAATGTTCCTGAGAATCAATATCGGTACCGTAATAGCAGGGATGAAGAAACGGCGGAGAAGATATACGCATATGGATTTCTTTTGCTCCGGCTTCTCTCAGAAGTCCCACAATACGGCCGCTTGTTGTTCCGCGGACAATGGAATCGTCGATCAGGACCACTCGCTTTCCGCGAACAACATCCTCAATGGCGGATAATTTGATCTTCACCTGATCCAATCTGTGATCCGGCGCTATGAAAGTCCTCCCGATGTATTTGTTTTTAATCAGACCGATTCCGTACGGAATGCCGGAGGCACGGCTGAATCCCAGCGCAGCATCCAGGCCGGAATCGGGTACGCCGATCACAATGTCTGCCTCAGCCGGGTGTGCTGTTGCCAGGCATTCTCCGGCACGGATGCGGGCCGTATGAACGGATATTCCGTCCAGCACAGAATCCGGCCTGGCAAAATAAATGTATTCGAAAATACAGTGACAAGGTTTAACTTTTCCGCAATGTTCACGTCTGGATTGCACACCGTTTTTGCTGAAGATCAGGATTTCCCCCGGTTCCACGTCACGAATCAGGCTTGCGCCGACAGCATGCAGGGCACAGCTTTCCGAGGCAATAATCCATGTTCCGTCCGGTGTCTGCCCGTAGCAAAGCGGCCGAAATCCGTGGGGATCACGGGCGCAGATCAGCTTCTGCGGAGACATCAAAACAAGGGAATAAGCTCCTTCCAGTCTGCTCATTGTCCGGCTCAGCGCTTCTTCGATGGAAGGTGCTTTAAGCCTTTCCTGCGTGACAATATAAGCGATTGTTTCCGTATCACTGGTCGTATGGAAGATTGCGCCGTTCATTTCCAATGCGGATCGGAGTTCCGCGGCGTTGGAAAGATTGCCGTTATGAGCCAGTGCCATATGTCCTTTCTGGTGGTTGACTTCAATAGGTTGACAGTTGTTGCGGTTTGTTCCGCCGGTGGTGCCGTAGCGGGTATGCCCGACAGCCATGGTTCCTGTCTGGAAAGAATGAAGAATATTGCTGCTGAACACTTCACCGACGAGACCGATATCCTTATGGGAAGCAAACACACCGTCGTCATTGACCACGATGCCGCAGCTTTCCTGTCCCCGATGCTGCAGGGAATAGAGCCCGAAATATACCAGGCTTGCCACGTCTTCCGGCTGTTTTGCCATGACGCCGAATACACCGCATTCTTCATGGATACTCATACGAATATGTCCTTCTGTCATAATAAATAAGCAAGGAAGCCATCAAGCTCCCTTGCCTACAGGAAATGTACCACCTGAGCAGCGTGGTGTCAAGTCATGGAACTTTGTCTTCCCATACGCCGATGCTTCCGCCGGTCACTTCCGCAAGCAACTGATGCATAACGACCGCAACCATTCCGGCAACAGTGCCCTGATCTGTCAGCAGATACATTTCACCGTTCTCAATATACGCTCTTAGCCCTTCATCCGTCGGGTGCTTGCCATACATCCAGCGAGCATATTTCTCGATCTCAGGTGTGTTTTCAATGACATTGATATAATGCTTTTTAACCGTCTCCAGATCATGCGCTTGTACCAGATTCATTTATTCCAGCATCCTCCTGTCCGCATATTCTGGCGAAAGAATCACAGCCGTTTGATCATCATATATTCATTCACAAAAGTACCGTCTCTCATCCGTATGGCATCCGGCTTTACACCTGTGATACGGAACCCCATTTTCTCGTACAAACCTCTTGCACGGCTGTTCCCTTCGATAAAGTCCAGTTCGATCTGACGGACTCCGTCCCGGGCTCTTGCTGTATGGAACAGTTCTTCAAACATTCTTGTCCCAATTCCGAGATTCCAGTAATCCTTCAAAAGGGCGATTGCTACGGAAGCCCTATGGCAATCTTTCATACCTGTTCGGAATGCAATCTGGCAGTTCCCGGCGATTTTTCCGTCCACAAGACAGGCGATCATCATCCCGTTCGGATTTTCGTAATCTCCGCGGATGAACGCCTTTTCCTGCTCAAGAGTAAAAGTCGAAAACTCTTCCGGATATTTCAGAAGAAAATCTGTTTCGCCGGATGCTTTCTTGATAAACCGGAGCATTTCTTCGGCGTCGTCCTCACATGGACTCCGGAGAAGCGCCTTCCGCCCATCCTTCAGTATAATTGCCGTATCTTTATAAACCATGATTTCTCGCCCCCCTTACTTCGGATAAGTATCAAAAACTATGACGTCCATCTTCCCTCAATAACTCTTCAGCGCAGCAACCCGGTCTTCAATGCTTTTCCCGAACTGTTCGTCCGTCATCGACGGATCGCGGGTCGCCTGCCAGATCTCACAGGGAATCCGGTCGCAGAAAGCACAGTTTGTAAATCTATGTTTATGGACGCAGCAGGCATAGATCGGACAGGCTTTCCCGTTTGCGTGAAACACCTGTCCGCAGGCTTCATTGCACCCGGTACACACACTGCCGTGAAGCGGACAAGAGGAACAGTCTGTCCCGCAGACGGACAGTCCGAGAATCTCCCGCTGCTTCTGCTTCGGAAAGCCCTTCAGAACAAGTTCGTAGGAACGGTCCAGCCAATGCTTCAGCAGATCATCCGGAATCTCCCCGTCAGCTTTGACGGAATTCCAGTGCTGTTTGTTGCTGTAATATCCGGGAATGATATCCGGATACTGCCCCCGCATCAGTTCGCCTTCCGTCGGTTCCAGTTTCAGGTTGATATAATAAGGCTGATTTTGATCATCCAGGAGAACAGCGGCAAACATTTTACCGCCGATATGGTATCTGATCCAGTTCCATTCCGCCTGCAGGTCTTTCGTAACGTTGCGCTTGGCCATCAGGTATTCATCGATCCAGGGATATTTCATTTATTTCTCCTCCCTATTTGACATTTCAAATCCCATATACTTCTCCTGTGCCGGCTATTTCTCCATTAAAAACCTTGCAAGTTCAACATTGCCGTCTTTTTCTGTGCCGACGATCCGAAATCCGCATTTTTCCGTATAGAATCTGACATTTTCACGCTTGTTTAAAGGCGTTACCAAAATCAAACGCTTCCAGTCTGCATAATAGTTCTTCACAAACCGAACGGCCTGTGTGCCTATTCCCTTTCCCTGGTACTCCGGGATAACGCACAGGCAACCGATTTCATATTCCTGTGGTCCGCTTGGGTGGCATGAAACACAGCCAACGGGTTTATTGTCACACAGAATGATATGCTTGGGATACAGACGTATGGATTCTTCCATCATTTCAATGGTTTTTCCATATCCCGGACAGGTTCCGAATCGTTGATAATCACTGAAAAAGGAAGCATTATAGATATCGACCAGAAGCCCGGCATCATCGACTGATGCCTGTTTAAAGTCTATGATCATACCCGACCTCCTTTCTTCTGGATGGAATTACAGATTTCCCCCTATTCTTCCGATTGTGCTTTACCTCTCACTTTCACCGGGTCAATTCCCTCAAATCATGTATTTTCAGATAATTGGTTTCCACGTCAGTATCCGGATTGGCTGCAATCAGAATCGGCGTAATACCCAGGGCTGCCGCGCCATCCAGATTGCGCACAACATCATCGATGAATACGGTTTTCTCAGCAGGGACGCCGCATTTGTTCAGGGCATCCAGATAAATGCGTTTATCTGGTTTAAATACGCCGACAAAACAGCTGAACGTACAGAAGGACAGATACTGTGAAACACCGATATATTCCAGTTGCGGCTCAATACTCGGCCAGGTGTCGGAGATAATTCCCAGTTTATGCGTTTTACTGAGCGTGCTCAACACTTCCGCGATTCCGGGATACGGGACGTAATTGTTCATATTGCAGGCACGGTCCCGTGCAATCTGATCCCTTTCTTTTTCTGACAGACCGAGGTTCAGCTGATCGGAAATAATAGAGTAATACTCAAAGAAGTTTTGAATCTCCGCTTCGACAGTTTGAATAAGATGATCCTTCGCCAAAAAACGCAGACCCATGTCTCTTGCGCGTTGAATCTCTCCTTCCGTTTTTTGTTTCAGTTTTTCACCGGCCAGTTCCAGGAACTTATTGGTAAACATCCAGTCGCCGGAAGCAGGTGCGTCCAGCGTATATCCCACATCGAAAAAAATCACTTTTTTATCCTTCAGAAGATCAAGCATTCTGTTTTTCCCTCCTTGAGCTTTATATCGATTCCCCGGGATGAAGCTTTGCTGTTATTATCCATGATCTGTTCAAAGATATCAAGTGAAAAAAAGGGAAAGTGGAAGAAACCATATTGCATTCGGTTTGTGAGACGTTTTCTGCGCACCGGACGGAGATCTTAGCACTATGAATGAATTGACGATCAATTCACTTGACAATATAATATTCATGACAAATGAATAGCCGGTGTATCTGCGCAGCGATGCGCGGCGCGGTTCCGAAAGAGCCGCGTCACAGGAATACGGATGAAAGTTCCGAGCTATCCCAGTAACCGTGAAGCGGACGAAAGCACGTAAAGAAGCCACTGCGAAAGCGGGAAGGTGTGCAAGTAGGATGAGGCAAAGCCGGGAGACTTGTTTACACCGTACTCAATCATTCCCCTGGGGGTGGGATATGCTATTAAACTTGCGGAATGAATCCACAGGTTTTGTTGATGTGCCTCGGGGAGGGACGCTTTCTTTGTGAAACATCCCTCTCGCTGATTCATTTGATCATATTCAATGAGGAGGGACGAAAATGTCCAAAAAACTGGTTTCCCTGTTTCTGGCTGTGCTGATGGTGTTCAGCATCAGCGCTTCCCTGGCTGAGGGCTCCGCCGTTACGGTCACCGATATGCATGACCGTGAGATCACGCTGACCGAGCCGGCCACCCGTATTGTTGTCATGCAGCCCTCGGACTGCGAAATTCTCTGCGCTATCGGCTGCGAGGATGCGATTGTCGGCCGCGGGCAGTATGTCGATTATCCGGCCTCCGTTCTGGAAGTCCCGGTGGTGCAGTCCGGCGCCGAAACCAACGTCGAGGAAATCCTGGCGCTGAATCCCCAGGTCGTCCTGATGAACGACATGGCCCAGAGTGAAGAACAGGTCAAACAGCTGGAAGAGAATGGCGTGAAAGTCGTCGTCAGTTCCGCGACCGATATCGAAGGAGTCTATTATGCCATCCGCATGATCGGAAAACTGATGGGCAAGGAAGAAAACGCCGAGGCTGTGATCGCCGACATGCAGGCGACCTTTGACGAAATCAAAGCGAACAGCAAAAACGAAGGTAAAACCGTCTATTTCGAAGTTTCCCCGCTGCAATGGGGGCTTTGGACTGCCGGCAAGGGCACCTTCATGGATGAACTGGCGGAAATCTGCGGCCTGACCAATGCTTTCGCCGATCTGAACGACTGGGCTGCCATCAGCGAAGAACAGGTGCTGGCCCGGGATCCCGATTACATCGTGACCATCACCATGTATTACGGCGAAGGTCCCACCCCCGTGGAAGAGATCGTGAGCCGTGAAGGCTGGGGCGATCTGAAAGCCGTCAAAAACGGCGACATCCTGAACGCAGAATCCAATGCGATCTCCCGTCCCGGCCCGCGCCTGAAGGACGCCGCCATCGAACTGTACAAATTTATCACTGAAAACAAGGCCGAGGAAGTCCCGGCCGCGTAACATCTGAGAGAACCATCAGGGGCAGCCCTGCTATAAGGCTGTCCCTGACCTTCTTCCGAAAAGCCCCGGTATGAGGTCATTATGCATGATTCAAGGCAACTGAAACGCGAGCGGTTCACCCCGCTGACTTACCTGCTTCTGGCTGTAGCGCTGCTGTTCACCATGATCCTGTGCATCTGTGTGGGCAGCGTCAGCATTTCCTTTTCCGATACAATCACCGCTGTCTGGAATGCAATCCGGGGAGTACCGGCTTCCGGAAGCATTACCGGAAATATTATTCTGAATGTTCGTCTGCCCCGTGTTTTATGCGTAACGCTGGCAGGGGCGGCTTTATCCTTATGCGGCGCAGCTATGCAAGGCCTGCTCCGCAATCCCCTGGCGGACGGATCCACCATGGGCGTATCCTCCGGCGCCGCTTTGGGGGCCGTCATCGCGATGGCTGCCGGCTTGACCCTTCCGGGGTTTACCTATGGCGGCATCATGGTCACAGCCATGGCCTTTGCGTTCGGATCCCTGATTCTGATTCTGTCCCTGGCCTATTCACTGGATCATTCCCTGAGCACAAACAACATTATCCTGATCGGCGTCATCTTTACGATGTTTATTTCCAGCATTATTTCGCTGATCATCACTTTTGCCAGCGATCATACCCGGTCACTCAGCTTCTGGACCTTAGGCTCGTTCTCCGGCGTCAACTATCACCAGGTAACGCTGTTGTTCATCGCGCTGGTCATCTGCGGCAGCGTTCTTTTCCGTTTCGCTTCCGAACTGAATGCTTTTGCCATCGGTGAGGACAATGCCCGCCATGTCGGCGTGAACGTAAAACGGGTGAAACTGATCGTGCTCATTACGGTATCCGTACTCATCGGCGTATGCGTTTCGATTTCCGGCACCATCAGTTTTGTCGGGCTGGTTATGCCGCATATCGCCAGAATGCTGGTCGGGCCGAATCATAAGCGGCTGCTGCCGGCTTCCCTGTTCTCCGGAGCCATTTTCCTGCTGCTCGCCGATCTGACCGCCCGGACCATTCTCAGTCCGATTGAGCTTTCGATCGGTGTCGTCACTTCGCTGGTCGGCGCCGTATCATTCGTAATCATTTTCTACAGAACGAGGAAAAGAGGGTGACAGCGATTCTCCGGGGAAGCCATATTACAGTCCGTTACGGCAGCCGTACCGTTGTCGATGATCTGTCCTTCCGGCTGGACGAAGGGCAGTGGCTGATGCTGGCCGGGCCGAATGGGGCCGGGAAAACCACCCTGATCGAAACCATCGCCCAGGGTGTACCCTATACCGGCAGCATTCAATGGGAAGGCCGGGATCTTTGTGCCCTGAAACCGTCGCAGCTTGCGCAGAAAATCGGCGTTCTGTCCCAAAGGAATAACGTCGGCTATGCCTATACCGTCGAAGAAGTCGTCGGACTCGGCAGATATGCTTACCGATCCGGTTTCTTTTCAAATGCTGACGATCATGGCGAAGCGCTGGTAGAAAACGCACTGGCAATGACCGGACTGACCGATCTGCGCCATGCCAGTATGCTTACGCTTTCCGGCGGCGAAACACAGCGGGTTTTTCTGGCACAGGTGTTTGCCCAGAACCCGCAGGTACTTGTTCTTGACGAACCCGCAAACCATCTGGATCTGAATTATCAGCAGCAGATCTTCTCATTGATCCGGGAATGGCTGAAAGAGCCCGGCCGGGCAGTTCTGTCCGTCGTCCATGATCTGAGCCTTGCCCGGCATTACGGGACGCACGCCATTTTGATGGATCACGGAAAAAGCATCTCTCAGGGCGCCATCCATGAAGTCATGACGCCGGACAATCTGCAGCAGGTATACGGCATAAACGTGTATGAATGGATGCAGGAAATGCTTTCGCAATGGCAGGGATGAACTTTTTATATTCCTATGATATAATAGCATGTCGCCGCACAACTGACAGCCGGGTTCATCCTGAAGGAGCTGAACTGTTTTGAATATCCAGTCGATTGTAATCACAAACTGCATCGGGATCTTTCTGTCCCTGATTGTGATGTACAGCAGCCATATGGTCCGGAAAGGGAAAGATCTTGATTCCCGGCTGCTGACCGCACTGCTGATCAGCTCCTGCAGCTGCTGTCTGATGGAAATGATTTCCTTCCTCGTGGACGGGCACGCAACAACTTTCTGCAAAATTGTGAACTGGATATCAAACACCTGGATTTATCTGGCAAATCCATTGGTGTCCACGCTGTGGCTCCTGTATACGGATTATCATCTTCACAGAAAAGAAAAGCGGCTGACGACAACCTACCGGCTGCACCTGATCCTGCTCGCCGCCAGTGTCATCGTTATCCTCGGGAATATTTTCGGACAATACCTGTTTACCATTGATGCGCAGAACGTCTACGCCAGGCGGCCGGCGTCCTATTCCATCTATGTTGTGACTGCCTTTATGCTCGGTTCCAGTATTGTCGAGGTCATCAGATACCGGCGCTGCCATCGTAACGCCATCTTTTTCCCGATCTGGGCATTTCTGGCGCCGGTTTTCATCGGAATGGCGATTCAGACCCTGATCTACGGCATCTCCCTGGGCTGGTGCTGCACCTCGATCGGCCTGGCAGCCCTCTATATGAGCATGCAGAACGAACTGGCTTACCGGGATTCGCTGACGGGACTGTACAACCGCCAGTACCTTTCGCATGTCCTGAATTCCTGGAACGGACACAGCGGCATCATGATTGATATGGACTACTTTAAGGAGATCAACGACAAATTCGGTCACTCCGTCGGTGATCAGGCCCTGAGGGATACCGCCGGAATTCTGCTGGAAATATGTCCGGAGAACAGCATTGTCATCCGTTTCGCGGGAGATGAATTCATCCTTCTGCTGACAGCCAGGCAGGAGATTCTCATTCTGAAAGTCGAGGAAAAACTGAAAAAGGCCGTAGAGGAATTTAACCAGACTTCGGATCGTCCGTATAAGATCAGCCTGTCCATGGGACATGCGCTCTTTGATCAGCAAGACGAGGACCGTTTCCTGGAAGCTATCGACAGCGCAATGTATAAAGACAAGCAAGCCAGACACGCATCCGGCGAACTGAGAGAAAGAAGGCGGGACCGTTGATCCCGCCTTCCGCTTTTCCGCTCATCATTCAAACTGATCTCAGGTTTTTTTACTCGCAGCGGCATTCCCGAAATGCACATATGCCAGAATCCCGATCGGAATGAAATAAATACACCAGAACAGCAGCGCAATACCGCCTCCGTGCCCGGAGTTCCCCTCCGCCATATGGGTGAACATCCCGGTCATCGGCATGAAAAAGCAGCTGAGAAAGAAAACCCCGTGAATGATCATCAGCCATTTCAGCCAACGATCCGGCTTGTTTTCCGCCCGGATTGACAGGCCGATGAAAAACGTGGAAAGCGCCATCATGCCGTAGCCCAGCAGATCATAGTTGAACAGCAGCCCGCCCTTCTGATAATTCAGCACCCGTGCCGCCTGATCATTCAGCTCTTCCAGGCAAACGGTGGTCGTCTGCGCATAATAGACCAGCAGGATCAGCACGGCATAGACTGCCGACAGGACCAATCCGATCGTCGCCGCCACCTTTGTCTGCTCACTGCTCTCATGGTGAAATCCCGCGGTCATCATGATATAACCGATCGGCAGGAACATGCATACAAGATAGGAACCGAAGTTAAAACTGCAAAGGATGCATACCGCGAAAAGAAATACCGTAACCGTTACGACGGCCGCGCCGATTTTTGCCAACAGCTGATTCATACTGACCTCCTGTAGTGCCTGTTTCTTTACCGAATGCGGTTTTCAGATGTCCTGAATTCCTGTCCCGCTATTTCCCTGTCGGGATCGCTTCGTTCAGGCTCTTGTTGCGATAGTTCAGGTTCGTTCTCAGGGAATAGCCCTGCCGTTCCCAGAAAGCATTTGCCGCCTCATTGTCCTTGAAAACCAGGCCGAAGATTTTCTGAATGCCTTCTTTTTTCAGTGCTTCTTCAGCCAAAGCAACCAGATGTCCGGCAATCCCCATCCGACGATAATCAGGGTGGACACACATATGATGAATAATAGCCCGGCGGCCGTCATGGCCCGTGAGAATTACGCCGATGATCTTATCATCTTTTACCGCGGCAAAGCAGGTATTCGGGTTCCTTTTCAGATACCTTTCGATCCCTTGCCGGGAATCATCTACAGGATTCAGGGCGCGGCGGCTTTGCTCCGTACTGTTCCATAATTCATATATTGCATCATAATCTTCGATGGTGACCTGTCTTACCGTATACTCCATACCGTCCCCCTGCAAGTATCATCCTTTTTCCATCAAGGTTTCCCGTTCAGCTTTCAAGAAGATTCCTGATCACCTTTGTGATCGTCGATTCCCCTTTGTGGTTCCATCTGAACTGCACATCGCTTCCGACAGACGGTTTTTCCTTTAAATCGGCTGAAAGCTTTGCGGGGATTAAAAGTTCCCAATACCTGACGTGAAAAATATCTCCCTCGATTGATTCGACGACGCCTAAATGCTGCTCAAAAATTTGCATGAATCCTTCCTGAACCTTGACCTTTCGGTAAGCAGGGAATTCTTTATTGATCTCCTCCAGTTTCTTCTCATCTTCCAGCCTGGCAAAGTCCGCGCTTTCGATCAGCCTTCCTTTGATGACCGATACATCGTCGCAAAGCGGCAGGCACATCAGCGCATCAAAGGTATTTCCTTCAGCATCCGTAATCCCGACTTCCGCGCCGCGTTTAAACCCGAATCTCGGATAATAATCCGGTTCGCCCATCAGCGCGATGGCCGCAATGCCTGCCTCTTTGGCAAGCCTGATGGTTTCCCGCATCAGGGCGCCGCCTATGTCGTTTCCCTCAAGCGTGGGCTCCACGGCCAAAGGCCCGAAGGTGGCGATTTCCTGCCGGACATCACCGTCAACCAGCCAGGCCCGTGTATAATATACCGCCCCCACGATCCTGCCGTCGAGTTCAGCGATCCGGCTGATTTCCGGAAGGTAATCGTCTGATTCCCTGATAATGCGGATCAGAAAATGCTCCGTGCATCCCGGCCAATATTTGTTCCAGAAACTGCGCATGGCCATGAGTTCGGTTGCTCTGTAATCCTCCGGCTTTTCCGGCCTGATGATCAAATGGTCAATCATCGTTCAAGCTTCCTCCTGCTTTGAAATCAACATGATCCCTGAAGTACTTCATCATATCATTCGTCAGGCTCAGCTCGTTCGGCTGCAGCACAATATCCTCTCTTCTGACCCATTCGGCGTATTTCAGTTCATTTCTGTCCATATGAATCTCACCATCCCCGTCTGCCTCACAGAAGAAACCAAGCAGCAGATCCTGTGCCATGCCCCAGGGCTGAGATTGATAGTAACGGATGTTTTTGACCCTGACACCGGTCTCTTCCAGCACCTCGCGCTGCACGGTCTGTTCGGCGGTCTCTCCGATCTCCGTGAAACCCGCAACCAACGCGTTGTGTGCATAACCGGTCCGGTACCTTGTAATCAGAAGACAGTCGCCTTTCACCACGCCGACGATTACAGCGGGATTGATTCTCGGATAGATCACATGACCGCACTGCCTGCACTGCAAGGCCCGCTCCGTCCCGTGAAAGCCGTTGACGCCTCCGCATCTCCCGCAATAGTGATTGTCCGCATACCATCTCCACAGATGATAAGCTGTAAAAGCGGCAAAAAGCTCAGTCCCTCCGCCGAGGTCCCGCAGTTCCCGGATCGTCCTGTATTCGCATCCCGAAGGTATTGTTCTTTCCGACCCGGATGACAGAAAATAGCGGGCTTCATTGACGGAAAAAAGATACACCGGTTCACAGGCCGAAACATCTTTTCCGGTTGTAAAGCAGATTCTCCCGTCCCGAATCCGGACCAGGAGCTTCCCTTCATCATCGAAAAGAAGGATATAATCATCCTCTTCCGGCACTCCCGGCGCAAAAGCGTTATTCATTCTGTCAGGTGATATATCCTGAATCACGGTTTAGTCTCCTCGCTTTCCTGTCATCCTCCATTCAAATGATTATACCGCTAAACAGGCTAAAAGGAAACCGGCTCCTGACGGAACCGGTCGAAAAATGTCATTGTATCAGTTCAGTTCATCCGCCGCGGATATCATTCTGCGGTTTTCAGCGCCGCCACCATATCAATATGCCTGTTCTTCCGGGCAACCATCAGACCAACAATCAGCGACACGCCGAAGGTCAGCAGGATACTGACCAGCCAGGTCGGCAGACCCAGCACCAGTTTCAGTTCATATTCGGAAGCCAGCGCCGTCAGCAGATACTGCAGCACACCGACGCCGACCGGAACACCGATCAGGATCCCCAGTACAGTCAGCCAAAGGTTTTGACTGATCAGCAGCCGGCCGATCTTGGAGTCCTTAAAACCGACCACCTTCAGCGTTGCCATCTCCCGGTAGCGCTCAGTGTAGCTCATCACGCCCAGATTGTACAGCACCACAATGCCCAGGATCACTGCCGCAATCACCAGCAGCCAGATCATCTTGTTCATCAGATCCATGAAAACATCGAAGGAATCCATGATCGACTGCTTGCTCTGCCGGTTCAGGATCCGGGCATCCTCCGGAATCTCCGGCGCGTCCGTGAACACGGAGCCGACCGTATAGGCAATCCCCGTCTTGTCCGCAAAGGTATCCGTCATGACAATGCCTTCCGTCATGGAATCCAGCACCCCGGCGACAGGGACGGTATAATGATCGCTGCTGTCATAGGGCGAGAAGGACAGTTCGTCCCCCTTCTTCAGGTGATACTCCCGTGCAATCCTCGAACAGATATAAGCCCCGTCGTCCGTCAGCGGAATGATCTTCATATCCTCATCGGCAAAGCGGACCTTGTCACGGGTAATCGAATAGATTTCCAGGGAATACCCCCTGTCGCCGATCTGGACCGCTCGCGAAGCGGCCCAGTCTGCGTCCAGGGATTCCGCCAGCTTCTTCCCTTCCTCCTGCGTCATGTTATCGGTATCCAGGTTCACCCGGGTCGTATAGTTGATCGCCTTTTCATAGAAAATATCCAGGAAGGCGTCCATGGTATCCTTCATTCCCAGGCCGCCGACCAGCAACACCATACACCCGACAATTCCAAAGAGCGTCATCAGGCTCCGGGCCTTATGCCGGACACAGTCCCGGAGATTCCACTTTGTGCCAAAGCCCAACCGCTTGAACCGTTTTGTTTCCTCAAACCGCAGGTGTTTCATCCTCTTCGGGGAATACGGCCGCAGCGCATCCGCCGCGGTACCCTGCAGCATCTTCCGCACGGACAGGAACCCGATGAACATCAGGAACGCGTTGATCCCGATGAGCACAAGCCACGTAAAGCCCGGCGCGTGCAGCGTCCAGGACGGCATATCGATATAGGTCGCCATCGCGCCGTCCGGATTCATGATAAACCAGCCCAGGCCGTATCCGATCCCGATCCCCAGGATTGTG
>Ga0265298_10006200_pt1 | contig 14812 bp, 25 predicted proteins | sample AusTroGonzalo_MG_3_FD_193486 | JGI IMG/M metagenome (GOLD analysis project Ga0265298, IMG submission 193486) | Bovine rumen microbial communities from tropical cattle in Woodstock, Queensland, Australia - Gonzalo_01 | ecosystem: Host-associated > Mammals > Digestive system > Stomach > Rumen ... | reverse complement strand
CACGAGATAGTCTTGTGCGATCTGGACGGAAAGAAGAACTAGCACCATAAGTATAAGATTTTCTAGAAGAGTCTCTACCCGTAAATACATTCCAGGCTTCTTTGAATCTGGAAAATACAGAGGGTTTTTCCATTTTGAAATTTTCCTCCTATTCCTAGACCATATCTACATTCTTATTACGATAAGCAATCTTACCAGATCCATAAACACCAGATTTGAGTTTGCTGATATCATAATTTGCATCTGCGAGAGCCATATGAACTCCAATATCACCTCGTTTAGCTATAAACTTTATTACTCTTCCAGAAGGAGCTGCTGGTAATACAGAAACATTCTGGTTCATAAGTTCAGCTAATCTTCGGTTATACTCATTCATATAACTTTTACTGATTTGACCTTTAGATAACTGCTGAGCATACTTCGGATTAAGTTCATTTTTAACAAACTTCTTTATGTCCTTCTTTACGGGCTTATAAGCTTTCTTATAAAGTCGATCATAGTTTCGTTTTGCCCATTTGTTATCTTTATTTTCTATCTTTTGTATAGCTCTTTGCTGACCTAAAGGAGTTAAAGAACCGTCTGCATTTTTGTATTTAGTAGAAAATGTAAACTGACCTGTTTTGGGGTCGTGATGAATGTTAAAATGCATTAATTCACTCATATCAACCTCCCAAATATTCATTAAGTTTATTATTTAATTTGCCAGCTGCTTTATCATATATTTTATTAGTAAATCGGTTCTTTTTAACATTAAGTTCTGCTCTATAATTGCTCCAATTGGAATCTTTCATAGCTTTATTAAAATCAGTATTTGCTAATGTATATTTGCCAACAGAAATCCAATCTTTCTTTATCTGATTGTATTGTTTTCCTAATTTTGTTCTAACAAATGCTTTACCAGTGATCCAAGTTCCAGCTTTTACAGATAATTTAAGCCCTCCTTTAATAGCAAATTTCTGTGCTTTCTGCTGAAATTCATATACCTTTTGCTGAAAATCGTTTCCATCTATCGAAACTGATGACTGATTACCGTTAGTTCCTATTGCCTCTGGTTTGTATCTTCCGTGTCTTCCTCTTTCATCAGAAGCACCGTCGCCATCTCCATCTCCAGATGTAAACTGACCGTTTTTAGGAGAATGATTTCTATTGAAATGTATTAAATAACTTGGATACTCCATTTTGAACCTCACTCAAATGCATCTCGATTTAATTTGTAAGCAATATAAGCATCCATCATAGCTGCCACAGCATCAATCTTCTGCTCATAACGCTTCTTAAATAATTTTCTATTACCATTTGTATCTTCCAAAGTAATACAGTTACCCATAGCAAATGACATAAGCTCTTCATCAAACAAAAGCAATCTGTCTTCTGCTAAATCCTTGAGTTCTCCTAGTGGAACAGACTCTGTCTTAGCTCCCTGTATAACTTTAACGATTCCAAAAGGACCATTTTCTGATTCATAACGAGCTACGAAGTCTTTTGCATTATAAGGGTCATACCCGAAGCATCTTACATCATATCCTCGTTCAATAATATGCTGATCCAAGTCTTCATAGACCTGCATTGTATCAAGAACTGTTCCCTCAAGAACCATAAGACTTCCTTCCTGCATAAATTCTTCGTACTTCATTCTCATTGCAATAGGCAACTTAGACAAAGTACGAGAAGTTATGTAGTTACGAGTCTTAACTCCGAATGCTCCATTTGAAAGTGGAAACAGAAATGTAAATGCACAGAAGTCATCACCCTGTGACAAGTCTGCTCCGAGAGCACAAGGCATCTGCCAGAAGTCTCTTTTCTTATGTGTGAGAGTTTCTTCATATGTAAAGTAATATGTATAACCCTCCATAGGAATTCCAAATCTCTTAGCGAGGATATCATTTCTAACCGCTGGTACATTCTCGGCTCTTTCAACATCCAACTGATATGTTTCATAAGAAACAGTCTTACCGAGGTTAGGATTTGCTTTAAGCCACATATCTGGATTATTTATTTCATCGATTTCATCGAGTTTATACCACCAGATAGAAACATGCGGATTAATGTATTCACCTTTTAAGATATCTGCTAACTCCATTTTGATTGTATCACCTGCTCCGTTACGAACAGTACCCTCAGAACTTGTTGCAACAATTAAATAGTCAGGCAACTTAGAAGCACCTTGCTCAACAGCACCGATTACATCCTCTCGGATATCACCAGAAAGCCACTCGTCAATTGTAGAAATCTTATTTCTCAATCCCTGAAGTTTATTTATAGACATCGGTCTGATTTCAAGAAGAGAACTAGTCAAGAAATTTTCAATTCCTTTCTTAGTTGATGCAAGCTTTGCTCTATTTGCTTTTGAACCTGTTGTATTCTGTAAAGAACCCTCTGTTAAGAACTTAAATAGTGGCCCTCTTGCTCTGGCAATTGCAGTCCTAATAGGTGAAAGAACTTCTTCTGCCTGTTTCATAGTAGGAGCAGTAGTTACCTGATGTGTAGTAGAAGTATCTACATTTAAGAAGTAATTCTGTATACAAGAAGAGTACATTGACTTAGCAGCACCTCTTGCAACTATTAGATACTGCTTGTTTATGAGTCTTTTCTTTATGTTTTTTCTAACATAACGTCCTCCGTGACCGTCAGGATTCGGCTCATATACACTTCTTTCTTCGAAGTAATACCAGCCAAATATCTGCTCAGCCCAGAGCTTAAAAGTATCTAATAATTGAAGATCGCTGCCATCAGTCAATGTCAATTCTTTATTACAGTAGTCAATAAAACCTTCAACTGCGAGGTCATCATACCAAATTCCAGGATTTCTAATAAGATCATCAATCCTATTCATTTCCATAGAGATTTCTCTACAGACTGGTATCTCTCCTCTTATAACGGCGTCTCTAAACTCGCCGTAATATCTAGGTACAGCGGTATTAGATAATGCCATTTTGAAAGTTACTCCTTATTTAATTAATATCCATTTTTCCAACCCTGACCAAATTTCTTATAATATGTTCCGTCGGTCATAGCTCTAACCTTTGCCATTCTATTGGGAACTAATAAATGAGGAATCAATGAAGGTATATCTTCTTTCTTAAATTTTTCTACATATTGTTCTCCAGTCTTTCGCCTTTTTTCATCTATATATCGATTAGTTGCTAGAGCATTATGTATATTATCAGCAACTAAAGCTGCAGCTGTAGCAGTTATAGATGCGGCTGCAATTCCAACACCTATGCCTATTTTAGCTTTCTTAGACAATCCCTTCTTTTTCTTCTGATTAGCGTGATCATTAGAGATTCCATCTCCATCTCCGTCACCACTGGTGAATTGGCCATTAGCTTTGGAGTGGTTTTTATTATAGTGAACTAAATAAGTTGGATAATTCATTTTAAAAGGTACTCCTTATCTTCGTTTTTGTCTTTGTCCTTCATTGTGCCATCTTTTAACTGTTTCTAATTCATAGGAAAGACCTTTTGGTTTATAGTCAGTCTTTGATACTTCAAATGGGTTCCAATCGCCTAAACGTTTACGAGATTTTGTTCCGCCATACATTCTATTTTCGATAGAATCCATTTGACGTTTGTTTGTTTCTGACCATTTTTTCATTCTTTCATCAAATACTTTTTGTCTCTGGTATTGAACATATTGTTTAGCTTTTGCTTCTGCTGCTTTTTTATTCCAACTTTCCTGTAGATCCTTGCCATCCATTTTATCTTTAATAAAAGCGGCACCAGCTATCAAAGCTGCAGTTCCAACAACAGAAGTTGCTATTCCAACACCTAATCTTACCTTCTGTTTCTTTGTTAAACCTTTTTTCTTATTCTGATTAGCATGATCATTAGATATTCCATCTCCGTCTCCATCTCCTGAAACGAATTGACCATTAGCTTTTGAATGGTTTTTGTTGTAATGACAAAGATAATTGTCATTGAATACTGCTTTGTACATCACAAGTCTCCTTTTAATAATTATCGGTTCTATTGTTCAACTTATTAATAAGAAATGCAGTACCAGCAGTAATTAATACTGGTGTAGCAATTGCTACTCCTATTTCTAGAGCTTTCTTAACTACCTTTTTACCTTCAGCTCTAGCTCTAGCTGCATTTTGAGCTTCAACGGGCATCTCTTTAATACTTTGATAAGAACGTTTATTACCACGTTTATCTATATAATATGCTTCTTGAAACATATTTCCTTTGTGATAATTTTCTATCTTAGCACTATATTGGCCTTTCTTTTTTCTTTGATTAACCTGATCATTAACAATCCCGTCACCATCACCGTCACCAGAAGTGAATTGTCCGTTAGCTTTAGAATGGTTTTTATTGTAATGACAAAGATAATTGTCATTGAATACTGCTTTGTGCATATTTCACCTCACGTACTAGGAGAATCTTTTTTTGCTTTTGCCGCTATCCTATCATAAAGACCCATGACACCTACTGCTGCCCCAGCTACAGCTCCGATTGTAACAGCTGCCACACTTATTCCAGAAGCAATATTTTTAATATATTTAGCCCCCTTTTTCTCAGTAGGAGTATTGAAATACTGATCGTATTGTCTTTCCATGTTTTCGCGATTTAATATATCTCTAAGTTCTTGATCTGATAGTTTTGATAGATCTGCTCTTGGCATTTTCTTTGTCTTGCCAAATCTGTCTGCTGCTTGAGATGTAGTATCAGCTATTGTTTTTACTCCTTTTGAAATATTACTAACCGAACCAGAAATAAACTGTCCATTAGTAGTATCGTGATTAGGATTAAAGTGAATTAAATATGTAGGATATACCATTTTATTATACTCCTTCCGGTCTTGGATCAACAGCGACATTAATTCGCCATTCCATCTCTTTTAATACTCGTTCATGTGCCTCTGCTATCGGTCCGGTAGACGGAGGGTCAAAAAATTGTTTTGTCTTCTTAGAAACGTAAGTCTTTACCATTTCCAGATGTGGATCATCTAGGATAAACTCGCTCCAAGTAGAGGTATTATCTCTAATTGAAAAGCCTCCACTTGGACCAACTCCCAACTGATTTAAAATTGAGAGTGCGCTGTTAATGCCCATAATAATATCTGGGTCGAAATATGTATAATCGGGCATTATTCCGAGATCTTTCTTAACACTGTCAAGTATACTGTCTGTGTTAATAACAGGCTCCGGATCACTTACTACCTCAGGAATTGTATTTTCATTAGTAGTTACCGGTGTAGTATTTTCGTCCATTAACAGGCACCTCCTATTAAATTATTTAACTAAATCTTTAAGCACATATCCTACTAATCCATTAACTGTAATCATATAGTAATTATCTGTGCTACCTTTAGAATCGACAATAACTGTCTCATTCTCTCTCATAAAGTACATAATTTCTGACTCAGGGTCCGGTTCTTTTAAGAGAGGTGTATTATTAGAAATAACATGCTTAAAATCAAATTTTGGTAATCCCATTTTGAATTTTTCCTCCTATTTCTTCCAGGGACACGTATCATGTGGTGTCCTCTCAATCGGTTCTGTGATTAATAACTCCTCACTACCGTAATGTATTGCTTGATGTGTGTTATTAGAAACACAAATGAGAAACTCCGGGTCGAATAAGAATGTTGTACTATTAGTTATATCGGAGATTGACAAAGGGTTCATATGATGAACTATGATATGGCGATGTATTTCCCGTCCTGGTATTCCTAAGTCGCACCCGGAGTCTCTTACTATGATAAAGTCCCTAACCTGTTTCCATTCAGGAGACCGATAAAATCTTTGATTAAGATAACGATCAAATCCAAATGTTTCTGATCCAACTTCACCCTTGAGTGACAAATATTTAAATCTGTCTTCGAATGTCTCATATTGCATGAGTTCAGAGTAGGTTCTAATCATTCTTCTTCCTCACTTCCGTATCCGCTATAATTCTTCATAGCATTAATAGCGTTAGCATAAAGTTCCTCAACTCGCTCAGCAGATTCTAATGCTTTAGTTTTTGCTTTAAGCAATTCATTCTCTCTTTCGAGTTTTTCTTTCTCTAAACGAGCTGTAGTAGCACCAAGTTTAAGATAGTGAGTTATAACTTGTGCAGAGGCTGTTCCTTCCAATAATTGCTTCTCGGCAAGATCTACAGCTAAAGAAATCATTTGACTTTCTCTAGCTTCAGGAGTCAAAGCCGGCCGCATTTTCTTTGCTGGTTCCTCTTCGCTCTTCTTCCGTCTAGGCATAGAATTGAACTGCCTCCTTTCTATTTAATTTTTGTGTGTTCCGATTCATAGTACTCAGAAGAATCCACAAAACATATTAAACCTAACATATTAGAAAGGAGATAATAAAAGGAACACGTTTTTATTAACTGTCTTGTGGACCCTAATGAGCACTATGAATGTCTTTAGAATAAACCCGGCAGTATCGTATATTATCTCCGTTGCTACGCACTCTTTGATTCAACGACTTACCGGGTCAATTCCTTAGAGGTTAATATGGAAGTAAATTATCTCTGTAACTGTTCAATAGTTTTACGATAATTTTCACGCTCGTCTTCTGTTCGAGCACTTCTCATCATACCTGTTAAATGATCGATCATCTCGTCTTTACTGGTTCTACTATAATTATCTCTATTATAAGAACCACCGTCTCTACTTGTGTAACGACCCATAGAATCACGACCACGCGCATATGAGTAATCGACATCCCAACCACGAGAATAGTTGTTCATTCCATCTCTGGAATAACCCTCATGTTCGGCTTTATGCATAGCATCAACGGTTACTATATCTTTAATGATGTCGACTATCTTGTAACAATTTTCGAGATCTTCTCTTGTGATCTCATCTTTTCGACAGATAGACTTAAGTTCGTCTTCCATCTTATCCTGAATATCGTATAATACTCTCATTTAAGTAATCCTCCTTAAGCAATTCTTTTAATAGTTAAACTACCATCTATTACATTTATAACTGGTGTTGGGGTTGTAGTGCCATCTGTTACACCACTTATGTATTCAACAGATGCAGTTAGACAGCAACCTCTCGGTACATCGATTATTGTATGACTAGTTACATTGCCATATTCATCTACATCTGCTGGTGTAAAAATAGATCTACTACCCTGTTGTGCTTCACCATTAAGTGTAATAGCTGTTGCTATAGGGGTTACTTCTCCATCAGTAGGAACTGAAATATTACCCGTAAATTCAAGCTCATATCTTGCAAAACAGTTATTAGTTTTACCTTTGAGAATAAAAGTACCAGATCCTGCAGGGTGATAAATGTTACCTGCAGTACATGGTATAGAATCAAGAAACTGTACAGCTGAATTTAAAGCTACTGTTTCAACTGTATCTCTTGTTAAATATTCTGCCATAACTGTTACCTCTCTTTATGCTGCCATTCCGCATCCGCAACCAACACTTGTGTTCTGATTGCATGTAAAGATAGGTGTTCTACCATATACCGGAGTTGTCGGTACAGGGCAAGAATTGAGCCTATTATAAAGCTGATCGACTTCATTCGAGAATCCCTGTGCAATAAATGCATTCTGTGCTGTCTGTGAAGCAGCAAGGTTTGCCATTGTAAGCTGTCTCTCGAGATCTGCGATCTTTTCGTTCTTTGCATCAATTTTATCTTCGCAAAGCTGATCTTTGATTGACTGGATTCCACCAGTAATTGCACTAAGCAACATCTGAGAATTCTGTGTGTCTGATGTTCTTGTAGCACAAGCTTCTCTAGCAATATCAGAAGCGATACCAGCTGTTGCCAATCTATTATCGCAGCAGCACTGAGCAAGCTGAGAAGAAAGGTTGTTAAATCCTGTGCCAATAAACTGTGTGTCAGCAAATCTCTGGTTCATAGATGCTATCTGGTTATTATAAGCTGTCTGTAAAGCGCTAAGATCTGAATTGCATCTAGAAACTTCAGCATTTGCGAATCCGCTTGTGATAGCGGACTGAATTCCTGATAACTGTCCAGCAATACCTGCGTTATCAAATCCTCGGTTAACATCGTTCTGCGTCTGTGTATTCCACAGATAGGGCATTACACCTTCATTACCGCCAAAACCTCCACCGAAGCCATTTCCCCAACCGCCGGCGAACAAAAGCAGAAGTAAAATCCACCAACCGCTTCCGCCAAAGCAGTCATTACCGTTGTAATTACCTGTACCACACATAGGAGCTACTGGCATTACCATGTTGTCTGTTGTGTTTGAAATCATTTCGATTTCCTCCTTGTTAAATTGTATTTATTCTATTGTTGCAACTATTAGAATACATATTAAATTGTCTATTAGCAATTATCTAAGTAATTGCTGGATCTGGGGATCGTTCCCCATTTGCATTGCTCTATTAACTTGTTCTTGAGAAACCTGATTAGTATCCAAAAGATGTTGTAAGATTTGATTAGGGTCGTTTATATTCTGAGGAATATTGTATCTCTTTGTAAGAACAGACATAGGATTCTTCTTAAACTGAATTAATGTTGTTAAAAAATTATTCTGTTGTTGATTCTGCTGGAATCCTTGATATACTGGACTAGGCATGTGTTGATTCCTTCACAGGTTCGTCTCTGCGCTTAGCCCTTCTCAGATCATTTTTTATTTCTTCCCTAAATTTGTCAAACTCTTCTCTTGAAATGTAATCTTTAGTTATCTCTTTAGATGGTTCTGAATTTCCATTTTGAATTCTTTCTTTGTAATCAAAAATTCGAATAGGCTGTGGAAATCCGCTAGCATCTGTTTGCTTGATATACATAACGGGGCTTTCCATATCAAACAAATAAACTATCTGATTTGCTTGTATTGGATATGCTTTTGCTGCATTCTCTCCCTGTATATATCCTACAGTAATATTCGGTTGTCTTTGCTGCATCATCTGTGGCTGTGCAGGCGTATAAAATTGTGGTATGTATTGTTGATACGACATTTTTGTTACGTACCTTTCTTAAAATAATATATAGGAATTTCGTTTCCACTATCCCAAGTGTCGTAGTAATCGCCGTTGATACAAGTTACTACATGTGTCCCAGTAGCAAGAACAAATAACCCCTCAGGATTGTCGTAACAAAACTCTCTAACTGTGTAACAATCCGGACAAGTGTCAGGGATTATGTGTCGAGTAAAACCTTTATGTTTTAAATAAACGCTCCATACATGATTAGAAGAAGGCATATCTTTTAGAAGAAAACCTTGTGAAGTTAATTCTAGATATACTTTATCCCAATTCAAATCTGTTGCTAAAGTTAAAGCTCTGATCACACAATCCCCGACTAAATTTGACTTCGGATTTGGATTGTAATACTGCCAATGCATATTACTCTAAGAAATCAGCGAAAACCCACATATTATCGCCGATTCTAGCCCAACCATCTTCCTGTTCGTAAACTATGACTTTTGCGCCGTCGTAAAGCTCACCAATCTTAGTGGATTCAGAAGTTGGTTCCGTTCTTATATTAAGCCAAGAGCCTACACAAACAGTATAAACTGTACCCTGGTTGGAACTTACAGGAGGCTGTATGGGTTCGGGTGCCGGTTCTGGTGTAGGCTCGGGTTCCGGCTTAGATATTGTATCTTCTTCATCAGGAGGAAGCCAGCCGTCCCAATTCGGTCTTCCAGCTCCGAGAATCCGAGGATCATCATAAGCATAGTACTTATAAGCTACTCGTCCACTCTCTCCTTCATATGTTGTGTTTCCTTCGATAACGGTAAAACCGTCTGTACGAAGTTCTTCGATATACCCCCACTCAACGATTGTTCCGGTATGATAAACACCGTAAGGGTTTTCATTCGATACATAGTCCGGTTTCCAGAAGAAGATCTCATCCATTTCGCAGAAGTCCTGAGTATTCTCATACCAAGCATCTGCTTTCTTAAAATAATCTACTTTCTGTACACAGCCTGCTCCTGCATTCTGGTGCTTACCCTGAGGCTCATACATAGCAGCTAATGCTGTCCACTTAGCTCCCTCAGGATCTTCATCATATGAAGGACCAGTACAAGAATGAAGCAATGCATTATCGCAAAACAGAGCGCAACTATTTGCTACTCCATCCTTCGGATAATTGTAATAATCGATTGCATCCATCTCTTTTGCATACTTACTTGTCTTTCCACAAGGCTCTCCTATCTGAGCCCAGAGATAATCTTTAGCGAATTGCTTCCAACAACTACCCATCTGATCCCTCCTTTAACTGCTGTTTATACTTGATCGAGCTTACGCCGAGAAGTGCCGCAAAGAATGTTGCGACTGCTGCTACGGTTGCTCCAATCGGAACTGTCCAAGTAGACAGATTCCAGATCTGACCAATAGCCAGAATTAGTGTTACCAGTGCCGGGAGGGCTACAGTGGCAATCCACTTCATGATGTCATAAGTTTTGTTATTAAAAATCATTTTGAATGTGTCCTCCTTTTTAAGGATTTGTATGTGGCATATATAATCTCCTATATTCTTCCTCGATGTATTCTGTTGCTATGTCCGTCAGTCCATTTGAGAATTCCGGATGTTTTTCACAGTATGTGCTATATGTCTTAATGTCAAGAATCTGCTGCTCGAAGTACTTTTCGCTGTGACTCATTCCCTGTTTGACATATAACTTCTGTTCATCAGCGAAACGAAGTATGTGAGTTCTTGCGAGTATCGCTTTATGCTCTTCGAAATTGTTGTTTATCGTGTCTATTCGACCACCTAGATTCTTCTCCATCTCATCCAGTTTCTGCTCTATGTTTTTGTCGTCTTTCTTCTTGTTATCGTGACGCTGGATTAGAAACTGTATGAATGAAAACAAACCGACACTTCCTATTATTGCCAAAATTATCGGCAACACAAGGTCTTTCATAAGTCATCACCTCTTTCTTTTTAGCCTGGGGGAGCAGAACAGGAGGTAAAGAGTGCTCCACTCCCCCGGTTGAGAAAATATATATGAAGGCCAAAAAGTTACTCTTCAACTGGTTCGGTCGATTCAGTAGGAGTGACTACTGGTTCATGATAAATAAATTCTTTGTAACCTTCAACAACGTCGAGATTCTCATCAACTATCGCAACGCTTGCCGAGATTACATCCGGTGCATTCCAGAGTGCCTGGCATAAACCGTGAAACTGTGTTTTAGCAGAAGTAATGCTTGTAATACCTTCCGCTGCAACGAAGTAATTACCGTTACTTACTTTGATTATTGCATATTTCATTTTTTGGTTCCTCTCTTACATTTGTTAGGTTAAAGTATCCTGATTGCTACTAAACCTTTATTATTGACTGCAACTGTTACTTCCATTGTGCTTGTGTTCAAATTAACAGATTGAATGTTTGTACCTATAAGCTGGTATAATGTTGCAACATTGTCAGCGAAAATTTTAAGACTCGCCATATCTGCTCCTGTATCAGTAAATAGCAAGTATGTTGCAGGTTTTGATACACTGAATGCATGTGAGTTCGTCCAATTATGATGAGAATAAACGGACTCAATTTTCGAGGCAAGAGAAGTGTTAACATTTGACATTAGTTTATTCAACGCACCTGCCGTTACTAACTCATAATTAGTATTAAATGTTAAGTCAGCATTAGCACTGATAGCTTGTTTACACAGAGCGAGTTGTCCGTTTACATAGAAGTAAGTACCAGCAGAGATTGTTACACCAGTATTATTCTTAGTACCCGTTACAAATATGTCTGTCAAATCGGTTTTCGGAACATCTGTATTAAGTGCAGTTCTCGTATTGCTTTCTGCTATATCATTTATAGCATTTGCATTTTGAGTGAAGTAAGACAGAGAAATGTCTCCTGTATCTGCGAAGATGTTATTAAGACCGAGAAGTGTCGATACTTGTGCGGGGGTTAATTGTATTGTTGTTGGCTCATACAATTCAAAAGCCACCTGGCCGCCTGTTACAAGTGTCTTTATCTGTTCCGCAGTCGTTTCACTTGTAATGCGTGTTGCATCTTTAATTCTTATCAATGGATAACTTTGAGCATTTCCTACATAAATGCCGCCGTCTTGTGTTGAACCACCGTTATAAATCGAGCAAATAACACTACCTTGAAATTTCAAATCATATTGAGCGCCGTCAATCCTTGCAACACCATTTCCTTCATTTACCCAAGTATAATCTCCAAGATTATAGAGAGTATGCGTAACCGTCAACACACCTGACAGAACATCAAGAGTACCACCGTAAACTGTTTGTCCAAAGGGGATATTGTGAGTAGTGCCGAATGGCTCAAATGCACTTTCAGCAACATCACCTTCAAATAAACCACTTTCGTCATAATAGATTGTTACAAGACCGTTTGAATAATAGCCAATATAAACTCGCTTTATTGTTTTGTTTGCGGCTGTAACCGTTCTATATGTAACCTTCGAAGAAGATGCGGTCATCGTAATGGTCGTAACTGTACCGTCTGTATATTCAACCCTGACACAATTATTATTTGCCTCGGCTGTGTATCTCCAAATAATTGTGTATTGAGTATTTGGTTTAAAGACACCACTAAACAAAGTATCATCATATGGTGCATATTGTGCATTTCTAAATGTGAATGTTTTGGTGGTGGTGTTTTTTGTATAACCATTTGTATTGGCAAAAGAATCAGCAAACATTTCACCGCCCCAAATGTTAGAGCCTGTACCATACAGATTACAAGCACTAAATCCGCTAATCGCTCTTACATTACTCGGAGAGGGTGTACCACTACCGCTCTGTACTGCCGTGATATTAGCAATAAGAGATTTAAGCGGGATGTTATCTCCGCCGTCATTAAAGGAAACAAGAGAACCGCTTGCTGATTTCTCATAGATTTTCTTAGCTATGTTTTTCCATTTTGAAGTAGCGGAATCATAGTGAAGCTCATCTTCATCCTGAAGAGAAGTTAAGTTAACATCGTCCAGATCTTCGAGTTTTACAGAGTCAATATCTGACTTGAGTTCATCGATTGCGTCCTGGGCATTATCTGCTGTCATTCCTGACTCAGTGTTGTCATAAGAGACTTTCTCAGCTTCAGGAGCTGACAACGCTTCAATTGCGGCAGCGATTCGCTTACCGACGTCATTTCTTATTACCTTATCTTCGTCAGTTAACGCAGACATAATTATTCTCCTTAAATACTATTTACTTGACATAGACCACCGTGTTCATCTAAGTAGAATCCAAGATGAAAGAGAGCTTCATTAGATGAGGTTCCTTTCATATCAGATACTACTTCATCTAGTGCGGATTGTACTTCCTCGGCTGCTAAGCCTGAATCATCATTGTCGTAAGAGACATTATCAGCTGAGGTTGCACCTCCGGCTCCAGCCGCAAGTTCATCTAGAGCGGCCTGGACATCTGTTGCATTCAAGCCCGACGTAGAATTGTCGTAATCAACTTGGTCAGCATCTACTGAGATGTTATCTATTTCCGAATTAAGTTCGTCAATAGCGTCTTGAACATCTGTTGCTTGTAAGCCAGAATCGTTGTTATCATAAGAGACATCTTCAGCTTTTAAATTGTCAACTCTATCATCTCTTATTGGGATTTGTGTTCCATCTGGAAACTCATAAGTATCAATTCTATCTTGATTTGGCATTTTGAGTCTCCTTTTTAATCTAATGGCATAAGGATATTTGTTCCTATAGCATGATAATTCTTACCACCGACAGTTACAGTTGAACCTAATGGGACAGTAGAAGATGACGCTAAGTTATCTATCTGTATTGCTGATCCAACAGTATCAACAAATGGTGTTTTTCCAGCAAATGCTATCTTAGGTGTCTGTACAACATAAGCTGCTACTTTCTTGAAAGTATATGGCGCTTCTAGTGTATTCACACAATCATAAAATGTTATGTCATCAACATATTTAGATGAGTCACTCATATGAGTAATAGCTCCAAAAAAGTCTCTATCGTCTTGTTTTATCCACATAAATACACCGCCAGAGTCAGTGGTATTGTTTTTCTTACATATTTTAACATAAAATATATTATTATTTTTTATTAATGTTACTACAGCATAAGAACCATTTGTCCAATATCCAAAATCGCCAGTCATGTCTATTTCAGATGCTCCATCTCGAATAAGATATATATCTGCATCTGTCGTATCTTTAAATCTTATACTAAATTTATTATCAAATCTTATATAATTATTAGAATCAAGAGTTATTCGATTATCATAAGCATGTAAAAAATTATACATACTATTATTCCACGCATTAGTAGACGTAGATACCTCAAATTCAGTATTAGCTATTATTGCACTCATAATTATTCTCCAATCACGATATTTCGCATGTTACAAAAGACAGACCTACATCTAATATGTTAAGTCCAGGACCACCACCTAAAGTAAATATAAAGTCTGACATACCAACTAATTGTGAAACAATATTTTCAACTTGAGTTGTCAAATCATGTATAGCAGACTGAGAAGTAACACCGTTATTAAGCGGATCTTCTTCGACTTCCATGATAAAGTTAAGAGTTCCTATAACAGTTGTGCCATTTGTAATCTTTAACTCACAAATATTCTCTCCAGGACATGCTGTCATCTGTTGAGTTGTAGTAATAATTACATAATCTGAAGAAGTATTTGCAACTTCAACAGTGACGACACAGGTATCTTCTTTTTTTACATCTAAAACCAATGATTCAGAACCTGATAGAGTATAAATAGAAGATCCTTCGAACAAATTTAATCTAATTTGTCTACCTACATCAAACTGTGATGTATGACAAACTGGTTTTACACCATCTGGTATTAGGTTTAAGTTGATTTGTTCCATGAACTATACCTCTTTTTCTCTAGTTATAGTGACTTTCTGGGTATTTTCAGCTAGGAAGTTACCATGAAAATTACCCCCGGAGAATTTTTTAAG
>Ga0265298_10006198_pt1 | contig 14812 bp, 12 predicted proteins | sample AusTroGonzalo_MG_3_FD_193486 | JGI IMG/M metagenome (GOLD analysis project Ga0265298, IMG submission 193486) | Bovine rumen microbial communities from tropical cattle in Woodstock, Queensland, Australia - Gonzalo_01 | ecosystem: Host-associated > Mammals > Digestive system > Stomach > Rumen ... | reverse complement strand
GCATGAAAACAACAAGAATAATACACGATACCAGAAACTACGAACTGGATAGGTAGTAGTGTTTTCGTTGCCAACACTCATCTTACCTCTGTTACTATGCCAAACAGCGTGACAAGAATAGGTTCTGGTCTCTTTGCTTCTTGCTCCAATCTAAGCCATGTAAAACTTTCTGAGAGTATATCTTTTTTAGAGGGCTACACTTTTGACCATTGTAAAAGTCTTCATGTTTTGGATATTCCCAGAAGTGTCACCACTCTCGCAAATAGTCCATTCCGCTGGACAGGGCTCGAAAAGCTTGTAATAAGGGGCACATTCCCAAAAGGAATAGAGAAAGACGTTTTTTATTGCGTGGAGAAATCCACCACCGTCTATGTCCAGCCATCTGAGATTGAAAAGTTCAAGCAGGTGTTCTCTGGGACTGTGCTTCCTTTGGATAAATACACTAACATTGATAACGTCAACATTAAGGAGAACTATTCCAATAGTATTCTCTACGACCTTCAAGGCCGCCGTATCAATGGACAGCCACAGAAGGGAATGTATATCCAAGGTGGACAGAAGTACGTGAAGTGATTTGCTTTCATTCAAGAAATAACAAGCCAATAAACCTATGAACAGATTTCTTTTTCTTATTGCAGGCTTCGCTATACTATTTGCAGCTTGCAGCAAAGACAGTGAAAACAGTAACGAGAACAAAGAAGAGGAGCAAACACGTACAGTGATGATGCTGCCAGTAACAAAAACTATTTCGCTGACTGCGGAACAGAAGTCAAGTGTAGAAAAGAACAATACGTTTGCCTTCAAGCTATTCCAAGAAACTTGGAAGAAACAGACTGAGAGCAACAAGAGCTTGTTGTTGTCGCCCCTCAGCATGAGCTATGTGATGGGAATGTTGGGCGATGGTGCTCAAGGAACAACTGCTGAGGAGATTTACCAGACGATGGGATTCGACGTAAACAGCCGTGCAGTCTTCGACGAGCTTTGTCACAAGTTGTTGACAGAACTTCCTCAGGTTGACACGGCTGTAAAGTTGGGTATTGCCAATGCGTTAATGGTAAAAAAGAATATAGAACTGAAATCTTCGTACCAACAGACCATGAAGGATGTCTATCAGGCTGAAGTGGCCTCATTGGATTTCTCCCAGCCACAGACCATCAACTACATCAATCAATGGTGCAGCAATAAGACGAGCGGAATGATTCCTGAGATTCTCAAGGCAGATGATATAGATGAGGCGACAGCAATGTTATTGATGAACGCAACGTATTTCAAGGCTACATGGACGAAGAAGTTCGACGCAAAAAACACACGCAACGAAAAGTTCAGCGCTACAAGCGGAGATAAGATGCTGCCCATGATGCATCAGAGCGCAGTGATTCGTTATGCTGTCAATGATACATGCTCAATGATTAGCCTCCCTTATGGCAGCGGTGACAAATGGAGCATGACGGTAATTCTGCCTGCTGAAGGAAAAACGCTAAGCGATATCATTCCCTATATGACTCAAGCGAGCGATGCGAAACTCCAGTCAAAGCTGGACTTTTACACTGTAGATATCAAGATTCCTCGCTTCACGACTGCTTCCGACGTGGATCTCAATCAAATCATAGCCGATATGGGCGCACCCACGATGTTCACTAAACAGGCAGACTTCTCAGCAATGGCAACGAGTCCCAATTCGCTCTTCGTTAGCAAAATCAAGCAGAAAACAAAGGCTGAGATTGACGAGGAAGGAACTGCGATGACAGCAGTGACTGTAGCTGCTATGGGTGATACGGCTAACGCCTATCACGCCTATCCCTCTGCAACCTTCCACTGCAATCGTCCATTCCTCTATATTGTTCGTGAGGCCAGCAGCGGTATCATTCTCTTCATCGGTTGTTACTATGGAGAGTAATGTAAACCCTGCATTTCCTACACCTACCACTGATTATCAACGAGTTAGGCGCAAAAAAGTTACACCAATACCTACACCAGAAGTTGCACCTAAGTTGCACCAGCATCCCTAAATTTAATCTAATTAACACTTGTACCAGCTTTTATCCAAAATATTGGGACAAGTTGTCCGCAGTACGCGGACAATTAGTCCCAATAATACGGACTGTTTGTATCAAGCATGCGGACAAGTCGCAATCAGGCGGTTTGCTTTATTGCAAGAACCGCTTTTTACTCTTCTATCTTCCAGATATGTTCGCGGACATAAGCCTTATGACCATAGAGGGCGATGATGATAAAGCTGGTCAATGGAACGATGAACGACAGGTTGGTCGATGAAATGCCCATGAACGTGAAGTTCAGGTCGATAATCAAGGCCTGGATAGGAGGAAGAACAGAACCGCCAAGGATTGACATGATCAGACCGGCACCCGCCATCTTCACATTCTCGCCCACACCTCTCAGGGCTATGCCGTAGATGGTGGGGAACATCAAGGACATGCAAGCCGAAACGGCCACCAGACAATAGACACCGTTGCGATCAGGGAACAGGATGGCTCCTCCAATGAACGATGCGGCACAGATGCTCAGGATGCTGAGCAGTCGGCCCGGCTGGATATATCGCAGGAAGAACGTGCAGACGAAACGGCTGACCGTGAAGAACGCCATCGCCAGGATATTGAACTTCTGAGAAAGGATCTCTGCCGCCTTCTCGTCCATTCCTTCGGCCATGAACACACGAGTGCCATACTGGATGATAAAGGTCCAGCAGGTGACCTGCGCACCCACATAGAAGAACTGCGCGATAACGCCCTGACGGTAGTTCTTGATCATGCTCAGTTCACGGAATGACTCGATGATGCTCTTCTTGAGTTTCACGTCGCCGACCTTTGGCATCTTGCTGATTCTGATCAACACCAACAGCAGGATGCACACGATGCCCAGCAGGATATAAGGCTGGATAAGCACGCTCAGATCGCTATCCTTCACCATATTAAACTGCTGTTCAGACAGGTCCCTGCGTTGCGCAGTGGTCAGAGGACTCATTCGGGCCTGTACAAAATCCATCGCGACATACATGCCGAAGAGCGCTCCTATAGGATTGAACGCCTGCGCCAGGTTCAGTCGTTGGGTAGCCGTTTCCTCCGGACCCATGCAGTAGATGAACGGATTACAGCTCGTTTCCAGGAACGACAGTCCACAGGTGAGGATGAAATATGCCATCAGGAACGGGAAGTAATAGCCCGCCATTCGTGCTGGCACAAACAGCAACGAACCGATAGCGAAAAGCGTCAGGCCCAATAGCACACCCGCCTTGAAAGAGTAGCGCTGTATGAACAAAGCGGCAGGGAAGGCCATCGCAAAATAGCCGAGATAATAGGCCACATGAACCATCGAGCCTTCCGTCACACTCATACGGAAAATCTTCGAGAAGGCCTTTACAATCGGGCCGGTCATGTCGTTGGCGAAACCCCATAGTGCAAAACATGTTGTGATCATTATAAATGGCAGTACATAACTGACGCCATCCTTTCGCAACATCTTGCTTGACGAAAATAAATTCATAATCCTAATTGTTTGATTGCGTTTTTTTGCCCGACAAAAATACAATAAATAATTAAGAACGCATGCTTTTTATTCAGATTTTATTATTTTTGCAAACAAAAAACAACGAAACGATGAAAAAACTTCTTTCTTTACCACCTAACCTGACCCATTCGACAGGAAAGAATACATGTACTTTTCATACCATAACTCATCTTTCTCCTGATGAATATTTCTGCACGTGTGACCCTGAAGGCCGTCGCATCGGTAGCGGCGGAGGCTCCACATGGCTACTCATGCAGGCATACCAGCACACCGACATGCCCTTCGACCAGTGGCTTGCTGCTGAAAAGCGCATCCTGCTGCATGCCGGCGGACAGAGCAAGCGCCTGCCAGGCTATGCCACATCGGGAAAGATCCTGACCCCCATCCCCGTGTTCCGCTGGGAGCGCGGACAGCGACTGTCGCAGGACCTGCTTTCACTCCAGCTCCCGCTCTACGAGCGCATCATGCAGGCCGTTCCTGACTCCATCCACACCATGATTGTGAGTGGCGACGTGCTGATCCGTGCGGGACAGTCGCTGCCTACGATTCCTGAAGCCGATGTGGTGTGCTTCGGCTTGTGGCTCGACGCTTCAGTGGCCAAGAACCACGGTGTATTCGTCAGTGAACGTCAGTCGCCACAGGTGTTGAAGATGATGCTCCAGAAGCCATCGGTCGAGGAGCTGTCGGAGCTTCAGAAAGAACATTATTATCTGACCGATATAGGTGTATGGATGCTCAGCGACCGCGCTGTAAAAGTGCTCATGAAGAAGAGCATGAACACGGATGTCGTCGCCTTTGACCAACAGCAGGAGCTGACGCCCTACGACCTCTACTCTGACTTCGGGCGCGCACTGGGCACCAATCCCGTTGTCGATGATGACGAGGTGGCTCAACTGAGCGTGGCCATACTGCCCTTGCCCGAAGGTGAGTTCTATCACTTCGGCACCAGCCGCGAGCTTATCTCCTCTACCCTACGGCTGCAGAACCGCGTGAGCGACCAGCGCGAGATCATGCATCACGACCGCAAGCCTCATCCCAGCATCTTCGTGCAGAACGCACATGTGGAGATTCCGTTCACAGCCGACAACACCAATATATGGATTGAAAACAGCTATATCGGCAAGGGATGGCAGCTCACCCACGACAATATCGTGACGGGCGTTCCTGAGAACGACTGGAACATCTCGCTACAACCTGGCGAATGTATCGACGTGGTGCCCGTCGGTGAGAACGACTATGAGGTGCGTCGCTACCATATCGACGAAGCTGTGGATAGTCTGGACATGCAGGAGCGTGCAAACCTGCAACGACTGTTCCTGCAGCGCGAACAGTTCCGCAACGAGAACTGGTCGCAGATTGCTCGCAACTGGGAACACTCCGTGTTCTATCAGCTCGACCTAGACGACGCGGCACGACAGTTCAAAGACCATCATCTGCCAATGCCGAAGCCTCTTCCTGCATCGGCTCCCCTCATGACACGCATCCACGACGCGATGTTCCGTGGAGACAGCGACCAGGCGTTTGGACTGCTGCGCGAGGCACTTGTCACGCCCAACGGTTCATCGACTGCCAGTCAAGCGAAAGTGTCTCCTCGACTGTCGGTTTATAATGATCAGATAGTATGGGGACGATCGCCCGTGCGCATCGATATTGCGGGCGGATGGACCGACACGCCTCCCTACTGCATGCTGGAAGGGGGCAATGTGGTGAACCTCGCCATCGAACTGAACGGACAGCCGCCGCTCCAGGTTTATATCAAGCCCTGCAAAGAGCCTAAGGTGATCCTGCGAAGCATCGACCTTGGAGCCAACGAGACGATAGAGACCTACGAACAGCTGGCACAGTTCAACAAGGTGGGCTCGCCCTTCTCCATTCCCAAGGCTGCACTCGCACTGGCCGGCTTCCTCCCGATGTTCAGCAATGAGCACTATCCCTCGCTCCGCACCCAGCTCGAAGCCTTCGGAGGCGGCATCGAACTGACGCTCCTCTCGGCTATTCCTGCCGGCAGCGGACTGGGCACCAGCTCTATCCTAGCAGCAACGGTACTGGGTGCCGTCAGCGACTTCTGCGCCCTGTCATGGGACAAGAACGAGATTGGCCACCGCACGCTGATGCTCGAGCAGATGCTCACCACAGGTGGAGGATGGCAGGATCAGTTTGGCGGGGTGCTGGGCGGTGTCAAACTGCTTCAGACCGAGCGAGGACTCAGTCAGACGCCACTCATCCGATGGTTGCCTGCCGACCTGTACACCCGTGCCGAATATGCGCAGTGCCACCTGCTCTACTATACTGGCATCACGCGTACCGCCAAGCATATCCTCAGTGAGATTGTGCGCCGTATGTTCCTCAACCAAGGAACACAACAGCAGTTGCTCAGACAGATGAAGCAACAGGCACTCGATATGTACGAGGCCATCCAGCGACAAGACTTCGAGCGCATGGGTCTGCTGGTGCGCAAGACCTGGCAACAGAATCAGATGCTCGACAGCGGCACCAATCCAGAGGAGGTGAGAAAAATCACCGATCTCATCGATGATCTGTGCTTAGGCTACAAACTGCCAGGAGCTGGCGGAGGCGGTTATCTGTATATGGTGGCAAAAGATCCTGATGCCGCTGCACGCATCAAAAAGGTGCTGACAGAGAACCAACAGCACTCAAACGCCCGATTCGTTGACATGAACATCAGCATGAACGGACTGCAAGTAAGCAGGAGCTAAACCTTAAACTCCTTAAACTTTTAAACTTCTAAACGCTCAAACTCCCCCAACATGGACTTCCGCACGCCAGTAGATATCCCCACGCCGCCGTTCCAGATAGAGCCGATGGAATCGATACTTTTTGTCGGTTCCTGCTTTGCCGACAATATCGGGCAACGGTTCGCCGAGGAGCATTTCCCCGTCGCCGTCAACCCCTACGGAACGATGTATAACCCGGCATCGGTGTTGCACACGATAGAGCGAATCATCCAAGAGCACAGCGATGGAAAGGACAGGATGATTCCACGCGTCGTGTTCATCACCTTAGGCACCAATCACATCTACCGCCTGAAGGAGACCGGGGAGATTGTCGATAACTGTCAGAAGCGGCCACAACGACTGTTTCAGGAGGAGATATTGTCGGTCGAGGAATGTGCAGACTACTTAAAACAGATTGTCGGCACATTGCGCCAACAGCGGGCCGACGTGCAGATCGTCTTCACGGTGAGCCCCATCCGCTATCGCAAATACGGATTCCACGAGAGTCAGCTGTCGAAGGCTACCCTCCTTCTTGCCATCAACAGGCTCCTGACGGATTCTTCACTCGTCATGCCCGATTCTTCACTGAGCTATTTCCCTGCTTACGAGATTGTGCTCGATGAATTGCGTGATTATCGTTTCTACAAGGAGGACATGCTGCACCCTTCGGCACAGACCGTGGAATACCTGTGGGAACAGCTGTCAAGCCATTTCCTTTCACCCCGTGCCAAACAGTTCTTACAGGAATGGAAGCCTTTGAAGGAAGCACTCGCCCACCGTCCGTTTCATCCAGAAAGTGCTGAATACATCGCTTTCCGGAAACAGACAGAGGAGAACGTCAAGACGTTGGAAGAAAAATACAAAGGTTAGTCGGAAGCCAACAGCTTCATCAGTTCACGCATGCCTTCGGAAGCACCTTTCTGGATCTGCACGACCCTCTCGCCAGCACTGATGGGATTAGGGTCGATGAGATAGATAGGCACTGAAGGACGCACATAATGGATGAGTCCTGCAGCAGGATAGACATTCAGCGAGGTGCCGATGACAATGAAGATATCGGCTGTCTGTGCCTCCTCGGCAGCAATGCCAATATTGGGAACGGCCTCACCAAAGAACACGATGAAAGGACGAAGCAGCGAACCGTCGCCGGCCTTGGTGCCAGGCTCCACCTCGCAGTTGTCGGGAGTGAGCTCGATCTGATAGCGCGGATCATCGACATCGCGGCTGGAGCACACCTTCATCAGCTCGCCATGCAGATGAATGACCTTCGACGAACCTGCCTGTTCGTGCAGGTTATCGACATTCTGCGTAACCACCGTCACATCGTACTGTTTCTCCAGTTCAGCCAACAGCTTGTGTCCTTCATTAGGCTTAACACCCCAGCACTTACGACGAAGCATATTGTAGAAGTTGGTCACCAACGTAGGATCGGCCTCCCATCCTTCATGGGTTGCCACCTGCTGAACGGGGTATTCCTCCCACAGTCCGTCGGCATCACGAAAGGTCTTCAGACCACTCTCCACCGACATGCCTGCACCTGTCAAAACAACGATTTTCTTTTTCATAGGTTCCAAATTTAAACGTATAAGTCTGCTGAAAGACAAACAACTTGTATTAAAACTCTACAAAAATAGTAATTTTTAGCGAAATAACAATGGTTGAATGCAAAAAAAGCAGTAACTTTGCGCGATTATTATAAAATAAAGTAGAAAAAGCATGGATAAACTGAGCTATGCCCTCGGATTGGGCATCGGACAACAGCTGGCACAAATGGGAGCCGGCAGTGATTTGAACGTAGATGACTTCGCACAGTCAATCAAGGATGTGCTCGCCGGCAGCGAACTGAAGGTGTCGCATCGCGAAGCACAGCAGTTGGTACAGGAATATTTCGCAAAGAAGGAAGAGAAGATGAACGCTGAGCGCGCCGAGAAAGGAAAGGCTGCGAAGGCTGAAGGCGAGAAATACCTGGCTGAGAACGGCAAGAAGGACGGCGTGATCACCCTGCCCAGCGGACTGCAGTACAAGGTGCTTCAGGAAGGTAACGGCAAGAAGCCTAAGGCTACCGACAAGGTGAAGTGCCACTACGAGGGCTTCCTCATCGACGGCACTGTGTTCGACAGCAGCGTACAGCGCGGCGAGCCTGCCGTATTCGGACTGCAGCAAGTGATTGCAGGATGGACCGAAGGTCTGCAGCTCATGCAGGAAGGTGCTAAGTACCGCTTCTTCATCCCCTATCGTCTGGCTTACGGCGAAGGTGGTGCAGGCGCAATGATTCCTCCCTTCGCAACCCTCATCTTCGATGTGGAACTGATTGAGGTTGTTTAAGAACCATCCCAACGTAATAACGTAACAACGACATAACGTAATAACGCAATTAATAATTAAAACAATGAAGAAACTTTCTTTTATGGCCGCAATGGCCATTGCAGTTGCAACGATGACATCGTGCGACGGCGGAACACCAACAGCAAGCCTCAAGAGCGACGTTGACTCAGTGAGCTACGCTATCGGTATGGCTCAGACTCAGGGTCTGAAGGATTATCTCGTAATGCAGCTGGGTGTTGACACCGCTTACATCAGCGAGTTCGTAAAGGGCTTGAACGATGGTGCTAACGCTGGTGACAACAAGAAAAAGGCTGCCTACTATGCTGGTATCCAGATTGGTCAGCAGATCTCTACCCAGATGGTGAAGGGCATCAACTACCAGCTCTTCGGTGAGGATTCAACCCAGACCATCTCAATGAAGAACTTCATGGCTGGCTTCATCAGCGGTACTACTGGCAAGAAGGGCCTGATGACTATGGAAGAGGCTAACGAGAACGCAAAGCGCCTGATGCAGCAGATCAAGGCTCGTGAGACTGAGAAGCTCTACGGCGAGAACAAGGCTGCCGGCGAGAAGTTCCTGGCTGAGAACGCAAAGAAAGAGGGCGTTATCACTCTGCCCAGCGGTGTTCAGTACAAGGTACTCAAGGAAGGTAAGGGCGCTATCCCTACCGATTCTTCAACTGTTACCATGCACTACGAGGGCCGTCTGATCAACGACAGCGTGTTCGACAGCTCTTACAAGCGCAACCAGCCCTACACCATCCGTTGCAACCAGAACATCAAGGGCTTCACTGAGGCTCTCACCCACATGCCTGCAGGTTCTGTTTGGGAGGTTTACATTCCTCAGGAACTGGCTTACGGCGAGCGCCAGGCAAGTGCACTGGTTAAGCCTTTCTCGGCTCTGATCTTCAAGATTGAACTCATTGACGTGAAATAAAGTATTATGAAAAAGATACTTTTCGTTGCACTCGCCCTCTTGGCGAGTGCTTCTTTTAGCACCATCGATGCTAAAAAGAAGAAGGAAAACAAGAAGGCTGAGGCAGTCACTCCCGTACAGCTTAAGAACGGCAGCGACTCACTGAGCTATACAGCAGGTATGGTCGTTACCGACGGACTCATCCCCTATCTTCTTCAGCAGGGCGTTGACACTGCTTTCATGGCCGACTTCGTGGCAGGATTCAAGGAGGCTATCGCAGCCGATAGCGATCCTCATCAGAAGGCTCGCATCGTAGGAATGGATATCGCCAACCAGGTTATGCAGCGCATGATTCCCAGCATGGCGAAGGAGTTCACCGGCACCCCCGACAGTGTTGTCAAGGAGATGTACTATCGTGGCTTCACTGATGCCATTCTGAACGATACTACCGTGATGAACATGACGGCTGCCAAGGACTTGTTCCAGAAGAAGCAGACTTTCAACAAGGAAGCTAAAGACGCTCCTAACCGCGAGGCAGGACGTAAGTTCCTGGCTGAGAACAAGCTGAAGGACAGCGTGATCACCACTCCCTCAGGACTGCAGTACAAGATTCTGAAGCAGGGCGATGGCGTCGTTCCTCAGAAGACCGACAAGGTAAAAGTTCACTACGAAGGACGACTGATCGACGGCACCGTATTTGATGCTTCAACGAAGCACGGTTCAGAGCCCGCTACCTTCCGCGCCGATCAGGTGATCAAGGGATGGACCGAGGCACTGACCATGATGCCTGTAGGTTCAAAATGGCAGCTCTTCATTCCATACGAACTGGCTTACGGCGAGCGCAATGCCGGACAATTAATCAAGCCCTACTCTGCACTCATCTTTGATGTTGAGTTGGTAGGAATCGAAAAATAAACTACAACAAGATAATTTTGACAGGGATGGACATACAGATGCCCATTCCTGTCTTTTTATCAGCAATTTGCATACTTTTTATTATTTTTATGCTACAAAATGTTGCCAGTTCGAATATTATTATGTACTTTTGCTAACAAATAACAACTCTTATCGACCATTATTATGGAAAAAATCGACAATCTAGACAAGAGGATACTGAATATCCTATCGAAAAACGCACGTATTCCTTTCAAAGACGTTGCTGCCGAATGCAATGTCTCGCGTGCTGCTATCCATCAGCGTGTACAACGACTGATAGACAGCGAAGTGATTACTGGTAGCGGATTTGACGTCAACCCGAAATCACTGGGCTACAGAACATGTACCTATGTGGGTATCACACTGGAGCGCGGCTCTATGTATAGAGACGTGGTGAAGCGACTGGATCTGATTCCTGAGGTTGTGGAATGCCACTTCACAACAGGCCCATACACCATGCTGGTGAAGCTCTATGCACGCGACAACGAGCAGCTGATGGACTTGATCAATGGTCAGCTGCAGGATATCCCTGGCGTAACGGCTACGGAGACGCTCATCTCACTTGAGCAGAGCATCAAGCGCGATATCCCCGTTCACTTTGACGAAATCGAAGAGATTTAAGAAGCAGTCCACCACTTCATCATTACTTTTTAGGCATGAATCGTTACGACTGGACACAACAATTGCCTACCATCTACGCCGGCGGTCTTTCAGAGAAGGAACGTCGGCCTGTCATAGGCATCACAGGCAACTACGGAGACCTGACCTGTAAGCTGGGCGAGGGCTACTACAAACAGATTGTCCGCGCTGGCGGAACACCCCTGATCATTCCTCCCTCGGCCAATACCGAAGTGCTGACCTCACTGCTCAACCGCATCGACGCACTTCTGCTCAGTGGGGGAGCTGACTTCAACCCCTTGTATTGTGGGGAGGAACCATCACCCAAGCTGGGCGGCATCAACGCGGAGCGTGACCTGCCTGAGCTACTCATCTGCAAACTGGCTGCCAATCGTCAGATGCCTATACTTGGTATTTGCCGCGGCATCCAGACGATGGCAATGGCACTGGGAGGAAAGGTAGAACAGCATATCAGCACCGACATCAAGCACTCACAGGATGCCGACCGTTCCGAGCCCACCCATACTGTGATGGTAGAGCCGGAAACTACCTTATATAATATATACGCACGCGCGGATGTTTCTTGCAGCGAACAGATCCAAAAAAAGATCCGTCTATGCGTCAACTCCTTCCATCATCAGGCTGTAGCCGAACCTGGCGCACATTTTCTGGTGTCGGCTCGTGCCAAGGACGGTGTCATCGAGGCCATCGAGAGTAGTGAGCACAAGCCCTTCCTCGGTGTGCAGTGGCATCCCGAATGCTTAGGCGACGACGGTCTTCCCATCTTCAAATGGCTCATAGACGAAGCCACCCGTTATCAGCAAGCCCAACAATTGCACGACCATATTCTCACGCTCGATACTCATTGTGACACGCCGATGTTCTTCTCGCAGAACATTGATTTCTGTACGCGCGACAGCAAGATCCTTGTTGACCTGCCGAAGATGCAGGAAGGACGGCTCGATGCCACTATCATGGTGGCCTACCTGCCACAGAAGCGGGAGGAATGGCCTGCCATCACCCTACAGAACACGGTTCCTACCAGCGGACGCGAGTTTGCCGACAGCATCTTCAGCCGCATACAAGCCATCGTCGATAGTACGCCTCATGTATCCATTGTCAATACGTTCGAAGAACTATGGGAGAACAAGATGGAAGGTCGAAAGAGCATCATGCTCGGCATTGAGAACGGAGCCGCTCTTGATGGTAATATCAAGAACATAAAGCATTTTGCTCAGACAGGAGTGGTGTATATCACACTCTGTCATAATGGCGACAATGACATTTGCGACTCTGCACGCGGTTCTCAGACCCACGGCGGACTGAGTGCTTTCGGCCGTGAGGTGATTGCCGAGATGAATCGTCTGGGCCTGATGGTCGACCTCAGTCATGCGGCAGAAAGCAGTTTCTACGACGCATTGGAAGTTTCCGCAACACCTATTGTGTGCAGTCACTCATCGTGTCGCGCCCTTTGCGATCATCCGCGCAATCTTACTGACGACCAGATGCGTGCGTTGGCACAGAAAGACGGTGTCTGCCAGATCACGCTCTATCATGGCTTCCTCGTCAAGGATGGCGAAGCCTCCATACTCGATGCAATGCGTCATCTCGACCATGCCATCGATATCATGGGCATCGACCATGTAGGACTGGGCACCGACTTCGACGGTGATGGCGGTGTGAAAGGACTTGCCGACGCCAGTGAGCTCACGCTCTTCACCCGTCAGTTGCTTGCTCGCCGCTATAATAAGACAGACATCCAGAAAATATGGGGCGGCAATTTCCTCCGTGTGATGAGGCAAGTACAGAATACTACCATATAAAAACAGGAAGAGACTAACACACTAAAAGCATTACAATAACCTCAAAAAAGAATGGGAGTCATCTCGATAAACGAGAGACTCCCATGTTTTATATATTGAAGCAAAGATGATTTATTTCACCGTGATGAGGTAGTAGTTCTTCTTACCCTTCTGAGCCAGCAGATACTTACCGTCGATCAGGTCGTCGGCAGTCACAGCACGGTTCTGATCGGTGAGCTTCTCCTTGTTCAGTGAAACGCCACCACCCTGCACCATCTTGCGCATCTCACCCTTTGAGGGGAATACAGGAGCTGCAGTGGTGAAGAGCTCGATAGCGGGCTGGCCGAGCTGATCCTTACCAATCTCGAACTTCTCCACACCGTCGAACACATCGAGGAAGGTCTGTTCATCGAGCTTCTCGAGTGCTTCCTTGGTAGCCTTACCAAACAGGATGTTTGATGCCTCGATAGCCATATCGAGAGCCTCCTGCGAGTGAACCATGATAGTGGTCTCCTCAGCCAGACGCTTCTGCAGTACGCGACGACCGGGATCCTGCTTGTGTTCCTCGATAAGTGCGTCGATGGTCTCCTTATCCAAAGAGGTGAAGATCTTGATGTAACGCTCAGCATCCTCGTCGGAAACGTTCAGCCAGAACTGATAGAAACGATAAGGAGTGGTGCGCTTCGGATCGAGCCAGATGTTACCGCTCTCCGTCTTACCGAACTTCTTACCATCGCTCTTGGTGATGAGCGGACAGGTCAGAGCGAAGGTCTCTACCTCGTTGCCGAGTGTGCGACGGATAAGCTCCGTACCCGTGGTCATATTGCCCCACTGGTCGTTACCGCCCAACTGCAGTTTTACGCCCTTATGCTGATAGAGATACAAGAAGTCATAACCCTGAAGCAACTGATAAGTGAACTCCGTGAAGCTAAGACCGTCGCGAGCCGTACCGTTCAGACGCTGCTGCACACTCTCCTTAGCCATCATATAGTTCACAGTGATATGCTTACCTACCTCGCGAGCGAAGTCAAGGAATGTGAAGTTCTTCATCCAGTCGTAGTTGTTCACCATCTCGGCAGCGTTCTCCTCCTTGGAGTCGAAGTCCAGGAACTTTGCTACCTGAGCCTTGATGCACTCCTGATTGTGACGCAGGGTCTCGTCGTTGAGCAGATTGCGCTCCTGGCTCTTTCCTGAGGGGTCGCCAATCATACCTGTTGCACCACCCACAAGGATGATGGGCTTGTGTCCGCAACGCTGCAGATGACGAAGCATCATGATACCACAAAGGTGACCGATATGGAGGGAGTCAGCAGTAGGATCGGTACCCAGATAAGCGGTAACCATCTCTTTCTGCAGCAGCTCTTCCGTGCCTGGCATAATCTGTGCCAGCATTCCGCGCCAGCGGAGTTCTTCTACAAAATTCTTTCTCATTTTCTATCTTGTTTTCGTTCTATTTTTCTTTTTTCGCGTGCAAAGGTACTAATAAGCGAGAACAATACAAAATAAAAACTGCGATTTGTTTCGTTATTACCTCGCATAATCGCACCCTTGACCTGTGGTCGAAGGTACTCACGCTCGGAAAATTGTAAATTAATTTGCATTTTCACTCGCTTATTAGTACCTTTGCACGCGAAAAAATAAATACATGGAAAGACCGAAATTGACAAAAGCCGGTATAATAGCTGAAGTACGCGACTATCTGATCATTGCCATGGGTATGATGTCCTACTGTATAGGATGGGGCATTTTCCTCTTGCCCAACAACATCACGACAGGTGGCATCTCAGGTGTTTCGTCAATATTATACTGGGGAACAGGCATTCCTGTTCAAACATCCTACTCCATTATCAATGCCGTTCTGCTGCTCTTTGCCCTGAAGGTGTTGGGATGGAAGTTCTGTATCAAGACTATCTATGCCGTCGCAGTGCTTACCACGGGCGTAACCTTCGTGACCA
>Ga0265298_10006196_pt1 | contig 14813 bp, 11 predicted proteins | sample AusTroGonzalo_MG_3_FD_193486 | JGI IMG/M metagenome (GOLD analysis project Ga0265298, IMG submission 193486) | Bovine rumen microbial communities from tropical cattle in Woodstock, Queensland, Australia - Gonzalo_01 | ecosystem: Host-associated > Mammals > Digestive system > Stomach > Rumen ... | reverse complement strand
AGGCACTTAAGCATATCAGCCCAGACACCATCCTCAAAAAGTTCTTTTTTGAGAAGTGCCTTGCCATCCTTCGTGATAAGAACAACAATCTCATCCGGCACCACCGGCATACGCTGGTGCGCCAATGTCCATACAGCATTTGTCAACACGGCTGGCGATGTACCCATGCCCGCGACAAGGATGGTACGCTTGGATTGTTCGCGGCTCATCCTATTACCTCCCAGTGGCCGCCCTTGTCGGGGCCGATGCGACGGATGCGACCTGACTCTTTGAGCTCCTTGAGATTCCACTCGACGCCGCGCACGGTGAGCCCTGTCGCCGTCGCCAACTGTTGCCTTGTAGCAGATGGGTTGCCCGACAGAATCGCAACAATCTCATCCTCTTTTTTCACCACAGTTTTCACCACAGTTTTCACCACAGTTTTCACCACAGTTTTCCTACCACCTTTCTCCCCACTTTTCATACCACCTTTCTCTGTGGTCTTTCGGGTGGGCTTCGGTATGTCGGTTGCTTCCGGCGAATGCTCCGCATTCAGCGGAACGGTGAGGCGGAAGATGTCGCCTTCGTCGAAGATCGGCAAGGCGCCGGAGTAGATTCTCACGTACTTGTAGAGGTTTCTCACGCCGGAGCCGAGTTCGTCCGCGAGCTGTATCTGGTGGAAGAAGTTTGCGATGATCGGATTCTTCGGCTCGGGTTCCAGGTTCCTCGGCGTGATGACACCGTAATGCAGCGCCTTGTTCGCGTTGTCGGTGAACATCTCGTCGCGGCGGATGATGAACCGCGCCGGACGCGAGCTCGTGAACTCGCGATGCACCAGCACGTTCACTAGCATCTCGCGGAGGATCTTGCCGCGCAGGGAGACGCGCAAGCCGTCTTCGAGGAAGAACTTGTCCATCAGATGCTTGATGCCAAACGCCTGAAGCCTGTCATAGCTCTCGATCAGGTTCGTCTGAACGATGTCGCGGTCGTCGTAGCGATCGACATTGACCTTCTGCAGGAGGGCGTCCGTCTTGTAGGCGGGAAAGATGTCGCCGATCACATCATCGGAACCCAGCAGCAGAACCGCCGCCGCCTTGAACCCGCGCTTGCCGGTGGCGGCGTCCACGCCCAGCAGCCGTGCGCTTTTCAGTATCTGGTCCGCGGACATGTCCTTCCAGGGATTCTCCTCGCTCACCATGTTCTTGATTCGCGGAATCAGGTCGAGCCGCAGGTCCTTCTTCGTGACGAACGGATACACCTTCTGCTCCGTGAAGATGCGCTGCTTCCTGATGAACATCTGGGCGATTGGTTCCGTACCACGTACCCTGACATCGGCATCGTGAACACGCTTATAGCATTTGCCCTTAAAGCGATGGACTTCTGCGCTCTCAGGTACCCGCACGTGGATCAGATGCTTGCCCCTGAACACCACCTCGTTGGGATACAGCGTAAACACGGGATCGAACAGATCCGGGTTGTTCATCACGTTGACGAAATTGCGGATCATTGCATCAATCGACTTCGGCGGAAGCCCAAGAACCTCGCCGTCGTCCGCGACGCCCAGAAGCAAATCGCCGCCGGCCGTGTTCAGAAACGCGCAGACCGACTCGAACGTATCGGCTCTCGGTCCGTCGCCCGCCTGTTTGAACTCAATGTTAAGGTTCTCGCCAATGGCGAGAATCGTTTTTAGCTTTGATGGCGAAATCTTCATGCCAAGACATCCTCCAACTTATGCTTGCCACAATGCGCGATTGTCCATACGGCATCCGCCCGTACCCCCGGAGAGGTGCCCATACCAGCGACGGTCCTCCTTCGTGCAATTGGAGGACAAGGGGTGGTGCGCTTTGATTGTTCTCGGCTCATCCTATCACCTCCCAATGCCCGCCTTTGTCGGGGCCAATGCGGTGGAAAAGGTCACTTCCCGAATTGACAACGACAATACGCATGGGGCGCCCGAAAGGCCTCCCATGTGCGTTTATCGGTGATCCGATACTCTCCCCACGAAATTTCATGGCGCTATTATACCATAAGTCTGTAACTCGTGGATCGGGTTCGGTTAATTCCAAGGAAAAACAATCTTTGGGTACACGATACCCGTGGCCCGGCCGTCATGGCGACTAGATTAGATGCCTCAGTACGATCTTTCCTGGTTGTGGCCCAGATAGTTTAGAAGTGCCCTGTGCAGCACTTTGTAGCCGCCGGGCGTGGGATAGTCGCCCGTGAAGTACCAGTCTCCAAAGTGGGGTTGGGTGGTTGGGTGGTTAGGTGGTTGGGTGGTTGGGGGAGTTAGGCAGGAATGGAGAGCTTCGACAGTTTGATACACGACGACGACTTCGGCCCTCATGCCGGGCGGCGTGAGAAGACGCGCAATCTCGGCGGCATGTTGTTCGTCGGTGAAGCGCGCGTAGAGCGGCGCAAGGGGATTCTTCGGGATGTGTGCATGCCCGCGCGTCGCACCGGCCGGGGAGGACCGTCCTCCCAATGCCGCCCTTAATTCCCGTTCTCCATTTCCCGGCTTGACCGCCATGGCATTTGCGGCGGCGCCCCGCTTGTCCTCCGACTTGTCCACCATAGCTTTAGCGGTGGTGGAAGCCTTGGCGGAGGAGGACTCTCTGTCCAGCAGATTCATGAGGGCGCGGAAGGCCACCAGTTCGCCAACGGTGCTCATGTCGATGCCATAGCAGTCAGGATAGCGAATTGGCGGCGCGGAAGAGGCCACGACGATCCGCTTGGGGCCAAGCCGGTCGAGCATGGGAAGGATCGCGTTCTTCATCGTGTTGCCGCGCACGATCGAGTCGTCGAGGACGACTAGGGTGTCTTTGCCGGGGCGGACGAGGCCGTAGGTGACGTCGTAAACGTGCTTGTAGAACTCGCGGCGCGCGGCGGCGTCTGCGATGAACGTGCGGAACTTGGCGTCCTTCACGGCGACCTCGCCGAAGCGGGGTATGTTCATCTCACGCAGGTGCGTGAGACTCATCTTGATGAGTTCTTCCAATAGTCCGTGGAAGGCGATGCGGGCGGAGTTGGGGATGTAGGAGAAGAAGATGTCGGAGATGTCGGTCTTGGCCGCCTTCAAGATGGCGGGCACGAGAGCCGCGCCGAGGGCCTTGCGCTCGCGGTGTATGTCGGCGTCGTTCGCGCGCGAGAAGTATATGCGCTCGAAAGAGCACGGGCGGGGGGAGGAGGTGCTGTACGGACATAGTTCGACCATCAGGACTGCTCCCGCGGGGGAGATGATCAGGGCGTTGCCCGGCGGCAGTTCCTTCACGGCTTCGGGCGGCACGTCGAAGGCGGCCTGGACGGCGGGGCGTTCGCTGGCCACGACGGCAACGTCGTCGTCTATGTAATACCAGCCGGGGCGGATGCCGTTGGGGTCGCGCGTGGCGAACGCCCAGCCGTCTGCGGTGGCGCCGCAGAGCGTCCATGCGCCGTCGGCGCCGGCGAGGGCGCGGGAGATGGCCGAGGCGATGGGCGGGACGCCGTTGGGCTGCGGCTTTGACAGGCGCGGCCGCCCCAGCTCATGGGCGATCATCTCGCAGATCAGGTAGCCGTCGGCCTTGCTCGTGGGGAAGGAGCCGTGCCGGCTGTAGGCGTCGAAGAGCTCGGCGGCGTTTGTGAGGTTGAAGTTGCCGGCGAGCAGAAGGGTATGGCAGAGTTCGCTCGCCTCGTGGACGAACGGGTGGCAGAACGACTCGTCGTTCCTGCCGAATGTGGCGTAGCGCAGGTGGCCGAGGAATATCCGCTCTTCGAAATCGCCGGGAGGGCGCTTCGTGATCATGCCGAGAACGTCGGCAAGCGGGGAGTCGCTTGCCGATTTGAACATTCTGTAGGGCGGCGCTCCGGGGGCGGGGTGGCTCGAGAGGATCGCCGCGCCCGCGCCGTCCTGTCCGCGGTTGTGCTGCTTCTCCAGAAGGAGCGAGAGCTTCGTGCCGCCGAAATCGCCGTTGCGATCGTGGCCTTTTCGCAGGACCACCATCGCAACGGCGCATTCATGCTTCACTTCGTCGGACATGATCCGCCGCTCAGTAGAGGAAGAGCATTTCGCGGTATTTGGGCAGAGGCCATTTGGCGTTGTCGATAATCCTCTCGAGGCTGTCCACCGTGGCGCGGAGGGCGAGCATGGCGGCGATCACGTCGGCGGCGTCCTGGTTGCCGAGGGCGTCCTCGAGTTCGGCGCAGTGGGTGCGCATGGCGTCCATGCCGGCGCCGAGGGTCACGAGGTCCTCGTGGAGCGACGCGGTGCCGGAGGCGATTCCGTGCTTTTCGGATTCGCTGTAGGCGGCGAGGGTGTCGCGGTACTCGGTCTTGACCGCGGGGAGGAACATGGTCCGGGCGAGGTCAAGGGCGGTGTTGCCTTCGATCATCACCTTGGTGGTGTAGTTCTCGAGGGCGATCTCGCGGCGGCTTTCGAGTTCGCGCGCGGTCATCACGCCGTATTTGGCGAAGAGGGCGGCGTTTTCCTTCTTGGAGAGCGCGGCGAGGGCGGAAGGGGTGTCGGGGGCGTTGGGGAGCCCGCGGCGCTCGGCCTCCTTCGGCCAGTCGGCCTCGTAGCCGTTGCCGTTGAACACGACGCGCTTGTGCGCCTTCAGCGAGTTCTGGAGGATCTTCTGGAGGGCGTTGTGGAACGCGGCGGTGTGCTCGCCGGGCTTGGCCTTGCCGGCCACCTTCGCGGCCTCGAGCTCGCCGGCGATGCGGTCCACGGCCTCGGCGACGATCGTGTTGAGGACGGTCATCGGGCCGGAGCAGCAGACGCTGGAGCCGGGGGCACGGAACTCGAATTTGTTGCCGGTGAAGGCGAAGGGCGACGTGCGGTTGCGGTCGGTGGCGTCTTTGGGAAGGGGCGGGAGAATGTCCACGCCCAGGCGCAGGGAGTTGCTGGCGCGCTGGTCGCGCGCTCCGCGCTGGCGTCCCGAGCGGGGCGTCCCGAGGTCGGATCCCTCGAGGGCGTTGAGCACCTCCGCCAGCTGGTCGCCCACGTAGATGGAGATCACGGCGGGCGGCGCCTCGTTGGCGCCGAGGCGGTGGTCGTTGCCGGCGCCGGCAACGGACGCGCGCAGAAGGTCGGCGTGCTTGTCCACGGCCTCGATCACCGCGCAGAGCATCGTGAGGAACACGGCGTTCTCGTGCGGATCGCTGCCGGGGTCGAGGAGGTTGCGTCCGCCGTATGCCACGGACCAGTTGTTGTGCTTGCCCGAGCCGTTCACGCCGGCGTAGGGCTTTTCGTGGAGGAGGCACTTGAAGCCGTGCTTCTCGGCTACGTCCCTGAGGGCGTCCATCACGAGCATGTTGTGGTCGCTCGCGAGGTTCAGCTCCTCGAACTGCGGGGCGAGCTCGAACTGCGCGGGGGCCACCTCGTTGTGGCGTGTCTTGGCGGGGATGCCCAGGCGCCAGAGCGCATGCTCGACGTCGTTCATGAACGAGAGCACGCGGTCGGGTATCGTGCCGAAGTAGTGGTCTTCGAGCTGCTGGCCCTTGGCGGACGGCGCGCCGAAGAGGGTTCTGCCGGTCAGCACCAGGTCGGGGCGCTTCTTCCAGAACTCCTTGTCCACCAGGAAGTATTCCTGCTCCGCGCCGAGCGTGCAGCCGGTGTGGGCCTCGTCGCGGCCGAAGAGCTTCATGAGGCGCTTCAGCGACTTGTCGAGCGCCTGCATGGAGCGCAGGAGCGGCGTCTTCTGGTCGAGCGATTCGCCGGTGTAGGCGCAGAAGGCGGTGGGGATGCAGAGAGTGGCGCCGTTCGAGTGGCGCTTGATGAACGCGGGTGACGTGGGATCCCATGCGGTGTAACCGCGCGCCTCGAAGGTTGAGCGGATGCCGCCGGACGGGAACGAGGATGCGTCGGGCTCGCCTACGATGAGGTTCTTGCCGGAGAACTGCATTATCGGCTCGCCGTCCTTCAGCTCAAGGAAGGAGTCGTGCTTCTCGGCGGTGGATCCCGTCATGGGGATGAACCAGTGGGTGTAGTGCGTGGCGCCGCGGTCCATCGCCCAGTGGCGGATGCCGTGGGCCACCTCGCCGGCGATTGATGGATCAAGCGGTTTGCCTTCGTCGATAGTCGCCTGGAGTTTCTTGGCCGTGTCCTTCGAGAGGTAGGTCTTGATGGCCTCTTTGCCGAACACGTCCGCGCCGAACTCCGTCGCTTTTTTAGTCTCTTCCGTCATTTCTTTCGCTCCTTGTCTGGTTGGATGCGACCATCGCACCCGTCGTAGAGCCTCTAAGCACAATGCGTGCCAAAGCCGTAAATCGGCCATGATTTTACATTTGGTGTAAATAGGACGGCCTGTATGGAAGGGCATATTACAAAAAGATGTAGATTCGGCATTTGCGAGGCCATTGGCACGGGTTTTGCCCAGCCGACGCGTTGCCGCAAAGACTGCGGCGGCGGAAAGAAGAAAAGATGAAACTCATAATAGCATACATTCAGCCCGAGCGGCTGAATGCCGTGAAGCAGGCGTTGTTCGCCCGCGAAATCTACAAGATGTCCGTCACCAATGCGCTTGGCTGCGGACAACAGGGCGGATACATCCACATGTACCGCGGCGCCACCGAGGAGGTCAATCTTCACAAGAAGATGCGCCTTGCGATCGCCGTGAACGACGACTTCATAGAGAAGACGATCGACGCCATAGTAGAGGGCGCGCGCACAGGGGACATAGGCGACGGAAAGATCTTCGTTCTGCCGATGGACGAATGCGTGAGAATCCGAACGGGCGAACGCGGCCCGACGGCAATAGGGTAGAGGAATGTCAACCACCCAACCACCCAACCACCTAACTACCCAACCACCAAACCACTTAACCACTTAACCACAAAACCATGGAAGCAGCAGCAATAGCAGCACCTGAAGTGCAAACAAATCTGAACGTCGTATGGACGCTCATAGCCGCCGTCCTCGTATTCATGATGCAGGCCGGCTTCGCCCTCGTAGAGACGGGCTTCACGCGCGCAAAGAACGCGGCGAACATCATGATGAAGAATCTGATGGACTTCGCCGCCGGTTCTCTTGCATTCTATATTCTGGGCGCGGCGCTCATGTTCGGCACCACCAAGGCCGCCGGCTGGTTCGGCTGGGGCGGGCTCGGCATGCCGTCGCTCGCCACCGGCGAGGGCGTCTGGGACTGGACGTTCCTCTTCTTCCAGACGATGTTCTGCGCCACTGCGGCGACGATCGTCTCGGGAGCCGTCGCGGAGCGGATAGAATTCAAGAGCTATCTAATCTACTCGATCCTCATCTCGTGCCTGGTCTATCCCGTGAGCGGACACTGGATGTGGGGCGGGCTTGCCGGCGATGGGTCGAAGGGCTGGCTTGAGCAGCTCGGATTCCACGACTTCGCCGGCTCCACGGTTGTGCACTCCGTGGGCGGATGGATCGCGCTCGCGGGCGCCATCGCCCTTGGCCCACGCATCGGCAAGTACCATGCTAACGGCAAGGCGAATCCCATCCCGGGACACTCGCTCGTCCTCGGCACGCTCGGCGTGTTCCTGCTCTGGATCGGTTGGTTCGGATTCAACCCCGGCAGTTACACGCAGGGCATCGGCTCGATAGGGCGCGTGGCGATGACCACAAACCTCGCCGCCTGCGCAGGCACGATCGCCGCGCTCGTCACGGCCTGGGTCATCATGGGCAAGCCCGACCTCACGATGGCGCTCAACGGTTCGCTCGCGGGGCTCGTCGCAATCACCGCGCCCTGCGACCTCGTGACGGCCAATGCCTCGATAGTCATCGGGCTCGTCGCCGGCGTGCTCGTGGTGCTCTCCGTGTTCGCGCTAGACAAGGTGCATGTCGACGATCCCGTCGGCGCCGTCTCTGTGCACTGCGTGAACGGCGTGTGGGGCACGCTCGCAGTCGGACTTTTCGCCGCGCCCACGGCCTGCGGCTACGGCAACGAGATGGTCGGCCTCTTCTACGGCGGCAGCGTCAAGTTCCTGGGCGTCCAGCTGCTCGGCGCGGGCGTCACAGCTGTCTGGGCCTTCGGCATGGGCGCGGCGATCTTCTTCACTCTGAAGAAACTCGGCATTCTGCGCGTCTCGGCGAAGACGGAGCTCAAGGGCCTCGACATCACTGAACACGGGCAAGACGCCTACGCTTCCTTCCAGTTCTTCAGCAACACCTGAGAAGGATCGGCAACGATGTAAAAAACGGCCTGGGGGGCCTAGCACGGCCACCCAGGCCAAAGGAAAACACAAAAGGCAAAAAAAGAGACAGGAAAATGAAAAGGATACTTTTAGCCCTGGCAACGACCTCGCTCGTGCTGGTCGCCGAGGCGGCCGAGACGAACGAACTCGAGAAGACCGAGAGCGGAGGACTGACCGTCGAAGCGTCCCTCGACGTACTGAGCGACTACATCTGGCGCGGTACGATCTGCAACGGCAATCCCGTCTGGCAGCCGTCGGCAACAATCGGCTACGATGCGGGCGACTTTGGCGCCGTCTCGGCTAACGTCTGGTCGAGCTTCGACCTGACGCACAAGCGCGGCACGGCGACAAACAGCCGCAGGTCGTGCGGCGCGCAGGAGATCGACTACACGCTCGCGTACGCCAACTCTCTCGGTCCCGTCGGAATCGAGGTTGGACACATCTGGTACACGTTTCCGAACAACAACGGATCAAGCGACCAAGACCTGTATGCGACCGTCTCGTACAAGAACGACATCGCGACGCCCTCCGCGTCCGCCTACTGGAACTATTCCGACTCGGCGGGAACGGACGTCTCCGCGGTCTACTTCTCGTTCGGGCTTTCCCGTGACTTCGAGCTGACGGAAGCGCTCACGCTGACGCCCAAGGCCGAGATCGGCTTCGGCGACCATGCTTACACCGGATCGGCAGGCGGCACGGAGCTGACCGACCAGACCATCGGCCTTTCGGCCAGCTATGCGGTCACCGACTGGTTCTCGATCGGCGCGCAGATCAATTACACCTGGACGCCCTCGCACACCTTGCGCCACGAGGGCTACATGGGCGACGACAAGCATCAGATTCTCTGGGGCGGCATCAACGCAACGATTTCTTTCTAGCCAAAGAAAATCCTGGCCTGCGGCGGCGCTTATCCCCCGATTTACTTCGCCGCGGGCTTTTCAAAGACGAAGTGAGGATTGCCGTGAAGGGTTTCTTCCGAATAGCCGTTGCAACGCCACGTCTCCGTCTGGGGGACGCGGCGGCGAACGCGCAGGAATTGGAACGGCTCGTCCGCGCCGCTGCGATGGACGGCGTGGCGGCGATCGCATTCCCAGAACTTTCATTGACGGGCTACACGTGCGGCGACCTGTTCTTCCGGGACGATCTGCTCGCCGCCGCGCGCGTTTCGCTTGACGACTTCGTCGTCCGGACTGCGGACCTGCCGATAGTCTCCGTCGTTGGGCTGCCCATGGCGGACGACCCTGCCATCTACAATGCGGCAGCCGTCGTCTACGGTGGCAAGATACTCGGCACTGTGCGCAAGCGCGTCCTGCCGACATACGCCGAATACTACGAGCGGCGGCAGTTCGCTCCGGCGCCGCCGGAGGAAATCCCGCAGGTTTTCGACGTGGGGTCGTTCAGGTTCGGAGTCGAGATATGCGAAGATCTCTGGGCGTCCGTCCCGCCGAGTTCCCTCATGGCCTGTCGCGGGGTGGATGTCGTGTTCAATCTTTCGGCCAGCACGGATTTCCTCGGCAAGTCCAGGCACCGCCGGGACATGGCGCGGCAGCAAAGCGCACGCCTCGGATGCGCCTACGCGATGGCGTGCGCGGGCGTGGGCGAATCGAGTGCGGACGCCGTGTTCGGTGGCGGTTCGCTGATCGCTGCCAACGGCGGCGTCCTGGCCGAGATGGAATTGTTCGGCGATGGCTCGCGGATGATCGCGGCGGATGTGGACGTGGAGGCGTTTCGTCATCGGCGGCGGAGCGACACCTCTCTTGCGGAACGCCCCCCAGAGGCGGCTCCCGCGATGGTGCGCGTCGCGGCCGATCTGCCGTCCGTTTCGCCAAAGACGGTGTCGGCTACGCCGTTTCTGGACGAATACGGCGAACAGGGCTGGCATCGGAAGATACTCGCCATTCAGGCGGCGGCTTTGGCGCGGCGAATGGAATGTTCGCGCAGCGGGAGACTCGTCGTGGGCGTCTCGGGCGGCGCGGACTCCGCACTCGCCCTGCTGGGCGCGGCGGCGGCGCTCGACAGGCTTGGGCTTGAGCGCGGCAACCTCATCGCCGTCGTCATGCCGGGGTTCGGATCAACGGAGGATTCGCAGAGGCGGGCAGTCGAGCTCGCGAAGGCTGTTGGCGCGACCGTGCGCGTCGTCGACATCTGCGAAGCTTGCCGCCGCCATCTTTCCGACATCGGCCACTCGGAGGACGTGCACGACATCGCCTACGAGAACGTGCAGGCGCGGGAGCGCACGCAGGTGCTCATGGACATCGCCAACATGGAAGGCGCCATCGTCGTCGGCACTGGCGACCTCTCCGAGATCGCCCTCGGCTGGAACACATACAACGGCGACCACATGAGCATGTATCAGCTCAACGCCTCCATCCCGAAGACGATGGTGCTTGGCGCGTTGAGGCTCATCGCAAAGGAATCCGAGGAGCCGCTTCGTTCGTTGCTCGGCGGCATTGCCGCCGCGCCGATCACGCCAGAGCTTGTGCCCGACGCCGCCGCCAATGACAGCGAGGCACGGCTTGGACCATACGAACTCCACGACTTCTTCCTGTTTCACTACCTCGCCAACGGCGCGTCGGCCGGGAAGTTGCTTGAACTGGCCGACATCGCTTTCAAGGGTAAATACCAGCCGGAGACCATCCGCAAGACGCTTGATGTCTTTATCCGCCGTTTTCGCACGGCGCAGTACAAGCGCAACTGCGTTCCGGACGGGCCGAAGATCACTCTTTCGCTCTCGCCGCGCGCCGACTGGCGCATGCCGAGTGACTTGTAGATTATTTCAATAACCGAGTGACTTCAAGGGGGAATGGCCCAGTTTATTGTTTTTACTTTCACAAGACAACACCGAAATGTGGTAAAATACACGTGTCTTTCTTGCGCGTAGTGTACACTGCGCAGGGAAGGAGGCGGAAATGGGCAATGCAAAGCAATCAAAGGGAAATGGTATAATGAATGCACCAATGAACGCACATCTTCTGAATAAAGACTATCGTGACATGATAGAGTGCTTGCTGAAAGCGGGAGTGGACTTCATGCTTGTCGGCGGGTATGCCGTTGCACTTCATGGTTGGCCGCGAACGACGTTCGATATAGATTTCTGGATAATGGCAAACCCTGAGAACGCGAAAGCCGTTGTTCAGGCGATAAGGGCATTTGGCGCGCCGCTCATGAATCTTACAGAAGCGGATTTCCACAAGCCGGGCATGGTGTTTCAGATTGGCGCGGCACCGCAACGTATTGACATCATTTCGGCCATTGACGGACTTGACTACTCAGAGGCCGTAGGTCGTGCAGTGAATATGAACGTTGATGGCCTTGACATAAAGGTGATTTCGCTGGATGATCTCATCGTGAACAAACGGGCTTCAGGGCGTCCGAAAGACATTGCTGACGTTTTGGCGCTCGAAAAGCTGAAGGCGAGGAATGGTAATGGATAGAACTGTCGTCAAGATGACTACGCTCAAGGAGCAGGACGAGGCGTTCTGTCTGTCTCTTTCCATTGATGAACGGTTGAAGATTCTGGAAGAGCTGAACCGCATCGGACGCCTTGCTGCTGGCTACCCAGATGTTCCACTTGACAGGCAGAAGGTTCACTCCGCTTGATTTGACGCCTTCTATGCCCGCGCGCGACCGAGGCTGTTCCCCAGCAGTATGTGCGCCTTCAGGCCTCGCCAGGAATGGTGGTAGGGACAGACCCTAAACTTTCGCTCTCGCCGCGCGCCGACTGGCGCATACCGAGCGACTTGCCATGATGCGGGTGATGTGCGATAATATCTCAAATGCTTGTCACCTACATAATCGGTTCGCTGGCCCTCATCATCAAGCCCGGGCCTGACTTGACGTGCACCATCGCCACCGCGCTCGCGGACGGCAAGGCCCGCGCCGCCACGCTGATGCTAGGCCTCATCATCGGTTGTTGGTTGTGGGTCCTCGTGCTCGTCGCGGGCGTCGCGTCCGTCTTCACGCACCATCCCGCTGTCATGCTCTCGATCCAGATATTGGGAACGGCCTACATAGCCTATCTCGCGTTCTGCGCCTTCAGGGAGGCGTGGGCGAGCTTCAAATCCACGGATACTGGCGTCACGGGCGGCGCGACGGCGAAGGGCTGGCGTCTTGTCGGGCGCGGCATCCTCATGTCGATGTCCAATCCTCTCACCATACTCTTCTTTCTCGCGTTCCTGCCGAACTTCACGCGCGAAGGCTCTACGCTTCCGCCGTCCGTGCAGACTCTTCTTCTGGGGACGCTTTTCTGCGCGCTCGTTCCGTTCATCTATTTGCCATTTATATTCGCCGCCGACTTCTTCCGTTCGCGTCTTCTCGGCTCCTCCAGGGCCACAGCATGTCTCAAGCTCGTCTCCGCCGTCCTTCTCGCGGCCGTCGTCGCCGTCCTCGCCGTGTCATGGGCGCTATGAGAGCAGAATGTGGGTTGACCGCCACACATGATGTGTGGTAAACTCAGTCCGCAAAACGTCTATGTCGAAAAGGAGTTGAAGTTGAAGATGAGAATCTGCCTGTTTCTTACGATCGCGGCGGCAATGTGCGCGGGGCGAGCGCTGGCGACGCCCGAGGCCGAGGGCGTGCCGTCCAGGGCGTTGGTGGATTTCATGGCCGGTCTGGAGAAGCTTGACCATCCGCGCGACTTCTGCGTGATGCGGCATGGGAAGTGGGTGGCGCAGGGAAGCTGGCGCGGCGTGCTTCGCGACGAGGGCCAGCAGGACGCCCAGGCGAATGTGGCCAGTGGCCGCACGCCCATCGGCGGCCTCACGCGGCTCATTACGCTCGCGGCGACGGGCATAGCCGTGGAGAAGGGGCTGGTGGCCGACGATGCGAAACTCGCAAAGCTCGTCTCGCGCATGATGTCGGAAGGGGCGGACGCGTTCGTGGCTGGCGACGAACTCTCTGCGTATCTGGAAAAATCGGTGGGAGAGTCGACTGCGGCGTTCATCGTCGCGAATTTCATGAACCGTCTACACGGTCCGCTCGTCCACAACTGGACGGCGCAGCCGCAGCCGAACGACAAGCGCCTCATGCGCGGCGCGACGGGCGTGGCGCTTGAGATTTTGAGCCTGGCGCGCATTGGCGACTGCTTTCTGCACAACGGGAAATCGGGACCGCGCCGTCTGGTATCGGAGACTTGGCTGAAGCGGTATCCAGTGCGGACCGCTGCCTATGGCGGCAATGTGCTTGTGGTGTCGCCGGAGAAGGACGCCGTGGTGGCAGTTCTCTCGTCCGAGGCCGCGCCTCAGGGTGTGCTTGCGGCGGTGGAGAAGCTGCTGGCGACGTTTACAGACAAGCCGCTCGCGGAGGATGCGCGGAGTCTCTCCGAGATGAACAGAAAACGCTCGTCTCTGAAGCTGCCGCCCGAGAAGATGGAGAAGAATGCGAAAGCGCCTTCACCGCCGTCGTTCGGAGAACGGCACGAATTGCTGTGCCTTGCGCCGAAGGGGATATTCAGGCGCCACAGCGAGGGCGATATCATCAAGTTGAAGGACGGACGGTTGATGCTGATGTGGAGCAGGATGATGGGGAGTAATTCGGACGACGCCAAGTCGCACATCTGTCGGCGTTATTCGTCCGACGACGGCAAGACATGGACGGATGACGAGGAGGTGTTCCCGACTCCCGATGGCGCGAAGAACGTCATGTGCGTCTCGCTGCTGCGGTTGCGAAGCGGGAAGATTCTGCTTGCCTTTCTGGTCAAGACTAGCGACAAAGACTGCCGCCCTGTATGCTATCACTCCCTGGACGAAGGGCGCACCTGGCGGAGACTCGGATTCGTGGTGTCCGACGCCTATTGCGCCTACTATGTGTTCAACAACGCAAGGGTGGTGCAGCTAAGGAGCGGGCGGCTTCTCTATGCCGGATCGAGCCATGGTGGACGGTTCGGACCGTGCATCACGAACTGGCTGTCGGACGACGAAGGCGTTTCCTGGCGCCCTGCGCGCAACCACATCACCGCCAAGAAGCCGAACGGCTCTTCGCTGCGGATGGAGGAGCCCGGATCCGTCCAGCTTTCCGACGGACGTGTCATGACCTATTTTCGCACTGACGCCGACTGGCAGTACGCGGCATATTCAAGCGATGACGGCGAGACTTGGGGCCCGGCGGCGCCGACTTCGCTGCGTTCGCCGCGTTCCCCAGCCACACTGGAACGACTTGGAGACGGCCGCATCGCCGCCGTCTGGAACGACCACGAGAGCTATCCGCAGTATCGTTTCGGCTATCCATACCACAATGGACAACGCGCGCCCATGACGTTGGGGTTTTCGAGCGACGACGGCAGGACGTGGACTGATCGCGTGGATCTCGAGACGGAGGGATGGAACTGCTATCCGTTCCTTCGTGAATATGACGGAAAGCTTTTCATCGGCTATTGCATCGGCGGCGGAATGCGCACGATGCGCGTGATGTCCGTCGCGCTTTCCGAGCTGAAGTGATCAGCATTTCCGCATCCACCGCGGACCATTCCTGCCCAAGATGGCTTTGCCATACCACATCCTCGGCATCACAGAGGCCGCTAGAAAAGTATTTGCCATTTTTTAAATTTGGGAATCGACCAAGAAAAATCTGGGCCTTGGCACCCTTATCCCGGATTTTTGCAAGGGGGGATGGAGCGGCCAAGAAAGAGGTCGCACAAAGTGTAGCATTGGATCTGTCTGTTAGACCGAGAAGCCCGGCAACAACGCCGTCATGTCGGGCGGCTT
>Ga0265298_10006195_pt1 | contig 14813 bp, 14 predicted proteins | sample AusTroGonzalo_MG_3_FD_193486 | JGI IMG/M metagenome (GOLD analysis project Ga0265298, IMG submission 193486) | Bovine rumen microbial communities from tropical cattle in Woodstock, Queensland, Australia - Gonzalo_01 | ecosystem: Host-associated > Mammals > Digestive system > Stomach > Rumen ... | reverse complement strand
GCAGACTGCGGGCCGTATATGAGGCGATGCTCCAGCGGGCAGCAGACGGATCCGGCCGGATGACCCTCACCGACGTTCAGCACGAATGGAATGTGTCCTACACCCAGATCATGAAGGACACGAAAAAGATCGAAAAAATGATCAGGGAGAGGATCGACCCAAAATACCAGAAATGACAAATAAAAGACCATAAAAAGGTCCCCGGCTTCATTGCTGAAGTCGGGGATTCCTTGTCTCTCAACGCTGCCAGCTCAAAATGATGTAAATTTGATGTAAACTGCCATTTTTGGTCATTCCCCGTCGGCTGGAACCGTTGATTTTTCTACGTTTTCGGAGCTCAACGGCTTCATCGTCGGGAAGAGCAGGACATCACGGATGGCAGCGGAGTCAGTCAAAAGCATACACATCCGGTCAATACCGAAGCCTATGCCGCCGGTCGGGGGCATACCAATCTCCAGGGCATTCAGGAAATCTTCATCTGTGTGGTTTGCTTCCTCATCTCCGGCCGCGAACTGCTCCTCCTGCATGGCAAAGCGGCGGCGCTGGTCGATCGGATCGTTCAGCTCGGAATAGGCATTCGCCATTTCCCAGCCGTTCATGAAGAACTCAAAGCGTTCCACATAGTCCGGATGGCCCGGCTTCATCTTGGTCAGCGGGCTGATTTCGATCGGATGATCCATGATGAAGGTCGGCTGGATCATGTGCTCCTCACAGAACTGCTCGAAGAACAGGTTCAGAATGTCGCCCTTCTTATGGCGCTCCTCGTATTCCACATGGTGCGCTTTGGCCGCCGTCCTTGCTTCTTCCAGGGTATGGATTTCACTGAAGTCGACGCCGGCATACTGTTTCACGGCATCCACCATGGTCATGCGTGCGAAGGGTTTCCCCAGATCCATCTCAATCCCGTTGTAGACGATCTTCGTGGTGCCCAGCACTTCCTGCGCCACATAACGGTACAGGTTTTCGGTCAGATCCATCATGCCGTGGTAGTCTGTATAAGCCTGATACAGTTCCATCAGGGTGAACTCGGGATTGTGACGGGTATCGAGGCCTTCATTGCGGAACACACGGCCGATCTCATACACGCGTTCGAGGCCGCCGACAATCAGCCGCTTCAGATACAGTTCGAGGGAAATCCGCAGCCTGAAATCCTCATCGAGGGCATTGAAATGCGTCTCGAAGGGGCGCGCCGCGGCACCGCCGGCATTGGATACCAGCATGGGCGTCTCGACTTCCATGAAGCCCTGGGCATCCAGGTACCGTCGAATCGTGCTGATAATCTTCGACCGCTTGATGAAGGTGTCCTTCACTTCGGGGTTCATGATCAGGTCAACATACCGTTGACGGTACCGCAGGTCCGTATTAGTCAGCCCGTGATACTTCTCGGGAAGGATCTGCAGGCTCTTGGACAGCAGCACCAGTTCAGTCGCGTGGACGGAAATTTCGCCGGTCTTGGTGGTGAATACGGTCCCCTTCAGGCCGATGATATCGCCGATGTCCATCTTCTTGAAATCCTTATAGGATTCCTCACCCACAAAGTCCCGGGCCACATAGCACTGAATGGTCCCCTTCAGATCCTGAATATGGCAGAAAGAAGCTTTGCCCATCACGCGCTTGGACATCATGCGCCCGGCGATGCTGACTTCTTTCCCTTCCAGTTCAGCATAGTTGCCCGTGATGTCGGTACTGTGATGCGTCACGTCGTACTTCGTGATGACAAACGGATCCTTGCCTGCCTCCTGAAGTTCCGCCAGCTTGTCACGGCGGATCTGCAGCAGTTCGTTCACATTCCGGGTTTCCATCTCAGCCATATATGTCTCCCCTTGACTTCATTCAATCATATACTCTTTTTCCCGAAGGGGTCTAAGGGGGCGATCGGAAAGCCCCCTTCCCTTTCTTACATCTTCTTGATCGAGGTCACCTTGTACCGCAGTGTCCCGGCCGGAATCGTAATGGTTACGGTCTGGTTCTTCTTGGCGCCAATCAGGCCCGCACCGACAGGGCTCTCGTTGGAGATCTTGTTTTCCATGGGATCCGCTTCGTTCGCGCCGACGATCGCGTACTCATAGCTTTCGCCGTCGTCCAGGTCTTTCACCTTCACGATGGTGCCGATGGACACGCGTTCGGTGGTAATCTCATCATCCGCCACGACTGTCGCAGTGCGGATGGTGGCCTGCAGTTTCGTGATCTGTTCCTCCACCTTGGCCTGTTCCTTCTTTGCTTCGTCATATTCTGCGTTCTCACTCAGGTCGCCGAAGCCGCGGGCGACGGCGATCTGCTCGCTGATCTCGTTGCGCCGTACGGAAATGAGGTAATCCAGTTCCTCTTCCAGTTTTTTCAGACCGCTCTCGGTTAAAATCGTTCCTTCTGCCATGATTGCCAGAACTCCTTTCATTACACAAGAAACACCCTGTTTCCGCTCCCGGTACAAGGTGTTGACGTTAGGGGCAATTATACCTGCTTAAGGTATAATTGTCAATTGTTTTGTCCCTTTTTCAGCAGACCCAGGGCGGTCTGAAGGAGATCGCCGACGGTATTGGCCTTCTTCACGGCCAGCTTGATCGCTTCCTTTTCAATGATGTTCAGCTTGTGGTCCTTGTTTGCTTCAAACCAGTCTGTCAGCAGTTTCAGGTCTTCGCTATTCATGAGATTAATGTCCTTTCTGAGTTGTTTTATATGGAGATCCCCCGGTTATGCGTGGGATGGCACCACAGGTTCAAGCGTCAGGATAATCAGTTCGCAGGGATTGTTGATCCGCGGGATCCGTGGCTTGGCGCCGTTGGTCATTCCGCGGGAAAGCAGCATTTTTCCGTCTCCGTAAAGACCGTCGGTCAACTTTGGGAACAGACCCTGCCCGGGAGCGTACAGGCCCCGCCCGCCGATCTGGATCTGTCCGCCGTGGGCATGCCCGCAGAGGGTCAGGTCGATATCCCGGCCATCCACGAAGTCCCGCCAGACTTCCGGATGGTGGCACAGCAGCAGACGGTATCCCTCCTCACGCTCAAAGCGGTCCAGAAAGCCCGTATCCGGTATCTCCTTCGCACTGGACAGCCCGCCGATGCGGATGCCCCGGAAGTCCGTACTCCCGTTGTCCAGCATGATGACTCCGCTTTCCCGCACCCGGGCCAGCCAGGTTTCCCGCTGCCGGTATTTTCGCTCGTGATTCCCGATGGAGTAAAAAACCGGCACGATCTCCGGGACAACCCGGAGAAAGCGCTCCGCATTTGTGTTATTCTTCCGATGCCGGTCCACCAGGTCCCCCGGCACCAGCACCGCGTCACAACGGGAAAATTCTTCCAGCGCGTCTTCAAAGGGCGCGCTGTGGATATCGGAAGCCACGGCGAAGCGGAGCGGTTCCCGGATCTTTTCCGAGCGAAAGGGATACTCAGTCAGCTTTCGCTTCATGCGGCCTCCTGAAAAGGACCAGACATACGATACAGCCGGCGAGCAGCAACGCGGTATACAGGAAAAGCGGAATCGCCGCACTGTTCACCAGGGCGCCGTACTGGGCAGACAGGCTCGGCGAAGCACCCGCGATCAGCGGATCAACACCGGACAGGGCATAGAGCACGAGGCAGGCGGCAGTCACCAGCACCGCGGCGCCCATGGCCGAGCCGATATAGAAAAGGCTCTCACGAAGTTTCCGGCTTTCCAGCAGGGCAATCAGCCCGGCCAGCAGCGCGCAAAGCGCCAGCGCTGCCCAGCGGACTCCCAGCAGAAAACTGATGATGTTGCCCAGGTCCACCCGGGCCGCCGCCTCGCTCAGGCCCCTGCCGACAATCGGCAGGCGCAGGGGCAGTACGATCCGCAGGATGCTCTCGCCGACAGCATTCGCGGCGTCCGCCGCGAGGAGTTCAGCATCCTCGCCGCTTCCACCGGCAGACACGATATCCGCCGCAAAAGCGCTGGCCAGTTCATCGGTTTTGAACGCAGGCGCTTCCCCCGCCTGTCCGTTCACCAGAATACCGTTCCACCACAGGGCAGCCTGTCTGTTCATCTCCGCAAGCTTCTCTTCCGTAACGACTTTCATCGCCGTTTCTGCGGAAAAGCCGTAAATCGGCGCAAGCTCTTCGATCTTCTCCCGGACCAGGTTCATTTCCACCCGCTGCACGCCCTCGGACACAGGCGTTCCGCCCTCTTTCAGGCCCGGCTCAACCGCCCGCGCACAGGCAAATGAAATACCGAAAAGCGCAAGGGTACCGGCCAGCAGAAATGCCAGCAGCCAACAAAGGACCTTCTTCATACGACCACCGTCGCTTTCACGGCGGCATTGATCAGCTTCACGATCAGCGGGCCGAACCGGAGGGCGATCAGCGTCATCGCCGCCAGAATCGGCAGCGCCAGCAGCACAGGCGCCAGCCAGATTCCCTTTCCCGGTTTTCTGTTCTCAGTGCTCACTTTTCCTTGTCCTCTCCCTTCTTCTGTGGCGGCGGTTCTGGTGATCGTCCTTCATGGGCGCTTCACCCCGCAGCTCCAGCAGCCTGTCACGCAGTTTCGCGGCGCGTTCGAATTCCAGGTCCTTCGCCGCGGTGATCATTTCGTCCTCGATTTGCCGCATCAGCGCCGCGCGTTCCTCTTCCGTCAGGGCCTCCGGCGCGGTTTCCTCCACGCGGCGTGTGATCTCAATCACGCTGCGGATCGCGTTGCGCACGGTCTCCGGGGTAATCCCGTTCTGCCGGTTATACTCTTCCTGCAGGGCCCGGCGCCGGTTGGTCTCGGACATCGCCTTCGCCATGCTTTCCGTCAGCTGGTTTCCGTACAGAATGACCCGTCCGTCCACGTTCCGCGCGGCCCGGCCGATGGTCTGCACCAGCGAGGTTTCACTCCGCAGGAAGCCTTCCTTGTCCGCGTCCAGTATGGCAACCAGCGCCACTTCCGGTAAATCGAGACCTTCCCGCAGCAGGTTGATGCCAACCAGTACATCATACTCTCCCAGGCGCAGATCGCGCAAGAGCTCCATGCGTTCCATCGTCTGAATATCGCTGTGAAGGTACCGCACGCGGATATCGAGATCCTTCAGATACTCTGTCAGGCTCTCCGCCATACGCTTGGTCAGCGTTGTGACCAGGATACGTTCTCCCTTCTTCGTAACTTCCCGGATCTCCCCGACCAGGTCGTCCACCTGACCGGTTGCCGGCCGCAGGATCACCTGCGGATCCAGCAGGCCCGTCGGCCGGATGATCTGCTCGACTACCTGCTCCGCGCGTTCCCGCTCATACGGTCCGGGCGTCGCGGAGACGAAAATGGTCTGACCGATGCGCTTCTCAAACTCCTCGAAGAGCAGCGGCCGGTTGTCGTAGGCTGAGGGCAGGCGGAACCCGTATTCCACCAGCGTGTTTTTCCGTGCCCGGTCCCCGTTGTACATCGCCCGGATCTGCGGCACGGTCACGTGGCTTTCATCGATGATCACCAGGAAGTCCCCCGGAAAGTAATCCAGCAGCGTATACGGCGCATCCCCCGGTTTTCGGCCGTCAAAGTAGCGGGAATAGTTTTCAATGCCCTGACAGTAGCCGATTTCCCTCATCATCTCGATATCGTAGCGGGTACGCTGGGCAATCCGCTGCGCTTCCAGCAGGCGGCCGGCCGCCTCGAATTCCTCAATGCGCTTCTGAAGATCCTGTTCGATCTCCCCGATGTGTTCTTCCATGTGCGCCGGATCTGTCGCGTAATGGGTCGCCGGAAACAGCGCCGCATGCTCAAGCGTCGCCAGAGCGTGGCCGCTCACCGCCTCGATCACGGAAATCCGCTCGATCTCGTCTCCGAAGAGTTCCACACGGAGTGCCTTCTGGTTCTCGCCCGCCGGGATGATCTCGATCACGTCGCCCCGGACCCGGAAAGTGCCGCGCTCAAAATCGGTATCGTTGCGCTCATACTGAATGTCGATCAGATCCCGGATCAGCTTTGTCCGGCTGTATTCCATGCCCGGGCGCAGGCTCAGCATCTGACCTTCGTACTCGCTGGGATCGCCCATGGAATAGATGCAGCTGACGGACGCGACAATAATCACATCCTTCCGCTCCCGCAGGGCTGCCGTGGCCGAGTGGCGCAGGCGGTCGATCTCGTCGTTGATGGACGCGTCCTTTTCGATATAGGTGTCGGAAGAAGCGATATAAGCCTCCGGCTGATAATAATCGTAATAGCTGACAAAGTATTCCACCCGGCTGTCCGGGAAGAAAGCCTTCAGCTCGCTGCACAGCTGGGCCGCCAAGGTCTTGTTGTGGGCGATCACCAGCGTCGGCATCTGCACCTTTTCGATGACGGAGGCCATTGTGAATGTTTTACCGCTGCCCGTAACGCCCAGCAGGATCTGGTCCTTAAGCCCGGACATTATGCCTTGCGCCAGGGCCTCAATCGCCTGGGGCTGGTCTCCGGATGCCGCGTAGGGCGCCTTCAGCACAAACTGGTCCATGCCTTCTCCTCATGCTCCGGGTACCGCATCGTGACGGTCTCCCCGTCCTTCGCGGTCCATGTTCTTTCAAAGATTTTCCTGGCTTCCGGCAGATATGCTTCCGGATCTTCCAGGCTGGTGCTGAAGTGGGTCAGCAGCAGCGCCCCGGCATCCGCCCTCCGGGCAATCTCCGCCGCCTCGGCAAAGATCATATGATGGTTCTTCAGCGCCTGCGGCATCTTCTCCTCATCGCCGTACATGCCTTCAAGAATCAGGAGATCCGCATCCCGCGCGTGCCTCTCCAGCGTTTCACAGGGTCTGGTATCCGTCGAAAAGACCAGCGTAATGCCTTTCCGGGGTTCGCCGAGTACCTGCTCCGGCCGGATCCTCTTCAGTCCCAGATGCACCGTTTCCCCCTGCTGCAGCCGCTTCCAATCCTGCACGGGAATGCCAAGGGCTTTCGCCTTCTCCGGATCAAAGGCAGCCTGCCGCTCCAGCGTCAGCCGGTAACCGAAGCACGGAATCCCGCCGTGATCCACCGGGAAGGCCCGGATCTTCAGGCCGATCAGCTCCGTCTCCCCGCCTTCCGGGGGCAGTTCGTGCAGAAGCACGGTATAGGACAACGGCGGCACAATGACGCACAGCCCTTCCACCACCCGTTTGAGCCCTTTCGGGCCCCAGATATGGAAGGGCTGGTCCCGCCCGGCCTTTTCCAGGCTGAGCAGCAGCCCGGCCAGGCCCGTGCAGTGGTCTCCATGAAAATGGGTCAAAAGCAGACCGTCCAGGCAGCGGAAGCCCCAGCCGAGCCTGCGGATGCCGACCTGGGTTCCTTCCCCGCAGTCGATCAGCAGGCTTTGGCCGTTCACCCGAACGTAGAGAGAAGACAGCGCCCGCTCCGGGATCGGCAGTGTGCCGCCGGTCCCGAGTGTACAAAACTCAAGCACTGTCCTCACTCCTTTTTGAATTCGGAATTACTTCTCTTCCGGTTTTTCTTCCTGAGGCTGTTCCTGTTTCTGATCATTCCAGGCAATGATTTCATCGTAGAGAGCTAGATATTTCCGTGCCGAAGCCTCCCACGACACATCTTTTCTCATGTTCCGCTGCACAATCTCGTCCCAGTGCCAGCGGTCGGTAAAATACACGGTCTTGGCATTGTTGATGGCATCCAGCAGCTTCACCGCGCTGTACTGCGTGAAAGTAAACCCGTTGCCCTCGGACCAGCTGCCGTCATAGGGCGTGACGGTGTCTTTCAGGCCGCCGGTCTCCCGGACGATCGGCACCGTACCGTAGCGCATGGCAATCAGCTGGGTCAGGCCGCAGGGCTCAAAGAGACTCGGCACCAGCAGCGCATCGGCGCCGGCATAGATCTGGTGCGCCAGGGCTTCGTTGTAGGAGATATAGGCGCAGACGCTTCCCTTGTTCTCGCTCTCAAAGTAACGGAACGCGTTCTCATAGCGGGGATCACCGGTACCGAGAACGATCACCTGGGTGTTTCCGTCGATCAGATGCGGGAAGATGGCGTCAACCAGGTCCAGCCCCTTCTGGTCCGTCAGGCGGGAGATCAGGCCCAGCACCATCTTATGCCCGTCCTGCTCCAGCCCGAGCTTTTCCTGCAGGGCGCGTTTGTTTTCCTTCTTCTTGTCCAGCACGTCTCCGGTGCCGTAGGGTTCAGCCAGCAGCTTATCCTTCTCCGGATCCCACTGTTCCACGTCGATGCCGTTGACAATGCCGCAGAGCTTCGGGCAGTGGTGGCGCAGATGCGCGTCCAGGGTTTCCCCGTAAGCGGGCGTCTGGATCTCCTCCGCGTAGGTCTCCGAAACCGTGGTAATCTTGTCCGCGAAGGCAAGGCCGCCCTTGAACATGTTTGCCTCATCCTCATTCTGCTTGAGGATCGGATAGTCGAACAGGTCATCCGGCAGGCCGGACCAGTATTTCAGGTGCTGGATGCTGCAGATGCCCTGGAACCGGAGGTTGTGAATGGTCAGCACGGAGCGGGCCTTTCCCACCGGCGTGTCCTGGAATTTTCTGCGCAGGTAAATCGGCAGCAGGCCGGTCTGCCAGTCGTGGCAGTGGATCACGTCAGGCGCCCATTCCAGATAGTTCATGACTGCCGGGGCGGCCTTCGAGAAGTAGCAGTACTTCGGGATATCTTCCCACAGGCCCGTATAAGGATTTCCCCAGTCGAAAAACTCCCGGTTCTCGATAAAGTCGTAGGTCACGCCGTCCAGGGTCATCTCCATGATACCGACAAAGAAGGTGCGGCCTTCCAGCGTCAGGTCCATCATGAAGGAACCGCGGTACTTCATCTGTTCCTTGTACTTTTTCGGGATGCACGCGTACAGGGGAAGGAACACCCGCACCTCGCACCCCTCGCTGACCAGGGCTCTGGGCAGGGCATACATCACGTCGCCCAGTCCGCCCGTTTTGACAAACGGGTAGCATTCCGAACCGACAAAGGCAATTTTCCTGGTTTTTTCTGCTGCCATAAACTGATTCCTCCTTCTGTCGTATGCGGGCACTGCCCGCTGTATAAACCTTTCCCGCAAATCCGGCGGCTCTTTTTATCAGTATACCAGATTCCGCGGATGAAAGAAATACAGGAATTTTTCGCATATATATTGTAGAAACTGTCATTTGCGTATAAAATAGAAATGTTATCGCCTTAGGAAAAGGAGTCGCGGGAAATGAGAAAGCTCATCGAATTCAGGAATATCGTCAAAAAATTTGACGGGCAGATCGTCCTCAAGGGCGTCAATCTGAACATCTATGAAAATGAATTTGTCACCCTGCTGGGCCCTTCCGGCTGTGGAAAGACCACGCTGCTGCGGATCCTGGGCGGATTTCTGGAACAGGATGAGGGGACCGTGATCTTCGACGGCCAGTGCATCGACAACGTGCCGCCCTATAAGCGGGAGATCAATACCGTTTTCCAGCGGTATGCCCTTTTCCCCCATCTGAATGTTTACGAGAACATTGCCTTCGGCCTGCGCATCAAGAAGACCGGCGAGGATATCATTTCCCAGAAGGTCAACCGGATGCTCTCCCTGGTTAACCTGGAAGGTTACGGCAAACGGAACGTGACTAAGCTCTCCGGCGGCCAGCAGCAGCGGGTGGCCATTGCACGCGCCCTGGTGAACGAGCCGAACGTGCTGCTGCTGGACGAGCCGCTCGGCGCGCTGGACCTGAAGCTGCGCAAGGAGATGCAGCGCGAGCTGAAGCGCATCCAGCAGGAAGTCGGCATTACCTTTATCTACGTTACCCATGACCAGGAGGAAGCCCTGACCATGAGTGACAAGATCGTGGTCATGAACGCCGGTTCCATCGAGCAGATCGGCACGCCCCTGGAGATCTACAACGAGCCGGCCAACGCCTATGTCGCCCGCTTCATCGGCGAGAGCAACATTGTGGACGGCGTCATGGTTCAGGATTACAGGGTTCGTTTTGACGACAAGACCTACGAGTGCGCGGATTTCGGTTTCCGTCCGGACGAACCGGTGGACGTGCTGATCCGGCCGGAGGACTTCAAGGTTGTCAAGCCGCGGGACGGCGTCATGCGGGGCGAGGTCAAAAGCGTCGTCTTCAAGGGCGTCCACTATGAACTGATGGTGGAAACCAGAACCGGCACCAGCAAGACCGTCAAAATGAATGTGGTCGCCCAGCACGATATTGTGAACAGGGAAGCCGGCGAAAAGATCAGCGCGAACGACTTCTATGTCGATTCCGATGACCTGATCAACAAGGATATGACCGACCAGGATTTCATCTCCATCGCCAATGCCCAGGCCTGGGACGATGAGAACAGGGACATTTCCCTGACCCATGTGTCGCACAACATTGAAAACAGGCCCGGCATCTACCTGATTACCTTCGGCACGGAGAAGAAAACCGAGGTCACTGTCAAGGTATACGTGGTTCATCCGGAATATGTGGAGGATCCGCGCCATAACATCGGTATCAGCGCGCTGGATTTCTTTATCACCCCGGACGAAATTATGGAGTCCATGGCCATTTCCACCGACCTGAAGACCTGGGCCAGCGCGGAGGCCTGGAACCTGCAGGACGATTCCCCGGTTGAGATCACGGATGTCAAGTTTGATTTCGACCCGGCTACCATTCAGGAAGGTTCGTACGACATCACCTTTGCCACCCAGGGACGGGAATACAAGGTGGAGACCACCTCCGCCCATGAGGCGGGAGACCGGGTCGGCCTGAGCTTCGGGCCGGACGACATCCACGTGATGCATAAGGAAGTGGCCGACGCATGAAATCCTTTTTCAGAATGAGCTATCCCTACATCCTGTGGATCGCGATCTTCATCGTCGCGCCGATGTTCATGATCCTGCTCTACGCCGTAACCCGCTCGGGCAACGATACCCTCACCTTCACCTTTACGCTGGACAACTTTGCCCGGTTCTTCTCCGATCCGGACTTTATCAGGGTATTGCTCAACAGCCTGCGGATCGCGCTGTTTACCACCATATTCTGTCTGCTGATCGGCTATCCGGCCGCACTGCTTATTGCAAACCTTTCCGACAGGGCCCAGACCATGATGCTCATGCTGCTGACCCTGCCCATGTGGATCAACATGCTGCTGAAGACCTACGCCTGGCGCGGCATCCTCCTGAGCACAGACTTTGGCAGCGAGTTCAAGGTATTCATCGGCATGGTCTACGATTTCCTGCCGTTCATGATTATCCAGATCCACACGGCCATCGCCAAACTGGATCCCAACCTGCTGGTGGCCGCCTACGATCTGGGCGCCAATAAGTGGAGATCCTTCCTGAAGGTCACCCTGCCCCTGAGCGTGCCGGGCATTATCTCCGGCATCACGCTGGTCTTCCTGCCGGCTGTTTCCAGCTTCGTCATCCCGAAAATGCTGGGCGGCGGCGATTATGTGCTCATCGGCAATCTGATCGAGATCTATTTCCAGCAGACCGGCGACTGGAACTTCGGCAGCGCCATCTCCCTGATCATGGCCCTGATCATCATCCTGGCCATGTGGGCGACAAAGAAGCTGGACCGCAGCGCGCAGGAGGATTGACACATGAAAAAGAGCCGAGCATCCAGAGTGTTTTCCTCCGCCTATCTGATCCTGATCCTGCTGTTCATCTATCTGCCCATCGGTTATCTGGTTCTGTTCTCCTTCAACGAAGGAAAATCCATGACCAATTTTTCCGGTTTTTCCCTGAAATGGTATGAGAGCATGTTCCAGAACCGGACAATGATTGAGAGCATTACCACTACACTGATTGTCGCTGTCATCGCCACCGTGGTTTCCACCGTTGTGGGCACCGTTGCCGCCATCGGCCTGAGCAAGGCGAAGCGGATCATACGCAGCATTGTCATGGAAGTCAATAACCTGCCGGTCATGAACCCGGATATTGTTACGGCCATCGGCCTGATGCTCCTGTTTATCTCCGTGAAGTTCCAGCTGGGCATGGTCACGCTGATCCTCAGCCACATCTCCTTCTGTATTCCCTATGTGATCCTGACCGTGATGCCGAAGCTCCGCCAGCTGGACGACAACGTAGCCGAAGCAGCGCTGGATCTGGGCGCAACGCCCTTCAAGGCCCTGACCAAGGTCATCATTCCCCAGATTTTACCCGCCATTATCTCCGGCGCGCTGATCGCTTTCAGCATGTCCCTGGACGATTTTGTGGTCTCCTATTTCAACACCGGTGCCGGCATCAACACGATCTCCATGTACGTTTATTCCATGAAGCGGTATAATCTCAGCGTCAACGCCATGTCGACCCTGATCGTCGCTGCTGTGACCCTGATCCTGATTCTTGTGAACCTGATCCCGTGGATCAAAGATAAAAAGACCAAAAAGGAGGAACCCTGAAATGACCAAAAAAATGACTGCTGTCCTGCTTCTCATCTGCCTGGCGCTCCTGCCGGTATGTTCCCTGGCTGACGGTACGCTGAACGTGATGAACTACGGTGAGTATATTGATGAAAAAGTCATCTACGACTTTGAAAAAGAGTTTGGCGTGAGAATTAACTATACTTTCAACGACACACCGGAAAGCATGTATACCAAACTGCAGACCGGGGTCTCCTATGACGTGGTGGTCACCAGCGACTACATGATCGACCGTCTGATTAAGGAGAACAACGTCCAGAAAATGGATAAAAGCGTTGTGACCAATCTGGACCAACTGTCCGACAGCGTGAAAAACCTGTACTTTGATCCGGACAACGACTACAGTGCCCCCTATCTCTGGCAGAACGTCGTGCTCTGCTATGACACCACAAAGATTGACCCGGCCAAGGTGGAGGAAAAAGGCTGGTCCATCCTGCTTGACCCTGAGCTGGAAGGCCACGTGTTCCTCTATGATTCCCCCCGGGATATCTTCATGATCGGGCTTAAGGCGCTGGGGTACTCCATGAATACGGAGAGCCGGGACGAACTGATGGAAGCCTATGACTGGCTGGTCAAAATGAACCAGACGATCCACCCCTCCTTTGTCACCGATGAAATGATCGACGGTATGGCCCAGGGCGAAAAGTGGATGGCCATGATGTACAGCGGCGACGCTACCTACGCTTCCATGGAAAATGAGAAGCTCGCCGTATGGGCGCCGCTGGACGGGACCAATATCGCCTATGACAACATGTTCATCCCCGCCAACGCGACCAATCCCGAACTGGCTAACCAGTTCATCAACTACGTGCTGGATTACCCCAACAGTATGCTGATCACCGTGGAAACCTGCTACACCTCCCCCAACGAGAAAGTGATCGAGGATGTCACAGGCCCCGGCGGCGAATTTGAGGGCATCGAAAGCTACGTCCCCCGCACAGGCTACGAGAAGGACGAAATCTACACGGATAACGAGCTGCTCCGGACCGAAACGCCGGAACTGCTGGTCAAGGTGAAACTCCAATAAAAGAGTGGAGAGTAAAGAGTGAAGAGTGAAGTTTCTTTATCTCCACTCTCAACTCTTAATTCTGAAATAACTCCCCCGGAGGTATTATCAATGGAAACGAATGAAAAACGCCCGGTGATTTTTTCCGGCATCCAGCCCAGCGGCATGCTGACCCTGGGTAACTATATCGGCGCCCTTCGCCGCTTCTCGGAACTGCAGGATCAGTATGACTGCATCTACTGCGTTGTGGACGAGCACGCCATCACAGTCCGGCAGAACCCGGCGGATCTCCGCCGCCGCTGCCTGGAACTGACTGCCCTGTATCTGGCCAGCGGCCTCGACCCGCAGAAGTCGATCCTGTACTGCCAGAGTCACGTCAGCGCCCACGCGGAGCTGGCCTGGATTCTGAACTGCTTTACCTACATGGGCGAGCTGAACCGCATGACCCAGTTCAAGGACAAGTCAGCCAAACACGCGGACAATATCAACGCGGGCCTCTTCACCTATCCGGTACTGATGGCCGCGGATATCCTGCTGTACCAGACGAGCTATGTACCCGTCGGTGCGGACCAGAAGCAGCACCTGGAACTGACCCGGGATATCGCCCAGCGCTTCAACGGCGTCTACGGCGACGTGTTCACCGTTCCCGAACCGCTGATCAGCAAGACCGGCGGCCGGGTCATGAGCCTGCAGGAGCCGGAACGCAAAATGAGCAAGAGCGATCCGGAGGATACCTTCATTTCCCTGATCGACGATCCGGACACGATCCGGCGGAAGATCAAGCGCGCAGTCACCGACTCCGAAAGCGAGATCCGCTTTGATCCGGAGAACAAGCCTGGCGTCAGCAACCTGCTGAACATCATCAGCGCGCTGACCGGCGAAAGCACGGATGACATCTGCGCCGGCATGGCCGGCCAGGGCTACGGCGCCCTGAAGACACGTGTGGCGGACTGCGTCATCGAGGCCCTTTCCCCCATGCAGGCCGAATACAAAAAATTGATCGCCGATAAGGAATACCTGATGAAAGTCCAGGCCGAAAGCGCCGAAAAAGCCGCGTATCTGGCCCAGAAGACGCTGCGGAAGGTACAGAAGAAGATCGGTTTTGCCGCACGGTAAGAGGTTCCGAAAATGAAGAAAACAATTGCTTTGCTGTTTGCCTTTTTGCTGATGATTTCGTCCGCCTGCGCTGACGGAATCATCCCCGGCCAGCGGATCTGCCAGGTTTGCGGCAATCCGACGGAAACGACCGAATGTCTTGCCTGCGGTTCCCCGAAGGAATGCTGGGTCTGCTATGACTGCCTGACAAAGAATCTCTCCGATACCTGTATGAAATGCGGAAAGAGCCGGAAGGACTCCCTCGCTGCCCAGGCCGCGGATCCTCGCGCGTTGACTGCCTGGCCCGCCGTCAGCTGTCTGGCAGCCGAGGGCGATCCGGAAAATCTGCTCCGGTTAGGCACATACTACCAGAGAGGAATCGTGGTCGGGCAGGATATTGATCAGGCCCTTGCGCTGTTCCGGAAATCCGGTGAAGCGGAATATGCTCCTGCCTGGCT
>Ga0265298_10006193_pt1 | contig 14817 bp, 19 predicted proteins | sample AusTroGonzalo_MG_3_FD_193486 | JGI IMG/M metagenome (GOLD analysis project Ga0265298, IMG submission 193486) | Bovine rumen microbial communities from tropical cattle in Woodstock, Queensland, Australia - Gonzalo_01 | ecosystem: Host-associated > Mammals > Digestive system > Stomach > Rumen ... | reverse complement strand
AAGAGAAAAAATTCAAATGCAATATAAACTTGATGATTATAAGAATAAGACAGATAGATCATTTAAAGAAACTCAAGCTGAAAATGATACTAAGAGAACTGAGATTGAGCTTATGCAACTTTATGATGGAAATCCTTATAATGATGAAGTTAAAAACGTATGAATTGCAATAAAATACACGTAGACAAAAACTTTAATATAATAGTAGATGAAGAATATAATTAGGATTTTGCTTATGTTTATATACTTTAGCATACTAAATCCAACGGGGACACTGATAGTCAAACTCTTGTTAAAGATTCTAACAAAAAGATTTCATTTGAAACAATCTCTGATGGATTCTATGTGCTAATAACACTTAAAGTACCTAAGGACGAAACTAATTATTACTACTATAAAGATAAAAAATTCTATAGATTAGAATAGGAAGTAAGTATTGAACAAATATTTGAAACTAATCCAGAATTATCTAATATTACTCCAGTTATTGATTATTATTTCTTAACAGCTAGATTAAAGAAATGTTTTATAGATTTAAGTAAAGAAATCTTTAATACTTCTAGATGTTTTAAGAATGGAGATTCTGAATTAATATATAAAAGAGATTTAGTTTGGTCAGCACTTGGAGTATTAGAATTTTTAATTGAATCAGATCAATATGAAGAAGCTCAGAGATTATTAGAAGAACTAACAGAGTGTAATGGACTATGTTAGCCAACAGAAACACATCATTGTAATTGCAGAAATAGAAATGAGAACTAATTGCGGATGCCGATAGGTTGAACACTATGAAGAATCTCCTATTGTATCTTCACAAGGAATTACTTCTCAAATTCCTAAGGTAGGGTTTCCACAAACTACTGCTGAAAATGAATTAAGAAAAGAAATTATTTAGGAATTTTGTAAAATTCTAAATAATCTGAAATGTGGAATACATTAGGATTTAGATTATATTTTATCAAAATTAGCTTTAGTTGCTAAAGCAAAATATGAGCATGAGTTGGAGCCATCTTCTTAGTTAGAAGATGTGCTCCGACCTATATTCAATGAGCTTCAAGTAGATTTAGATAATTTAACAGCAGAAGATATAGAAGAATTAATAAGAAAATATGAGAATGTTACTCTTTTATTAAGAGGTCCTAGAGGATTTGATGGAACAGTAGCATTCGAAGATTTAACTCCAGGACAAATAGAATCTTTAAGAGGTCCTCAGGGTCTTTAGGGAGAACCTTTTACTTATGCTGATTTTACTCCTGAACAAATAGCTATTTTATAGAGTCCTGCTACAGAAGCTGCAGCAACTGTTAATCAAAGAATACAAACAGTAGATTAGAAAATTATAGAAATAACTAACGCTATAAATTCCTGGACTAATACCTATGTTCCCGATATTACTAATAAAATAAACGCTGCTAATACAGCTACAAGTAATGCTAATGAAGCTACTTCTGCTGCAAATACTGCTGCTGGAAATGCTAATACAAAAGCAAATTTAGCAAACGAAGCAGCCCAAAATGCTAATTAGAAAGCTACTGAAGCTGGAAGAGTAAATATTTCCATAGACGGAACTACAATTTCTATTACTGATAGAAATGGAAATATTACTACATCTAATATTAAAGGTGATACAGGAGAAGGATTCCATATTTATAGAACATATGCTTCTATTACTGCTATGAATGCAGATAAAGCTAATGTTGCAGAAGGAAAGTTTGTTTTAATTGCATCTAATGTGGAAGATGAAGACAATGCTAAATTATATGTAAAAGGAGCTGAAAACTTTACATTCTTAACTGATTTAAGTGGTGCCCAAGGTATATAGGGAAATACTCCTATTATATAGACCGGAACTATTGCTACTGGAAATCCAGGAACTTCAGTTGTAGCAACTCTTACTCCAAATGGAAATGATGCAAATGGAAATCCTATTTATTTATTAAATCTAACTATTCCAAGAGGAAATCCTTTTGTATATTCTGATTTTACTTAGCAACAATTAGAAGGTTTAAAAGGAAAATCTGCATACCAGTCTTATGTAGATACAACTTCAGATAATCCAATATTATCTGAATCAGATTGGATTGCTTCCTTATACGGTACTGATGGTATAACTCCTCACATAGACCAAACAACAGGAAATTGGTTTATAGGCAATACTAATACAAATGTTAGAGCTAGTTTTAGTAATCTTCCCGCTGCTGAAGATGGAACTGACTTATCATTAGTGTCTACAGGAGAAAAGCATTTATGGAACAGGGTTTCTGATGTTTTAGGAAATATTGCATATATTAATGAAAATATAGAAGGACAAGAAAATATTCCAATAATTCCAGATAGTCCTTCACAAAATACTTCTATTGATTTTATTGTTGATGTAGAAGAAGATGGATTCTATTTTATAGATGGATAGGGTAATATTGGAGCATAGTTAACTGAAAATGGTTTTAATGCGATAGGATTACATGATGTATTAAGAATAACAAATTATTGATATGGGAAAAGCACTTATTATTCCAAATGTTTCATTTGCAACTAATAATCTGGGACAGATAACGTTCACAGAAGACCAACTGCGAGGTATAACGATCGTAGGTTCAGATTCTATTAGTGGTGTATCAACTTATACTGTAGCATACAATCCACGAAATACAGAACACCCTGGTGTAGAATGGACAGTATTGAGTGGTAATGCAACAATAGGTCGGGATACTGGCATACTTACCCCATCAGCAGATGGAACAGTTATTATACAAGCACAGAGTACATATAATCAATCTATTGTAGCGACTAAAACTATCTCTGTTTCAATTACAGTGCCACTCACAAGTATAAGTATTTATGGTAGTGATTCTATAGACGGAGTATCTACATATTCTGTAGTATACAATCCACAGGATACAACACAGACAGGTGTTACATGGTCTGTTTTAAGTGGTGATGCGACAATCGATTCTGATACTGGCGTACTTACCCCAACACAAAATGGCACAGTAGTTATTAAAGCAGAGAGTACATATAATTCGCTGATATATGATACAAAGACAATATCTGTAAGCGTAACAATTCCAATAACAGATATTGACATTGTTGGAAGTAGTACTATTGCTGCAGCTACTACATACAGCATTACATATACTCCGAATAATACAACTCAACAAGGAGTAATATGGTCTGTAGATAGCGGAAATGCTACTATAAGTCAACAAGGTGAACTTTCGCCCACTGCTGATGGAACTGTTGTAATTAGAGCAACTAGCACTTACGATTAGTCAATTACAAAGACAAAGACTATTACAGTTGATTCGACTATTCCTGTAACCGGAATCACCATCGTAGGACCAGGCACTATTGAAAACGAAGCTACATATTCTATATTATATAGTCCTACGAATACGACACAGACTGGAGTTAATTGGGAAGTCACTAGTGGTTATGCAACAATAACTTCCGCCGGTGTACTGACATTGACCGGCGTTAGTTCAGAGATTACTATCAGAGCTACGTCTACACATAATAATCAAATTGTTAACACAAAGACTATTTCTGTAGATACTTCACATCATTATGAGAGAGACTATATTACTATAGAATCGTTGGATGACGATAATACAATTAGTCTAACTAACTTCCAAGGTCTTACTAATCCTACGTTACAATACTCTCAAGATGGCGGACAAACGTGGACCGGTGTTACGTCTGTAAAGAATCAAACGATTGACGTAGTAACGATCAATCAAGGAGATGTGATTCTGCTGAAGAGTAATAGAAATAATGTTCCTTGGGCAAATAGTAGAAGTGCATATAATGGAATTCGGACGTCTGGACGAATTAACATTTCTGGTAATATATTATCATTAATGGCTGGTGATAATTTCTTATCTTACGACGAAAGTGTTCTTCCGTCATACACATTCTTACAGCTGTTCTCGGGGGCCAAAGTTGTAGATGCGTCTAATTTGGTATTACCTTTGATCACAGGTACAAGTTGTTATGACGGAATGTTTAGAGATTGTATAACACTGACTTATGCTCCAACCCTTCCGGCAACCACATTAAATGTCGATTGTTATAGAGAGATGTTCTATGGTTGTACGTCATTGACTACAGCACCGTCTTTGCCTGCTACTACGCTTGCGAGTGGATGCTATAGAAGTATGTTCGACCGATGCTCGTCGCTGACAAACGTACCAAATCTGCCAGCCACGACACTTGCTTCGGATTGCTATCGGGCCATGTTTAATTTATGCGTATCGCTGACAAATGTTCCGTCAGACCTACTGCCAGCAACAACACTTGCAAGCAGTTGCTATAAGTATATGTTCTGCGACTGCGAGAACCTTGTGGCTGCGCCTGTATTACCTGCCACCACGTTAGTTAATAACTGCTATGAGTACATGTTTGGTTCTGACATTCAAAATCAGAACTTCAAACTTGCGTCTATAGTTTGTCTCGCTACCAGCTTATCGGCAACAGACGCGCTGAAGAATTGGGTGAGTTGGACTTTAGCACAGAGTTCCATCGCTAACGGCACCTTTACTAAGGCGGCAGGCGTGACATGGTCTACTGGTGTTAGCGGCATTCCGACTGGATGGACCGTGGAAGATTATGTAGAACCTAACAACGAATAAAAATGAAGACAAGTAAAATAATTGAGCAAGGCGCAGTGGTGAGTCCGCTGACTGCCTTTGAAAGCATCAAGAACGTTGCACCCCTGCTAACATCATCACAAATAGTAGGTCCTTGGACTTATGGTGGCAACGAGATAGAGCTGCCATATTCCATCAATGGTATTGATGGACAGACGAGCAGCTACGCTAAAGGAGAGTGGGAATTTAATTCTTTCATTACTATACATAAACTACAACCAACTTATCTGTGGTTTGACCATGCTGACCAGAGTGCTGATATATATATTAATGAAACAAAAGTGACAACTCATTGGGGAGGTTACTGCTCATTCTTTGTAGATATTACAAATGCGATACAGGTTGGAACGAACGCGTTGAAAGTTATATTGAATAACCAAACGCGCGATGTGTTAGCTCCTGATAGTGCAGACTTTAATTTTAACGCTACATTGGGTGTAGTTCGTCTTGTGACAAGTCCTGTACTGCCATCAGTAAATTATGGCTATGACGGATTCCATATTTCATCTGTTGTGACAGACGAAGAAGCCACGCTGACTATTAAAACAAACATTCCAACTTATGCAGATGTAGTGCTGCGAGTGCAGGATGAAGATTTTAGCTATACTGAACGCAAGTTTGGTAAGGATGAAATATAGTTTGTGGTGACGATTGATAATCCGCACTTATGGAACGGCAAATTGGATCCACATCTATATGATGTGACGCTTGACCTCTATTATAATGACGAGTAGTGTCATCACTTGACGAGAGCCTACGGATTGCGCTACTATACCGCAGATAATACTGGTTTTACGCTTAATGGTCAGTCATATTTATTGCGTGGTGTGTGTATGCACGAGGACATTGTGGGTAAAGCCAACGCTCTGACATCAAAGGATATTGACTAGGAGTTTGAGATTATTGAAGACCTTGGCTGTAATTTCATCCGTACTGCTCACTATCCACATCCGCGTCAGTTCTATGATTATTGCGACCGCCTTGGTATTATCGTACAGACGGAAATACCTTGGGTAAATAAATGCTGGTCTAGTTAGCCGCAAGATTATTGGACTCACCTTGCCTCTTAGACGGAAGAAATGGTGCGCCAGCACATAAACCACCCAAGTATTGTGTTCTGGGGTCTTGGTAATGAGGTATCTAACAAAGGAACGTTCAATGGAACACTTGCAGGACAGCAATTAACTACCCTACGCGACAAAGTTCTCTCGATAGATACATCGCGTCTGATTGGCTTTGTTTGCTCGGATGGTGTATCAAACCCGTTATCCAACTACCACATAAATACTGTAGATTGGGTAGGTGTGAACTGTTACGTAGGTTGGTATCACGACAAAACCAGTAATGACCCGACAAGTCTGTTGGAGGATAGACAATCGAAGATGGACACCAAGGCGCTTGCTCTCAGCGAGTATGGATGTGGCGGTACGCAGGATTGTCACAGTGACAACCCAAGTGAGACTACTAATAAGGGTGCTGGTGGTGCAAGGCATGACATTGAGTATATGATGTGGATTCATGAGGGTTATCTGGCGGCTATCCGTCAGATGCCGGAGCTTGTATTTGTCTCCGCTTGGGTGTTATTTGATTTTGCAGTCGAAAGCCGTAACGAAGGTTACAAGCTCTGCTTGAATGGTACTACAACTACGACCGACGATGATTTGCGTAGGCTTAACGACAAGGGGTTAGTTATGCGTGACCACGTGACTAGGAAGGACACGTTCTATTTGTATAAAGCAGAATGGTCGTCTGAAAAGTTTGTGCACATTTGTTAGAAGTCATATACGAAGAAAGCTGATAGAGTGATTAAATGTTACTCAAATGATGGAACCTCATTTACATTGAAAGTTAATGGCACGACTATAGAAACTGTAACAGCATCTGATAACATTGTTTTGTTCACAGCATACACTTTTCAAAGTGGAGATGAGATTACTGTAGAAGGAACTACAACAAGCGATACATTTGTTATACAATAAAACCATGAATTAGGTATTTATAGAAGATCAAAATGGTAATAAAGTACTTCCAATAACATCTTTTTCTTCAGTAAGAGACACTAATGGAAATAACTTAAATTAGGTTTTAGCTACAAAAATAAATAGTTCTGAGAAAGGATAGAATAATGGAATAGCTACTTTAGATAATAGTGGAAAAATTCCTTCTAGTTAGATTTCAATAGATAGTACTCCTACAAATAATAGTGATAATCCTATTAAAAGTGGGGCAGTATATGAAGCTTTAGAAGGAAAACAAGATACAATAGATAATAATCATAAACTTGATGCTGATTTAGTAGATGATACAAATTCTACTAACAAGTTTACTAATTCGACTGAAAAAGGAACTTGGAACGGAAAACAAAATAAAATTACTGCTAATGGATTATTAAAAGGAGATGGTAATGGAGGAATAGATGCAGCTACTGCAGGAACTGATTATGTTGTTCCAGTAAGCGGAAAAGGATTATCTACTAATGATTATGATGCTGGAGCAAAAGATAAAGTAGATGCTATTCCTAATAATCCTGAATATACTGATACTAAAGTAACTTCTGTAGACAATCATTATAAACCAACTTCGGATCCTACAAAACTTACAGTAGGTATTTATAAAGTTAAAATAGATGCAGCAGGACATATAACAGAAGCAACTGCTATAGAAAAATCAGATATTACTGGATTGGGAATTCCAGGATCAGATACTAATACTACTTATAAATTAACTATAGGTTCTACTACAAATGGAGATACTGTTAACGGGACTAGTTTAGGAACACTAGAAAGTAAACAAGCATCAAGTGGAGGAACTGATTTATCATTAGTAACTACTGGAGAAAAAGATAATTGGAATAACAAGCTCAACAAGCCGCTGAATGTGACCTACGCCTAGCTGAAGGCCCTGCGTGACAGCGGGGAGCTGGAGGCAGGCAGGCTGTACAGGATCACGGACTACGTGACTACGGTAGGCAGTCAGATTACCAATGCAAGGAGCGCTGGGCACAGGTTTGACCTTGTGGTACTGGCTACGAGCAGTAACACTATTGCAGAAGAGGCACAGGCTGTTAAGCATGAATATCCCTCAGACTATATTCCGAGTGATACTTCTGCACCTGATTATCAGGAGAAATATGACGAGGTTCATTATTTTGATAATGTTCCAATGGAACGTTGGAAGATTGAGTATTGTCTTGACAATGATACAAGCAAGTTTGAATGGGCTTGTGATGATGACTATACGTTTATCAACATCACTTCTAACCCTGCTCCTTATAATGAGCATCTTCTTCGCTATGCTGCTGGCGATGCCGAGGATGCTGCTTATCCCTACTGCTGGGGTGACAGCTTCTTCCATGTCTTTACGGCAAGTGAGACTCCTGCTGTAGGCGATACTGCCTATGGTGCAAGTGACGGTACTGGCAATGAATATACCCTTAATAGCGTGAGAGAGATTGCAGGCAAGGGTGTCATCTATCACATGATTGATGATAATAATAATGATATTCCCTACGACTTCAAGAACATCCAGTTTATGCGACATTCGCTGACGGGCCGCACAGGGTTGGTAACGGATGCCTCGATGCGTGAGCAGGCTACCTACGATGCCGAGGCGGTGCAGGCTATGGCCACCATTGCCGCACTGTTGGGCACGGGCATAAGCTCTTCGAACTACGGCTACTATTACGCAATGGTCACCGACAACGCCGTACTCGGCAGCACGCTGACATCTTCCTACGTGGATTACCAAGGCAATGCAGCCACTATCGACGCAGAAGCCTACTACATGCCGATGTACTACGTGAACAGCAAGTATATCTACTGCAAGTGCAGCGAGGCCGTCTATCTGTTCACCTTCCACTTCCGCACGAACAACGTGGACCGCAGCTTGACGGACAAGAAGGTCAACGACAACGTGATACGCCCGTACTTCAACAGCGGCAAGCGTACGCTGAACAACAACGTGTTCATGTTCTATGACATGTCGAACTACGACACCTACGGCAACTCGTTCGGTTTCAACTGCTATAACAACACGTTCTCGCAGCAAACCTATCTGAACACGTTTGGGACCGGTGTTTTCAACAACACATTTGGGAACGATGTAAGATATAACACGTTTGGGAACAACATGTATAGGAACACATTTGGGAACACAGTGTATAGGAACACATTTGGGAACGCAGTGTATAGGAACACATTTGGGAACGAGGTAGCATATAACACGTTTGGGAGCAGTGTGTTCTAGAACACGTTTGGGACCGGTGTGTTCTACAACACGTTTGGGAACGCAGTGTATAGGAACACATTTGGGAACGAGGTAGCATATAACACGTTTGGGAACGAGGTAGAATATAACACGTTTGGGAACTACGTGTATGGTAACACATTTGGGAACGTTGTTCAGTATGTTGTTTACGGTCAGAGTGTTATGTCGCTCGGCTCGTACTTCTATTATAACATCATCGAGAACTTCAACCGGTACTTGCTGATAGACTGCACGCAGACGACATCCTCGTCAATTCGTTGTCAGAATATCAAAGTGTCGCAGGGTGTTAATAACACCACAACGCAGAAAACTATCACGGTGGATGTCGTTGGGCAAGACTATCAAATAGAGTTTAAGCCTATCAATAGTGAAATAAGGAACGTATAAGTATAGGAGGTTAAGATATGAAACAAGAAGGAAGAATTTATACGGCTGATAAAGGTAACTTTATCGTTAGAAAGAGAGATGGTTTCATTATGGGTGACGGTATATGTCTTGGCACGCAAGACACCATAGACAACTATGAGGAGAGAGAGTTCACGAAAGAAGAGATAGAAGAGTTCTTCCGCAGTATAGGCATGGAAACTATTGCGGAAGAGGGGGATGCTTAACTTAAAGAGAAAGGAGTAAATTATGGAGATTATATTTAACAATCCTACCGACGACCTCATATTGAAGGGGGTAGGCAAGAAAACGACAAAGGTATATGAGAGGCTGCAACAGCTTACACCTTATGTTGATAATGACTATTGTGTAGATATGGGTCTTCCCAGCGGTACTCTGTGGGCTAAGAGGAATATCTTTACTGGTACTGGCAATGACAATGGTTTTGCTCCGAGTGAGTATTGTTATGACAGCACTTTCTTCTCATGGGGCAACGTTGACGGCCATAATCCTATCAGTGAAAGTGCCTTCGACTATGACTTCGGCATGGATAACGCAGGACCGTATGCCAGCACTCCGGGTGCTGCGCTGACAGGTAATATCAGTCCGAGCTTTGACGCTGCCCGTGTGAACTGCGGCGCTCCGTGGCGTCTGCCTACAACGGAGGAGTTCGGAGAACTGTTCAATTATATTACCTATATAGACGCTAACGGCGATGACATTCCTGTCGCTCAGGACAACAAGCTGACGACGGTGAACGGAGTCACTGGCTTATTGCTAAAGTCCACGGTCAATGGTAAGACCTTATTCTTTCCTTGTTCAGGCATCGGCAACGGCTCCTGGTGGGACAACCGTGGTGCGAGCGGCTACTACTGGGCTTCCTCGCTTTACTCAGAGACGGTCTGCAGGTCACTGAGCTTCGGCTCAGGTGGTGTCTGGCCGCAGGACAACAACCTTCGGTTCTACGGCTTTACGGCCCGCCCTGTAATGTAAACTAATAATACATATAATATGAATAAAGTATGTGGTAAAAAAGAAGACTTTGCTCTTATCAGAGAAGATGCAAGTCGTATAATATTCAGCTATAGTTACAAGGCTATAGATGATAACCTTGGTGAGTGGTATGAAGTGTATGTATATAAAAAGCAATTCAACCAGATTGCTGCTAATATTACTATTTCTGCTGACGAGAAAGATTTGGACATGATATCAGTCATAGCAAAACAGATGCTTATAGAACTTCAGAGGGAGTATGACAAGAGCGATGAGGTGAACTGCTTCTTCTTTAACGGACAAAAGGCGTGGCTTGACAAAGAGACCCGCGTAGGCCTTGTGAACAGTTGCAATGTCCGCGAGAAGAAAGGACTTGATGACTACACCGTGTACTTCAACGGACAGGCGGTGACGCTGCTTATCACGGTTATCAGGCAGATACTGGATGACGTGGAGGAATATGCCATGAGCTGCTATGCCGTGACTGAGCAGCACTTGGCCGAGATAGCTGCCTTGACAACGAGAAAGGATATACTGGAGTATGACATTACTAAGGGGTATCCGCCTAAGCTGGAGTTTAATACTGAAAATTTATTAAATTTATAATTATTAAAAAGACAGGCTTTTTAGTCTGTCTTTTTTTTTTGTTACTAAACGTAACTATCTGATAATCAACAAGTTAAAAAATTTTTAGTAACGTTTTCACAATTTCAATATAATAAATAAATTAGTTTTAGTTGCAACTAGATACACTTCTTTTAGAAGTTTTAAAATTAACAATTAAACTAATTATTTATTATGTCTGAAAGTAAAATTTATACTATTCCTGATGGAAATAGTTCTTTAGATCCCAATTTAATGTTAGCTCTTTCTCAAAACGGAGGTTTCGGAAACAATGGTGGATGGATGTGGATGATGTTCATGTGGATCCTTTTCCCTTGGTTATTTAATGGAAACAACGGATTTGGAGGATTTGGTAATGGAGCAGGAACTGGCTTCTTAGCTAATTAGTTAAACAATGATGCTGGTAGAGATCTTCTTTTACAAGCTATCAATGGTAGAGCTGATGCTTTAGGTCAATTATCTCAATTACTTAATACAAGTGTAAGTAATGTTCAAAACGGAGTTAATTAGATACAGTCAGCTGTACAAACTGTAGGTGCTCAGGTAGGACTCTCTGGACAGTAGGTTATTAATTCTATTCAAGCTGGAAATGCTTCTCTTAGTCAGCAATTATGTAACTGTTGCTGCGAAAATAGACTTGCTATTGCTAACCAAACAAATGCTCTACAGTCTCAGGCTGCTGCTAATCACTCTTCTTCTACATTACTTGCTTCACAAAACCATGCTGAAGATATGTTACAAAGAGCACAAGCAGAAGCTGCCGATCAATTAGCTGTTTGTTAGCAAACCAATACTCTTACTAGATAGGCTGATTCTAATACTAATAGTATTCTTAACGCAATTGCTGGATAGAATACTCTTATTACTAAAGAATTCTGTGACCTTAAAGAAAGAGAACTACAGAATAAGATTAATACTCAGGGAGATATCATAACTCAGTTAAGAAATTAGATTAGTAATGATAATCAAACTCTTGTTTTCAATAATGCTTTAAAAGCTCTTGATGATAAGATTGATTCTATTGCTGCTAAATAGCCTAATACTGTTCCTGTTCAGTGGCCTAATATAATTGCTGCAAATGCTACTCCATATGTAGGTAGCATGTATGGACAAACCAGTTTCTGGAATTAATTAAAGAAAGGAGTAAATATGTTTGGAGCTACTACTAATTATCCATTTAATTTTGCTAATAGAAATGGAATTCCCATGCTTGAAAGCACTTCAGTAGAGACTACTACAACCAATGTAGTAATTAATATCCCAAATAGAGCATTTAGATTTCTTAATGGAACTGGATTAATTCTATTTAGATTAAATACTGAAATTGCTGATGCAACTCTTCCCATACTATTTTCTTCTAATGAGTTTACTTAGCCTTTAACATTAATAGGAGGAACAGCTGCTACTGGTTCAGATTTTTCTGCAGTTGGAGTTTATCTTATTTACTATGATAAAAATTCTAACTTGATGTAGTTAATTGCTACTGCTTAATGTTTTCCGCATTATCTCAAGGAAGTCCTATTTATTTATTGGATAAGACTTCCTCTCCAGAATATAAAGTTGGAGAAGTGGTAGGTATAAGTTATCCTAAAATGACTGCTTATAACTTAACTCCTCAAAATACAGTCGATTTAAAAGTAAAAATCGATAATGATATACAAGAATTTAATTCTATTCCTAGTATTAATAGTGTTGTATCTTATAATGGAGGAAAAATTATAATCAGTGAATCAAAACAGGGGATATAGAATGAAGTAGAAAGCATTTTACAAAATAGTAAATAGATATTAAATAATATTGATGTTTATTAGAAAAACGTTACTGATTGTGAAAATATTTTAAAATAGTTAAGTCCACAATTTGCAATAGATAAGGAAAGAGATGAAAGATTATCAAGTCTGGAAACTAGATTTGATGGCTTTGAATCTAAATTGGATAAAATTTTTAACTTAGTACAAAAATGATTATATTAGAAGTTACTGACGATAAATTTGGAAAAATAATGAAGGCTGTTTCTGAAATTGGTAAGCATTCTGAATGTTTAGCTGCTATATTTGAAGATTTAACAGAAGATTCTGAAGAGAAATACGGTAATCGCAAACATTATGATGACGACGATATGTACGGTTCTCGTTATGGTATGCGTCGCGGCAAACGTTCTTATTGATTATGAACAGACTTCCGCTTGATACATATGATGATAGACCTACTTCAATGAAACGTTATCTAAAATATTTTGGACCTCATTTTAATAAAAAGTTATGCACTTTCGCAGTTTCTAAAATGAATCATGGAAAAGAACCTGTTCCAAAAGAAAAGGTTTCTGAAATTTTGCAAAAACATGATGTAAAGTTAGAAAACAATGAATTATATGACTTTGTATATGTCTATAATATGGGAAATAACGATTTTATGGGAAGTAGTATTGTAGATGAGAAACATCTTGCATTATATGTAAAAGATGTTATTGATGATAAGGACGGATATGATGGAATAGTTTTTAATAGATGGTATGCAGACACAGTAATGTCTGGAACTCCTATTGAGTGGGATGAAATGTTATGATTAAAGATTAGTTTAATATAAAAGATTGGAATGTAACAATTTTATATGAATGTACTTGTGAAGATATTGATTCTATAATTGAAACTTTAAAGGAAATTAATTGTCCTAATAAATATATAAGAGAAGCCTTAAATAATTTAGAAACTTGTAACTTAGATATAGGCTTAACATATTCAAATATCAAATTAAAAAGTTCTGTTATTGTAGTTAATAAAACAAGTTCATTTGCGGAATTAATAAATACTATATCCCACGAATATTTTCATCTTATTTGTCATATATCAAAAATTTTAGAAATAGAAGATGAAGAAGAATTAGCAAATTTAGATGGAAATTTAAATATGCGTTCTTATATTTTTATAGAAAAGTTAAAATAGAAAGTAGGTTCTGAATAAGAATCTACTTTTTTTTGTTTTGTACTAAATTATTTGTATTTTAATACAAACTGACTTAAATATTATAATTATGGCAAGACCTCATCCAACACCTAAGAAAATGACAGGTAAAGGAAAACCTTATGCAAAAGGAGGAAAATGTAGTAAGAAATAATCTTAGACATAAGAGTTTTTTGATTATTACTAAATTTATCCCTCACATATCAGCAGCTATGTATATTATTTATACATTATTACAATTTGCTGATATAGATCCAATTATATTAGGATATTTATTAGATTATTCTTTATTTCCTTGGTTATATCTATATTTAACTTCTTTTATATTTAGATATTGTTATGTACATAGATTGCCTTTATACTATATTCTAATAAATGAAATTCTAACAACTTCAGATTATTATTTGAATATTCCTATTGAAGATTTGACTTTATTATTATTACATTTGACATTAATAGGCTTTTTAATGTTGGGATATTCTTATTATTACATTAAATACAAATTAAAATGAGAGACTTTAGAAAATTTTGTAGGCCAAAAGTTACAAAATATCCTAAACTTGGAGATGTATAGATTAAATTAAATTGTGGAGAGATTGTTTCAGTAGCTGCTAAAGAATACAATAAAATTAAAAGCTTCTTTAAGATATATTCTATAATAGGAGAAGCTTCTAATACTATAGGCAATCTAAAAGTATACGATAACGAATTAGATAAAGATACTATTGTTTCTCCAACAGATTATAGTAATAATAAAAGCCGTTATGAATTAACAGAAGTAATAGGTGATATTCCAGTCTCTAATAGGAATGAAGGAGATATAAAATTATATAATGAAAATTTAAATCAACATATAGTTATTACTTTCCAAAACTGGTCTCAAAATTATGATAATATTTCTGATGATTGGACATTAGAAGGATTGTAGGGAATAACTACTTATG
>Ga0265298_10006192_pt1 | contig 14818 bp, 11 predicted proteins | sample AusTroGonzalo_MG_3_FD_193486 | JGI IMG/M metagenome (GOLD analysis project Ga0265298, IMG submission 193486) | Bovine rumen microbial communities from tropical cattle in Woodstock, Queensland, Australia - Gonzalo_01 | ecosystem: Host-associated > Mammals > Digestive system > Stomach > Rumen ... | reverse complement strand
CTTTGGCGTGATCGGGTATCTGATGCGCAAGTTTGACTTCAACGCCGCCGCCATGGTGCTCGGCCTCATCCTGGGACCGATCGGCGAGCGCGGCCTGCGCCGCAGTCTGCTGCTCTCGGACGGCGACCCCTCCGTGCTGTTCTCAACTCCGCTTTGCTGGATGCTGATCGCCCTGTGCGTCATCGGCATCCTCTCGCCGATCTTCATGAATCGGCTTGAAAAGAAGGTGGAGAAGGGCTAGGACTGACAAAGCGGGATGGATCAGCGTGGTTCGCCCGCTTTTTTGTAGGATAGAATTTTCAACATCGCTGTTCGTATTCGGAATTCAGGTCTGAACCGGGGGCAGCGACATCTTTTGGAGATAAAGACATGAACAAGACTCTTCTTGGTTTGGCTGTGGCCGCTGCAATGGTTGTTCCGATGACTGCCAGCGCATGGGCTCCGGACGGTGAAGTGACGGTGATCGTCGCCTACAAGGCCGGTTCCGGCACCGACACGGGCGCCCGGCTCCTCTCCATGAAGGCCGAGAAGTTTGTCGGCAAGCCCCTGGTGATCCAGAATCTGCCGGGCGCCGACGGCAAGATCGGCTGGACCGAGCTTGTCCGCGCCAAACCCGACGGCCGCACGATCGGCTTCATCAATCTGCCCACGTTCACGACCCTGACGGCGCTTTCCAATCCTCCGTTCAAGGTTGACCAGGTTGTGCCCATCGCCAACCACCTGACCGAGACCGGCGTGATCGTCGTCAAGGCTGACAGCCCCTACAAGACGCTGCAGGCGCTTGTTGCCGCCATGAAGGAAAAGCCCACGATGCGCGCCTCCACCAACGGCACGAAGGCCTCCAACCACACTGCCGCCCAGCTGTTCGCCCGCAGCGCCGGCGTGAAGTACAAGGCTGTTCCCTACGGCGGCACGGCCGACCAGCTGCTCGCCCTGCGCCAGGGTGAAGTGGACTTCTCCTGCGCCAAGGTTGCTGACGTTGCCAAGCTCGTCAAGGGCGACAAGCCCGAGCTGCGCATTCTCGGCGTGTTCGATACCAAGCGCGTTGCCGAATTCCCGAACGTTCCGACTCTTGGTGAGCTCGGCTACTATCCTGAGTGGTACGGCTCCGCCCGCGCCCTGGTGGCTCCGGCCGGCGTCTCCAAGGAGATCCTTGACTTCTACGTGAAGGCCTTTGCCGACACGATGAAGGATCCGGAAGTGATCGAAGCCCACAAGAAGGCTGGTCTGAATCTGGAATACAAGGACAACAAGCAGCTCGGCGAGCTGCTCAAGGCTCAGCAGAAGTTCTGCAGCGAAGTGATCAGCAAGCTCTACTAATCACGCGCATTGCGATCCCCGAATTTCCGGGAAGGGAAGGCGGGGATCCAAAAAGGAAACCGTTCCCGGGCATTCCCCTGGAACGGTTTTTTTCTGTATCACACAGTTGACTGTATTGGAAAATTTTCCTGAAGGAAATTATTAATTTTACACAAAAATGAGTGCGTGAATACACCGATGGTGTTAATCATTTGGATGAATAAAGAAAAGGCAAATTGGCGAGAAAGGTATGTTGAATTGCGTAACCGAAGCAATGGTTAGGTAGTATGATGTAGAAGTATTCAGGGAGTGCGGATTATTCCCTGAAACTGTAATGGCGGACCGGAAAGATGGGCGGTCCCAACACACTGAGGAGGGCTCGGAACTTCTCCGCGTCGTCCGATGAACTTAAGGAGTGTACATAAATGTCCCGTATTGAAAACGATTTCCTGGGTGATCGTGAAGTTCCTGATGATTGCTACTATGGCGTTCAGACGCTTCGCGGCAAGGACAATTTCCACATTACTGAAATGCCCATGAGCCAGGAGCCGTATTTCGTCATCGCCTTCGGCTATGTCAAGAAGGCCGCCGCCATGGCCAACAAGGAGCTTGGCACGATTCCGGCTGATGTTGCCGATGCCCTGATCTGGGCCTGCGACCAGCTGATCGCCGGCAAGTACCGCGACCAGTTCGTGACCGACTGGCTGCAGGGCGGTGCCGGCACCTCCACGAACATGAACTGCAACGAGGTGATCTGCAACCTCGCCGCCGAGCATCTTGGCTCCGTCAAGGGCGACTACAAGCGCGTCTCCCCGAACGACCATGCCAACTTCGGCCAGTCCACGAACGACACCTATCCGACAGCCCTGCACCTGGCGCTGCTGCTGCGCAGCAACGTGCTGCTGAAGTCCGTTGAAGACCTCGTCGCCTCCTACTACAAGAAGGCCGAGGAGTTCAAGGGCGTTCTCAAGATGGGCCGCACCCACCTGCAGGACGCTGTTCCGATGACGCTCGGCCAGGAATTCCATGGCTGGGGCTTCACCATCGCCGATGAGCTCAAGACCATCCGCGAGGCTCAGGAACACCTCAAGGTCGTCAACCTCGGCGCCACCGCCATCGGCACCAGCGTGACCGCTCACCCGGACTATCCGGCTCTGGCTGTCAAGTACCTCGCCCAGCTGACCGGCATCGACTTCAAGAACAGCGAAGACCTGATCGCCGCCACGAGCGACTGCGGTGCATACGTTGGCCTCAGCTCCGCTGTGAAGAGCCTGGCTGTCAAGCTCACCAAGGTCTGCAACGACATGCGTCTGCTCGCCTCCGGTCCGCGCTGCGGCCTGGCTGAAATCAATCTGCCCCAGCTGCAGCCTGGTTCCTCCATCATGCCGGGCAAGGTCAACCCCGTGATTCCGGAAGTGACCAATCAGGCTTCGTTCCTCGCCATCGGCCTGGATACGACCGTGATGCTCGCCGCCTCCGCCGGCCAGCTCGAGCTCAATGTGATGGAGCCCGTGATCACGTTTGCTCTGTTCACCGCCATGCGCGTCATGAGCAACGCCTGCAACGGCCTGCGCACCAAGTGCGTTGACGGCGTGACCGCCAATGCCGAGCGCACCGCCCAGATGGTCATGAACAGCTGCGGCATCGTGACGCTCCTGAAGCCGCACCTCGGCTACAAGACCTGCTCGACGATGGCTCACGAGTGCTATCACACCGGCAAGTCCCTGCACCAGGTCGTGGTCGAAGAGCGCAAGCTGCTCACTCAGGAAGAGTGGGACAAGACCTTCAACCTGCAGAACCTCATTGCTCCGAAGTTCGTGCAGTAATACCGATTTAGTCCCCTAGGAGCTTGAGCGGAAGCTGGTCCAAAAGCCGCTTCCGCCCAAGCGTTGTTTTGGGGACGAATACAAGAACTGCAAACAGCAGTCGTTACCACTAGGGAAATCAAATCATGGATATCATGACAATTCTTCAGATCGTCGTCCTGCTCGGCGCGATCTTCCTCGGTGTCCGCCTTGGCGGCATCGGCATCGGCTACGCTGGCGGCGCCGGCGTGCTCATTCTGGGCCTGTGCCTGGGCATGAAGCCCGGCAACATCCCCTGGGACGTGATCCTGATCATCGCTTCGGTGATCTCCGCGATCTCTGCCATGCAGCTCGCTGGCGGCCTGGACTATCTCGTTCAGATCGCTGAACGCGTTCTGCGCAGCAATCCCAAGCACATCAACTACCTCGCCCCGATCGTCACCTATGTTCTGACGATCTTCGCCGGTACCGGCCACACCGCCTTCTCCATGATCCCCGTGATCGTTGAAGTCGCCAAGGGCCAGAACATCAAGCCCGTGTGCCCGCTCTCGATCGCTGTGGTCTCCTCCCAGATCGCCATTACGGCTTCCCCCGTGTCCGCTGCCGTGATCTACATGTCCGGCGTGCTCGAGGGCTTCGGCTGGTCTTATCCGGCTCTGCTCGGCATCTGGCTGCTCACCACGTTCGTCGGCTGCATGCTCACGAGCTTCGTGATGACCATGATCTCCAACATGAAGCTTGACACCGATCCGGTTTACCTGGACCGCCTGGCCAAGGGCCTCGTCAAGAAGGCTTCCGAAAGCAACGCCAACAAGCAGCTCAAGCCCTATGCCAAGCGCTCCGTGGCTATCTTCCTGCTCGGCGTTCTCGCTGTCGTGTGCTACGCATCCGCCATCAGCCCGGCTGTTGGCCTCATCAAGCCCGTGATCGTCGGCCGTGACGCCGCCATCATCAGCCTGATGCTGCTCGTCGGCACCCTGATCACGATCTTCTGCAAGATCGAAATCGGTGACATCGCTTCCGCCTCCGTCTTCAAGTCCGGCATGGTCGCCTGCATCTGCGTGCTCGGCGTTGCCTGGCTCGGCGATACGTTCGTTGCCGGCCACAGCGGCGAAATCAAGGCCTTTGCTGCTGATACGGTTGCTGCTTATCCGGCTCTGCTCGCCGTGGTGTTCTTCTGCGCCGCCATGCTGCTGTACAGCCAGGCTGCCACCGCCAAGGCCATTACGCCGGCTATCGTTGCCGCCCTCGGCATCACCGCTGCCAACCCTGGTGACAGCTACATGCTCGTTGCCTCCTTCGCAGCCGTGTCCGCCCTGTTCGTTCTGCCGACCTACCCGACGCTGCTCGGCGCCGTGCAGATGGACGACACCGGTACGACCCGCATCGGCAAGCTTGTGTTCAACCACGCATTCTTCCTGCCTGGCGTCCTTGCGATCGCCTTCTCTGTGGGCCTCGGCTTCCTGCTCGTTGGCTTCGTGCACTAACCTGCAAGTTCATTCCGGCTGAACCTTCAGCCGGATGACAAGACAATGCCCGTGTTCTCTTTGTGGGGACGCGGGCGTTTTTATTGGGTGAGATGAGGTTCGAGGAGCTTCAAGGGCCCGAGAAACTGTGCAAACAAAGATGGCATCGCTCGGCGAACACGAATAGGATCGTGCGGCGGGACGTGTTTTCGGCGTTTCTTCTGCTGTATGCCGGAAAAAGGGCACAATCCGGAACTGCATCAACAGAAGCGGGCGGCAGAGGAACTGCTGTTGATGTGAGCCGCAATACTGAACCGCATGCCGTCCAAGACCGGGGAGATTTTGTATATGCTGTCTCCTGCAAAACAAAACCGCTGCTCGCATCAACTGTTTGAAACGTGAACCATGGAAGATATTTTGATCAACTGCTCGCCCCGGGAAACCCGTGTCGGCGTTCTGACTGACGGCGTGCTTGAGGACCTGCACATCGAGCGCCGCGCCTCGCGCGGACTCGTCGGAAACGTCTATCTGGGACGCGTGATGCGCGTGCTGCCCGGCATGCAGTCGGCCTTCGTCGACGTCGGTTTGGAGCGCACGGCCTTTTTGCACGTTCTCGACATCGAGCAGGCGTATCAGCCTGGCGGCGAAACACGTCCGATTGAAAAGCTCCTCACTGAGGGGCAGAACCTGCTCGTGCAGGTCTCCAAGGATCCCATCGGCAGCAAGGGAGCGCGCCTGACGACAACGATCAGCCTTGCGGGCCGCAAGCTCGTCTTCCTGCCTGGCGACGATCACATCGGCGTTTCGACCCGGATCGAGGACGATGCGCTCCGGGAGAGCCTTCGCGAGCGCGTGGATGCCTTGAGGCCTGAGGCCGGCAAGGGCGGATACATCGTGCGCACGAGCGCCGAGGAGGGGGCAAGCGACGAAGAGTTCCTTGAGGACATGGCCTACCTTGCCCGTCTCTGGGGGGAGATCCAGCAAAAGAAGGTGGGGCTTGAGGCGCCGGCGCTTCTCTATGAAGACCTCTCGCTTGACAAGCGCGTTCTGCGCGACATGGTGCAGGCCGGAACCCGGCAGATTCTGGTTGACAGCCCGAAGGTGTTCGAGGAGCTCACGGCGTTTGCCAGAACCTTCGTGCCGAGCGTCCAGCAGCGGCTCGTGCTCTACAGCTCCGAGCGTCCTCTTTTTGAGGCCTACGGCATCGAGGAGGAGGTTGCAAAGGCGCTTTCCCGGCGCGTGAACCTCAAGTCGGGCGGCTATCTCGTTGTCGACCAAACCGAGGCGATGACGACAATTGACGTCAATACGGGTGGTTTTGTCGGCAAAAGAGACTTTTCTGAGACTGTCTTCAAGACAAACCTCGAGGCAGCACAGATGATCGCAAGACAGCTGAGGCTGAGAAACCTCGGCGGCATCATCATCATCGACTTCATCGACATGGCAAGCGCAGAGCACCGGGATGCGGTGCTCGCCGAGCTGCACCGCGCGGTTGAAGCTGACAGGACCCGGATGACGATTTCCGAGTTCACCGAGCTTGGCCTGGTCGAGATGACCCGCAAGAGGACTCGCGAGAGCCTCTCGCACGTCATGTGCGAGACCTGCCCGGTGTGCCAGGGCAGGGGCCAGGTGAAGACCGCCCGCACGGTGTGCTACGAGATCATGCGCGAGATCCTGAGGGAGTCTCGCCAGTACCGTGATGCGAAGAGCTTCAAGATCGTCGCTTCGCAGAGGGTGATCGACATGCTGCTCGAGGAGGAGTCCCCAGCGCTTGACCTGCTGCAGGCATCGGTCGGCAAGCCCGTGGCTCTTGAGGTCGTGAGCGAGTACACCCAGGAAGAGTACGACGTGCTCATCCTTTAGACGAACCGGGAGAACGACATGCGCAATCACATTCTGCTCGTGAGCGACCAGGCCGGGTACGGCAAGGTTGCCCTCTCGGCACAGTTCCCGGTGCTCTCGCACATGGGCTTTCAGCTATACAACCTGCCGACGGCGCTTGTCTCGAACACCTTCAACTACGGCAAGTTCGACGTGCTCGACACGACCGTCTACATGAGGAATACGCTCTCATGCTGGAAGGAGCTGGGCTTTCGGTTCGATGCGATCTCCACGGGTTTCATCGCCTCTGCCGAGCAGGCCGAGCTCGTCGCCGGACTCTGCCGCGAGCAGGCCGCCCAGGGAGCGCTCATCTTTTCCGACCCGATCATGGCCGATGACGGCGAGCTCTACTGCGGCCTCTCGGACTCAACGGTGGATTTTCTGCGCACGATCGTTGCCGAGGCCGACGTCATCACGCCCAACTACACCGAGGCCGCGCTTCTTGCCGGCAGGCCCTACAGGGCTGAGGGCGAGACCCATGAGTCGATTCGCAGTCTCATCGACGGGCTGCGGGGAATCGGCGCCAAGTCAGTTGTCATTACGAGCGCCGTGGTTGACGGCAGGGATCTGGTCTGCGGATACGATCACGCGCATGGAGCCTATTTCTCCTTTGAATATGAGCGAGTGCCGGTGTTCTTCCCCGGGACTGGGGACATCTTCTCCGCGGTGACGCTCGGAAGGCTGCTGGAGGGCGGCACGCTGGAAGAGTCCGCCAAGGCCGCGGCCCGCGTCGTCTACCGGATGGTGCTTGCCAATCAGGAGATCGCCGACAAGTTCCGGGGGCTGCCGATCGAGCGGTGCCTCTCGATGATCGATTGCCCGGCAGGCTGACGTCTCTGAATCTTAGGATCCGGCGGGATGCTCAATCTGCTGACGGAATTGAGCGAGGAAGCGTCCTGCGGCGCTCCCGGGAGGCGGCGCTTCCTTCCATGCGAGCACCGAGCTCATTGAGAGCTCTGGGACAAGCGGCCGGAAGACCATCTCGTCACCCGGCAGCATGGCACACGCGCCCTCGACGCCGAGTGCGCAGGCCGCGCCGTCCCGAACGAGGAAGATCGAGTTGTTGTTGAGGTTGTGCGTGGCAAGGATGTCCAGTTCGTCGGCGGCAAAGCCCAGCCACGCGTCAAGCCCCTTCAAGACGGCACTGCGGCTTGAGGTGACGAGCGGGACGCTCCGGAGGTCTTCTCTGGTGATCCCGGTCCTGCCGGCAAACCTGTGGCCCGCGGGCATCAGGAGCCCCCAGCGCTCCTTGCCCGGCAGGCGCAGAAACTCGAAGCGGGAGACGTCTACGGGCTCGAGCAGAATCCCGAAGTCGAGCGAGCCCTGCGCAAGCAGTTCGCTGACGTACTGGGCGCTGTTCGCATAAAGCTCAAACCGCACCTTCGGGTATTGGAGGCGGAATGCGCAGATGACGCGCGAGAGCAGTGCCGAGGCCGCCAGTCCCCCGCAGCCGATTGAGATGATGCCCGAGGGCTCGCTCTGGCTGGCGAATTCCTCTTCCGTTTTCGCCACGAGCGCCTCGATCTCCCGCGCGCGCCGCTGCAGCATGAGTCCGGCCTCGGTGAGCCGCAGGGGGCGGCCGCGAACGAAGAGCTCCGCGCCGAGGTCCTTTTCGAGCTGCGCGATCTGCCGGCTCATCGCCGGCTGCGTGATGCCAAGACTCTGGGCCGCCCGGGAGATGCTCTGCTCCCGCGCGGCGGCAAGAAAGTACTGCAATGGCCGCAGCTCGATCATGACGGACTCCTTTTGCGCACCTCGCGCATCCTGCGCTGCCTGCGCCTGAGCGCGGTGATCGCCAGGAAGCTCACGATGCAGGCGGCTGCGGCGATCAGAATGTGTTCGCAATAGTATTCGGCGAGCGAAAACCGCTCGTTGCCCTTGCCGATGAGCAGCATGTCTTTCCAGAGATTGCTTTCGATGAAGGCGGCCAGCCCTGCGGCAAGGATCGCCCAGAAGAGGGCGGCGCGGCACAGCCCTGGGATCGCCGGCAGCGGCCGCTTCATCGCCGCTGTGAGCCATGGCTCGGTGTGCAGCCCCAGGTGAAGCAGCATGAGGATGAGCCCCCAGGCCGAGCCCAGCACGTGGATGTTGCGCACCGGCTGCGTCGTGTAAAAGGGCACGGACTCGAAGATGTCGCCGGCCATGAAAAGCGAACTCGCGGCAATGAGGATCACGTCCGCGGTGAGCAGGACGTTGAGCGCCGTCGTAAAGCGGCGCATCGGGGTGTAGCGGCCGCTCCGAAGCTGCCTGTGCCAGTACGCGTTCAGCAGGTTGTGCAGCACGAAAAGAGCGATGAGCGCGATCCCGGCCTGCCCGTGCAGCATCAGTCCGCGCCCCGCCCGGTAGCTCATCAGATAGACGAAGGCCGCGAACATCGCGATGTCCACGGCGATCCTGAGGGCGGACTTCATTGGCCGGAATCCTTGAGAGAAGCGTTCACCCAGGCGGCGAGTTCATCGGCAAGGTGCCAGCCGCCCGAGTAGTTGAATTCATAGCCCGGGCCGATGTGCGCTTCGGGCGCCATTTTCGCCAGATCCGAGAGGCTGTCGCCCCAGATCGTGCCGCCGTGGCTGCTGAATGGGAGGATGGTCTTCCCGGCAAAGTTCGCGCTCTCAAGGAACGTGCAGACGGGCGGCGGCACCGTGGCCCACCAGGTCGGGTAGCCAAGCAGGATCACGTCGTAGGCGGACATGTCCGGCATCTTGATTGCAAGCTCGGGCCGGGCGTTGGCGAACATGTGCTTTTGCGAGGCCTCGTAGATGTTGCCGCGGTAGGGGCGCGACATGCGGATTTCGACCATGTCAAAGCCGAACCTCTTCTTGAGCGCCTTGGCGGCGCTCTCGGTGTTGCCCGAGTACGAGAAGTAGGCGATCAGCACGCGGGGGCTTGCCGGCACCGCAGCCTTCTTGAGGTAGTGCGTCGTGAAGGCGCCGCTCTCGGGCAGGCCTCCCCGCACCAGGCGCATGCCGTGGCCGCGGTCGCGCCGCCAGGGGGCGCAGGCCGAGCGGTAGGCGCTCCTCAGATGCTTGCCGAAGTCAATGAAGCTGCCGCCGCGGTTGATGCGCAGTGCGCCCGATGCGGGGCCGGCGGGATTGGCCGCGCCGTCTTCCAGCACGGGCGACCAGTAGTCAAAGCACCACTCGGAGACGTTGCCCGCCATCTGGTAGAGCCCGAAGGCGTTGGGCTTGAAGTGCTTCACGGGCACGGTCATGCCGCGGTTCACGCCCGCCACGACATCCGGATCGCGCTGGATGACGTAGTTCTCCTCGATGAGGTACGGGTAGTCGCCCTCGAAATTTGCGTTGTCGCTTGAAACCCGGGCGCCGACAGGGAAGATTGCCCGGGAGCCGGCGCGGGCGGCGTATTCCCACTCGGCCTCGGTCGGAAGCCGGTAGCCGTTGGCCGAGCGGTCCCAGGTGACGGTTGTGCCGTCGATCCGGTAGGCCGGGGCAAGCCCCCGCCTGCGGCTCAGCCGATTGCAGTATTCGGCGGCCTCGTACCAGGTGATGCTGTCCACGGGCAGGTCATCGCCCCGAAAGTAGCTGGGGTTCGCGCCCATCAGGGCCTGGTAGTCCCTTTGCGTGACTTCCAGGGGATCGATGGCAAAGGGGGCGAGGGTGACGCGATGCTCCTTTTCGTCTTCCCCGCGCTGGCGCTCGCTCTCGGGGCTGCCGATCAGCACGGTGCCGCCGGGAAGTTCTGCGAATCCGTCAAGCGCGGAGCGGGTCTCGGCCAGAGCCTGGCGCATCAGCGCAGGCGTGAGCATGAAGGCTCCAAGGGGAAGGGCAAGCTTGCAAAGGGCGCGTCGTCTCATGGTGTTCTCTGGGAAAAAGCGGAAAAGAGACGGGCCTTCAGAAGGGGGGAAGGCCCTGATGCGCAGCAGTATGGATTGATCTGTTATCTATGTCAAATGCTTTATGTTTATCTGAAAATATGTTTTTAAGTAATAATCCGCAAACAAGCGCCCCGATTGAGCGCCAATGCGATCGGCATCGCGCTTGTTGACTGCCTTTTTGCGGCGCTCCTCACCAGGTGCGGAGCATCACCGAGTACGCCGGCGGACCGGGAGAGATCGGCCGCACAAAGACATCGGCCGCGCTTTGCTGGACAAGGCGCGGCCGATTTCAGAAGCAAGCTGCAGGAGCCGAAGCCTAGAACATGCCCTTGTAGATGAACTGGATGCCGAGAAGCACCATCACGCAGGAGAGCAGGATCACGATGATGCGCGGCTTGCTCTTCTTGGCGATCTTCGCGCCGATCTGCGCGCCCACGATGGCGCCAAAGCCCACGGCAAGGGCGGGGATCCAGACGATGTGATCAAGCCACGCGTGGCTCACGACGCCGATCGCCGAGCTCACCATCAGAACGCTCGTGCTCGTGGCGACGGCGACGTGCGCGGGGAATCCGAGGATGAAGACCATCATCGGCACGTGGATGACGCCGCCTCCGATGCCCAGGATCGAGGAGAGGAATCCGACGCCGAACGAGAGGATGATGCCGAGCGTCATGTTGAACTGGGCCGTTGCCACGTCAAAGCTCTCGGCGCTGGCGGTCGCCTTCTTGCTGCGGGACTTCAGGTACATGAAGATGCCGAGCGCGACCAGCGTGATGCCGAAGGTGATCGAGAAGGACGAACCGGTGAAGTACTCGGTGATGTAGCTGCCCATCCATGCGCCGGGAATCGTGGCGAGCGCAAAGGGAACGGCCGCACGGAACATCACGCGCTTCTGGCGGATGTAGGCCCAGGTGCCGGACATGGCGTTGAGCAGCACGCCAAAGAGGCTGGTGCCGATCACCTGCTGCACGTTCTGGAACGTGGAGCCGTTCGGTGCGAGCATCGTGAGCATGAACAGCGGCACCATGATGAGGCCGCCGCCGATGCCGACCAGCGCGCCGAAGACGCCGACGCCGATGCCGACGGCAAAGAGACTGATTATCTGAGTGATCATGTCGATGAAAAGCAAAGGGGAAGCAAAGGGGCTGGCATTGTAGCGCCGCCAAGGCGCGGATTCTAAGAGGATTTTTCTGAAATCGTATGCGGGAAAGGCCTGAGGAGGGCGCGTTGCCGGAAACGCTCCGAAAAAAGACCCGCATCTTTCAGAAGAGGATGCGGGCGCGAATGCGGCGGCCGGTTTTGCATGCCGGCCCAAAGGGAGAAAGGCCGGCAGTTCCGAGATGTTCGCCGCTCTAGGCTAACTATACCATTTTCCCTAAGTGAAATTGCCTAGAAAAGGTCTGCGCCGCCGAGAGACGCGGCGGCGGATTGAGAAAACAGGCACTAGGGGAAACCCTTAAATTTTGGGCGTCTCCAATTGGCCTGTGCAGGACGGATCAAGATGCTGAAAATGAAGGTGTTTCAAACCTATATCTTGTGGATGACTTTACAAGATATAGGCAATAGCTAATTTGTTCATACAATCTATAGTGTGAAATGAGCAGATTGGCTGCGACAATCCAACGGCAGATTGTGCTAAATTTCGAAGCCCCGGAAATGAGTTTATCTCAGGGTTTTCCCGGAGAAGGTATTCCCCCTAAAACAGCAAGTCTCGGATTTTGTGAGAGAAATGTCCCAACTGCCATTAAACATCATCAAGCGCGACGGAAGCGCCAAGCCTTTTGACCAGTCCAAGATCCAGAAGGCGATCGAGAAGGCTGGCCGGGCCACGGGCGAATTCGGCCCCGCGCGCGCCAGGGAAATCACGGAAAACAGCGTGATGCCCTTCATCTGCGACCTCGATGTCGCAAGCCCCCACATTGAAAGCATCCAGGACGCGGTCGAGCGTGCGCTCTATGACCGCGGCTACTTCACGACGCTGCGCGCCTACATCGTCTACCGTGAACAGCACGCCAAGGTGCGCGACGTCAAGAAGACCTGGGTCGATGTCGAGAGCTCGATGAACGAGTACCTCGAGCAGAGCGACTGGCGCGTGAATGCCAACGCGAACCAGGGCTACAGCCTGGGCGGCCTCATCCTGAACGTCTCCGGCAAGGTTGTCGCCAACTACTGGCTCAACTACATCTACACGCCCGCGATCGGCCGCGCGCACCGCAACGCCGACTTTCACATCCATGACCTCGACATGCTGAGCGGGTACTGCGCCGGCTGGAGCCTGCGCACCCTGGTCACCGAAGGTTTCAACGGTGTTCCCGGCAAGGTCGAGTCTGCACCTCCGAAGCACTTCTCCTCGGCCTGCGGCCAGATCGTCAACTTCCTCGGCACGATGCAGAACGAATGGGCGGGCGCCCAGGCGTTCAGCTCGTTCGACACCTACATGGCGGCCTTCATCCGCAAGGACAACGTGCCCTATGACGAGGTGCTGCAGTGCATGCAGGAGCTGATCTACAACCTCAATGTGCCCTCTCGCTGGGGCACCCAGACGCCCTTTACGAACCTCACGTTCGACTGGACGTGCCCCGAGGATTTGAAGCCCCAGCACCCGATCATCGGCGGCGAGGAGATGCCCTTCACGTACGGTGAACTGCAGGCCGAGATGGACATGATCAACCGCGCCTACATCACGGTGATGATGAAGGGCGACGCCAAGGGCCGCGTCTTCACGTTCCCGATTCCGACCTACAACATCACGCCGGACTTCGACTGGGAAGGCCCGAACGTGCGCCTGCTCTTTGAGATGACTGCCAAGTACGGCCTGCCGTATTTCCAGAACTTCATCAACTCTGAGCTCAAGCCCAACATGATCCGCTCGATGTGCTGCCGCCTGCAGCTCGACCTGCGCGAGCTTCTGAAGCGCGGCAACGGGCTCTTCGGCTCGGCCGAGCAGACGGGCTCGCTTGGCGTCGTGACGATCAACTGCGCGCGCCTCGGTTATCTCTACAAGGGCGACAAGAACGCGCTCCTTGCGCAGCTCGACAAGCTGCTCAACCTTGCGCGCGACTCGCTCGAAACGAAGAGAAAGGTGATTCAGCGCCACATCGACGAGGGGCTCTTCCCCTATACCCGCCGCTACCTGGGCACGCTGCGCAATCACTTCTCAACGATCGGCGTGAACGGCATGAACGAGATGATCCGCAACTTCACGAACGACGAGCACGACATCACGAGCGAGTGGGGTCACAACTTCGCCCTCGAGGTGCTCGATCACATCCGCGAGAAGCTCGTGAAGTTCCAGTCCGAGACCGATCACATGTACAACCTCGAGGCAACGCCCGCCGAAGGCACGACGTACCGCTTTGCCAAGGAGGACAAGAAGCGCTTCCCGGACATCATCCAGGCAGGCACCGAGAGCAATCCGTACTACACGAACTCCTCGCAGCTTCCCGTCGGCTTCACCGACGATCCGTTCGAGGCGCTCGAGCGCCAGGAGGATCTGCAGAAAAAGTACACGGGCGGCACCGTGCTGCACCTGTACATGAACGAGGCCGTGAGCACGCCCGAGGCATGCCGCGATCTCGTGCGCCGCACGCTCACGCGCTTCAGGCTGCCGTACATCACCGTCACGCCCACCTTCTCGATCTGCCCCAAGCACGGGTACCTCTCGGGCCGCCATGACTTCTGCCCGAAGTGCGACGCCGAGCTGATCGCGCGCAAGAAGGCGGCTCAGGCCAAGACAGACAATTAACCACTTGTTTTTTAACTGGAGAAAGAAATGACTGAACAGATCAAGAACGACACCGTGGAACTCAAGGACAGCGAGCGCCAGAAGTGCGAGGTCTGGACCCGCGTGATGGGCTACCACCGCCCCGTGCAGTCCTTCAACATCGGCAAGAAGGGCGAGTTCGCCGAGCGCAAGTATTTCGTCGAGAGCAAGTGTGACGAACACAAGTAATGAGGAGCATTCAGAGCCGCAGATGCTCCGTGTCGCGGCTCTGACGCCCTTCACGACCATCGACTATCCGGGCTCCCTCTCGGCGGTCGTGTTCGTGCAGGGCTGCCCCTGGCGGTGCGGGTACTGCCACAATCCCTGGATGCAGACGCGCGAAGGCGCCTTCGGGCGCGCGGGTGCCGGCATGCCGGGGATTTCTGACGTGCTCGCCCGTCCCGACTGGAAGTCGGTCGAAGCGCTGCTTGCGCGGCGCGGGGGACTGCTTGACGCCGTGGTCTTCTCGGGCGGCGAGCCCTGCGTGGATCCTGCGCTGCCAGCAGCCATGCGTCGGGTGCGCGAGCACTTCGGCATGAAGGTCGGGCTGCACACGGCTGGCGCCTATCCAAGGCGGCTTCATGAGGCTGCGCCTCTTGCCGACTGGATCGGCATTGACGTAAAGGGGCCGCCGGAGAATCCCCAGGCATTCGACCGCGTGACGGGCAGGAGCGGCAGCTGCGCGCATTTCCTCGAGAGCTTCGAGTGCGTGCGGGGAAGCGGCGTCCCCTACGAGGCCCGCACGACCGCGCATCCGGATCTTCTCTCG